>G312J29652_10000214_pt1 | contig 13360 bp, 14 predicted proteins | sample EareggfetidaYelm_FD_29652 | JGI IMG/M metagenome (IMG submission 29652) | reverse complement strand
GGACGCAGGCGCGGCGGCGATGTCATTCAGGTCCTGGCCGGCGCAAAACGCCCGCCCCATGCCCGTGATGACCACGCAGCGCACGTCGCACGCGGCAGCGGTGGCCTCCAGCGCGGCCAGCAACTGCGCGTGCAACGCGGCGGTCAAGCTGTTCAGCGCGGCCGGCCGGTTCAGCGCCAGCGTTTGCACGGCACCCGATTGCGTCACCAAGACAAGGGGTTCAGACATGAATGCTCCTGCTGCTGCTGCCCATCACCATCAATCACCATCAGGAAGGGGAAGTCCTGCATCGATCGATCACGAACATCATTGACCGACCGTGCGGTAGATAATACGCCGTTGATGCAGNTCAAATCACTCGGTGAAAACCCTTGGGTCAACCCCCGCCAAGCTGGGCCAGGAAGGCTTCGTCGGCAGCGCTCAGGCGNGCGGCTTGGCGCGCGGCATCGATCAGTTCGGGCCGGTGGCGGGCGGTGACGGCCAGGCGCTGCTCGCGCCGCCAGCGCTCGATCTGCGCATGGTTGCCCGACAGCAGTGCGGCCGGCACCGACTGCCCGGCCCAGGTCTGCGGGCGCGTGTAGTGCGGGCAGTCGAGCAGGCCGTCGAGGGCCGGATGGAAGCTGTCGAGTTGGTGGCTGTCCTGGTCATTGAGCACGCCGGGCTGCAGGCGCGCCACGGCATCGAGCAAGGCCATGGCCGCAATTTCACCGCCCGACAGCACAAAGTCGCCCAGGCTGATCTGCAAGTCGACATGCGCGTCGATGAAGCGCTGGTCTACGCCTTCATACCGCCCGCACAGCAAGATGGCGCCGGCGCTGGCCGACCAGCGCTGCACCAGGCGGTGCCGGAGCGGCTCGCCAATGGGCGAAAACAGCACCAGCGGCGCTTGGCCGGCGCGGGGTTCGCCGCGCCCGGCGCGGATCGCCGCCAGGCAGCGCGCCAGCGGCTCGGCCAGCAGCACCATGCCCGGCCCGCCGCCAAACGGGCGGTCATCGACCCGGCGGTAGTGGCCTTCGGCATACGCGCGCGGGTTCCACAGGCGCACATCGACCTGCCCGCTGGCGTAGGCGCGCCGCGTCACGCCACTGGCCAGCAACGGTGCGAACAGTTCGGGAAGCAGGGTGATGATGTCAAAGCGCATGGGTGCGCGCTGCGCTTCGATCAATAGTCGGGCTGCCAGTCGACGATGATGCGCTTTTGCGGCAGTTCCACCTGGTCCACGAAGGCCGGGACGAAAGGAATCATGCGCTTGCCGGCCTTGCCGTCTTGCTCGTGGGCCAGCACCAGCAAGGTCTGCGCGCCGGTGGCGCGCAGTTCGCGCACCTGGCCCAACGCCAGGCCCTGGCGGTTGATGACCTGAAGGCCGATCAGGTCGACCCAGTAATACTCGCCCGGCGGGGGCGATGGAAAGCTCGACCGCGGCACGAAGATGCGCGCGCCGCGCAGGGCCTCGGCGGCGTTGCGGTCATCGATGTCCTGCGCCCAGGCCAGCACCATGCCGCCATGGTCCTTGGCCTGGCGGATGGGCAGCAGCACCGTGCCGCCAAAGGCTTTGGCGCCACGCGCTGCAGGCTGCAAATACCAGCGCTTGCAGGAAAACAATGCCTCGGGGTCGGCGCTGTAGGGCTGCACCTTGAACCAGCCCTGCAGCCCCCAGGCATCGGCAATGCGCCCGACCTCGATCGCATCGGACGGCAGGGCTGTCGGCTCCAGCGTCAGCGCAGTGGCCATGGTGTGCATGATGAAAAAAAGAGCCGGCCCCGCCGGGCAAGCCCGGGAACCCCGCCCTTTTCGGGAAGTGCCGCCCGGTCAGGCCATTTGCTTGGCGGCTTGTTTGACCAAGCGCTCGACCGTGGGCGAAGACTGGGCGCCGACGCTCTTCCAGTACGTCAAACGGTCTTGCATGATGCGCAGACCTTCTTCGTTTTCCTTGGCGGTGGGGTTGTAAAAACCGAGGCGCTCGATGAAGCGGCCATCACGGCGCACGCGCTTGTCGGCAACGACGATGTTGAAAAAAGGCCGGCCTTTGGCGCCGCCACGGGAGAGTCGAATGACGACCATGATGCTTTATCCTTCGGGTGCTGAACGCCGGCAATGCTTGCCTGGGGTTCACGGTGTTCGTAACCACTGACCATACTGACCACACAACCAATTTTGCAACGCTGCGGGACGCACGACCCGGCCATCCGGCCAGCGACACGCTGCAAAGCCCGCCAGTATATCTCTTTGCCTGAATATGACCACCATCATCCGCCCCGGCACCGACGACGACATCCCCGCAGTGACGGCCATTTACCGGCACCATGTGCTCCACGGCACGGGCACGTTCGAGTTGGATCCTCCTTGCGCGACCGAGATGGCCGCCCGTCGCGCCGACGTGCTGGCGCGTGGCCTGCCCTGGCTGGTGGCGCAAGAAGACGGCCAGATCCTGGGCTTTGCCTACGCCAACTGGTTCAAGCCGCGCCCGGCCTACCGTTTCTCGGCCGAGGACTCGGTGTATGTGGCCGACAGCGCCCGTGGCCGGGGGCTGGGCCGCCAACTGCTGGCCGAACTGGTGGCGCAGGCTCAGGCCGCAGGCGTGCGCAAGCTGCTGGCCGTCATCGGCGACTCGGCGAACGCAGGCTCGATCGGCCTGCACCGGGCGCTGGGCTTTACCGATGTCGGCACCATGCGCTCCGTGGGCTGGAAGTTTGGCGCCTGGCGCGACATCGTGCTGATGGAAAAACCCCTGGGCGCCGGTGACAGCACCGCGCCGGAAGGCGATGGCGCAGCGCCTGGATGATCGAACCACCCATGAAAAACAAAACCCTGGCCGCCTGGCTCGCCTTTGCCGGCGGGCCCGTGGGTCTGCACCGCTTTTACCTGCATGGCCTGGCCGACATGCCCGGCTGGTTGCTGCCCATCCCCACGGCTCTGGGCCTCTACGGCATCGAGCGGGTGCAGCAGTTCGGTCTGGACGACCCCTATAGCTGGGTGCTGATACCGCTGTTGGGCTTTACGGTCGCAGGCTGCGCGTTGCGCGCCATCTTGTACGCACTGATGTCGCCCCAGGCATGGAACGCCCGCTTCAACCCCCAGGCCGCCCCCGATGCCGCCCCCGGCAGAACCGGGTGGGGCACCATAGGCGCCAGCGTGGTGTCGCTGCTGGTCGGCGCCAGCGTGTTGATGGCCAGCATCGCGTTCAGCGTGCAAAGGTATTTCGAGTACCAGATCGAAGAAGCGCGCAAGATCTCGCAGTAAAAGTCGTCAGGCGCAGGGCCTGGCCAGCGCATGAACGGCTCCCGGATGCCCATTGATTCATCGATCGATAGCACCATGGGCAACGAAACAAAGCGCCACAGGTTCTCTCGATTCATTCAGATCAGATCAGTGCATGCAGACCATCGCCATCACCCAGGGAGACAGCGCCGGCATAGGCCCGGAGATCGTGGCCAAGGCCTTTCGCGACGCAGCGGCCGAACTGCATGGCTGCTTCGTGGTCGGCGATGTGGCGAGCTTGCGGCGCGCCGCGCAGGCGCTCGTGCGCCCCGGCATGCCGGGGGTTCCGGTGGCGCAGATCAGCGCGCCGGCCCAGGCGCTGAAGATGCCGCCCCGCTGCGTGCCGGTGTTGCAGTTGCCCGGCATCCCGGGCCCGCAGCCCTGGGGGCAGGTCAGTGCGGCGGCAGGGCGTGCGGCGGCCGACAGCGTGGTCTGGGCGGCGCGCGCGGCGCTTCGGGGCGAGGTGGCGGCCATCGTCACGGCGCCCTTGCACAAGGCGGCCTTGGCGGCGGCGGGTGTGGGCTTTGCCGGGCATACCGAACTGCTGCAGGCCGAAGCCGCCGCGTACCAGGGCCTGGCGTTGGAACGAATGCCGGTGCGCATGATGCTGGCGAATGCCGAACTGCGCACCGTGCTGGTCAGCATCCATGTATCGCTGCGCGCGGCGATTGCGGCGCTCACGTTCGGGCAACTGTTGCAGACGCTGCAGATCACGCATGCCGCGCTCACGCGCAGCCTCGGGCATGCGCCGCGCATCGCGGTGGCGGGCCTGAACCCCCATGCGGGCGAAGGCGGGCTGTTCGGCCGCGAGGAACTGGAGGTGATCGCCCCGGCCATCGCCGCTGCGCGCGCGCAGGGCATGCAGGTGCACGGCCCGTTTGCGCCCGATACGGTGTTCATGCGCGCGCGCAGCAGGCCGCAGCAGGGCGGCGAGTTTGACGTGGTGATCGCGATGTACCACGACCAGGGGCTGATCCCGATCAAATACCTGGGACTCGACAGGGGGGTGAACGTGACGCTGGGCCTGCCCCTGGTGCGCACCAGCCCCGACCACGGCACGGCCTTCGACATTGCCGGGCAGGGTGTGGCCGATGCCGCCAGCCTGATCGAGGCGGTGCGCATGGCGCGCACGCTGTGTGGCGCAGGGGCATGAAACACCTGTGCGGCCCAGTGGGCAAGGGCTGCGGCGCTGTCGCGCAGTTTGAAAATACCCCTTTCCGCTGCGCTACAATCGCCGGCTGACCCCATTTCGAGATGTTCTTCGAGGACCCCCATGAGTGACTCTCCCATCGACGCCAGCAAAAGAACATGGCTGATCGCGTCCGGCTGTGCGGGCGCGGTGGGCAGCGTGGCGACCGCCGTTCCTTTCGTCAGCAGTTTCCAGCCTTCCGAGCGCGCCAAAGCCGCCGGTGCTGCGGTGGAGGTGGACATCTCGGCCCTGAACCCCGGGGAAAAGATCACGGTGGAGTGGCGCGGCAAGCCGGTCTGGATCGTCAAGCGCACGCCCGCGCAGTTGGCCGAACTGCCCAAGCTCGATGACCAGTTGGCCGATCCCCAATCCAGGCGCAAGCCGGACGAGCTGACCCCCGCGTATGCCCGCAACGAAGCGCGCTCCATCAAGCCCGAGATTTTCGTCGGTATCGGCATCTGCTCGCACCTGGGGTGCTCGCCTTCGGACAAGTTCCAGCCCGGCGCCCAGCCCTCGCTGCCGGACGACTGGCAGGGCGGCTTCCTGTGCCCCTGCCATGGCTCCACGTTCGACATGGCCGGCCGCGTGTTCAAGAACAAGCCCGCACCCGACAACCTGGAAGTGCCCCCCCACATGTACCTTTCCGATACGCGCTTGCTGATCGGTGAAGACAAGCCGGCTTGAAGGAGCCAGACGACCATGGCCCAATTCAAGGAAATCTCGCCCAACGCCTCGGCCAGTGCCAAGGTCACGAACTGGTTCGAAAACCGCTTCCCGTCTGCATTCGATTTCTACAAAGTGCATATGTCGGAGTACTACGCTCCGAAGAACTTCAACTTCTGGTACATCTTCGGCTCGCTGGCGCTGCTGGTGCTGGTGATACAGATCGTGACCGGCATCTTCCTGGTCATGCACTACAAGCCCGACGCCAGCCTGGCGTTCGCCTCGGTCGAGTACATCATGCGCGATGTGCCCTCGGGCTGGCTGATCCGCTACCTGCACTCGACCGGGGCCTCGGCCTTTTTCGTGGTGGTCTATCTGCACATGTTCCGTGGCCTGATCTACGGCAGCTACCGCAAGCCGCGTGAGCTGATCTGGATCTTCGGTTGCGCCATCTTCCTGTGCCTGATGGCCGAAGCCTTCATGGGCTACCTGCTGCCATGGGGCCAGATGTCGTACTGGGGCGCGCAGGTGATCGTCAACCTGTTCGCCGCCATCCCCTTCATCGGCCCTGATCTGGCGCTGCTGATCCGTGGCGACTATGTGGTCGGCGATGCCACGCTGAACCGCTTCTTCAGCTTCCATGTGATCGCCGTGCCGCTGGTGCTGCTGGGCCTGGTGGCCGCGCACATACTGGCGCTGCACGATGTCGGCTCGAACAACCCCGACGGCGTGGAAATCAAGGGCCCGAAGGCGCCCAAGGATGCCAACGGCCATCCCCTCGATGGCGTGCCTTTCCACCCCTACTACACAGTGCATGACATCTTCGGGGCGAGCGTGTTTCTGATGGCCTTCGCTGCGGTGGTGTTCCTTGCCCCCGAATTCGGGGGCTATTTCCTGGAATACAACAACTTCATCCCGGCCGATCCGCTCCAGACCCCGGCACATATTGCGCCGGTCTGGTACTTCACGCCGTTTTATTCGATGCTGCGCGCCATCACCAGCGAGATGATGTACGCCCTGATCGCCTGCGTTCTGGCCGGCGCCGGCCTGGCTGTGCTCAGGGCCTGCCTGCCCCGTTTCATCAAGGCCGGCATCGTTGCCGCCGCCGCCGTGACCGTGGCGCTGATGCTGTCGATGGATGCCAAGTTCTGGGGGGTGGTGGTGATGGGCGGCTCCGTGATCATCCTGTTCTTCCTGCCATGGCTCGACTACAGCCCGGTGAAGTCGATCCGCTACCGCCCTGGCTGGCACAAGTACCTGTACGGCCTGTTCGTGATCGACTTCCTGGTCCTGGGCTATCTGGGCGTGCAGCCGCCATCGCCGATCGGTGAGCGGGTGTCGCAGTTGGGCACGCTGTTTTACTTCGGCTTCTTCCTGCTGATGCCTTGGTGGAGCCGCATCGGTGAAGTCAAGCCCGTGCCCGACCGCGTGACCTATGTGGCGCACTGAGCCTGGAGACAAGCCCATGAAGAGACCCATCCTCACGCTGATCGCCGCCCTGGGCCTGCTTGCCGGCGCGGCCCATGCCGCAGGTGATGAAGCCATCGCCTGGGACAAGGCGCCAGGCAAGACCAACGACTTGGCGTCGCTGCAAAACGGCGCCAAACTGTTCGTCAACTACTGCCTGAGCTGCCACTCTGCCGCCTACATGCGCTTCAACCGGCTGCGCGACATCGGCCTGACCGAGCAGCAGATCAAGGACAACCTGCTGTTCACGACCGACAAGATCGGTGAGACCATGAAGGCCGCGATCGACCCCAAGCAGGCCAAGGAATGGTTCGGCGCCAACCCGCCCGATCTGACCGTGATCGCACGCTCGCGCGCAGGCCATGGCGGCACGGGTGCCGACTACCTGTACACCTTCCTGCGCAGCTTCTACCGTGATGAAACCAAGGCCACTGGCTGGAACAACCTGGCTTTCCCGAGCGTGGGCATGCCCCATGTGCTGTGGCAACTCCAGGGCGACCGGCGACCGGTGTTCGAGGCGCAGCAAAGCCACGGCCACAGCACCGAGGTATTCAAGGGCTGGCAGCAAATCACGCCCGGCAGCATGACGCCGCTGCAGTTCGATCAAAACGTCGGGGATCTGGTGAACTACCTGCAATGGATGGGCGAGCCCGCGCAGAACACGCGCAAGCGCGTGGGCGTCTGGGTGATCCTTTTTCTGCTCCTGTGCACGTTCATCACCTGGCGGCTGCACGCGGCCTACTGGAAGGACGTGAAGTAAACGCCGGCGCCGTAGCATTGCGCAAGAGGTGCCAAGGCTTGGTGCTACCCCCTGCCAAGAACCACGATGGGGCTTGCCTGCCTGCCCCGGGTTTCATGGGCGCCCTGCGAGCTTCTGCACACCGGGGATCAGTGGGGGCAATTTTCCGCCTGCCCGCAATACCTGGCGCTTTCCGACAAGGAAACGGAGCCGTTGCCGGCATGAATGCAAGCCGGCAGAACCGGCAGCGCATCCTTTGGCCAAGGGTGCACAGATATCGTTGGATGAACCAGTGGAAGGGAAAGCCGCCGAGCTCCTTGACCGCGCACAGAAAAACACGCTTGCACAGTGGGCTCATCGGGCGCACCGCTGTTTTGATTTTTAGGAGCCTCCCGCCATGATGGTGCTTTATTCGGGTACGACCTGCCCCTTCTCCCACCGCTGCCGTTTCGTGTTGTTTGAAAAGGGCATGGACTTTGAAATCCGCGATGTAGACCTGTACAACAAGCCGGAAGACATCAGCGTGATGAACCCCTATGGCCAGGTGCCGATCCTGGTCGAGCGCGACCTGATCCTGTACGAGTCGAACATCATCAATGAGTACATCGACGAGCGCTTTCCCCATCCGCAGCTGATGCCGGGTGACCCGGTGGACCGGGCCCGCGTGCGCCTGTTCCTGCTGAACTTCGAGAAAGAGCTGTTCGTGCATGTGAATGTCCTGGAATCGCGCGCCACCAAGGGCAACGAAAAGGCGCTGGAAAAGGCGCGCGCGCATATCCGCGACCGCCTCACGCAACTGGCGCCGGTGTTCCTGAAGAACAAATACATGCTCGGAGACAACTTCTCCATGCTCGATGTGGCCATTGCCCCGCTGCTGTGGCGCCTGGACTACTACGGCATCGACCTGAGCAAGAATGCGGCCCCGCTGCTCAAGTACGCCGAACGCATCTTCTCGCGGCCGGCCTACATCGAGGCGCTGACTCCTTCCGAAAAGGTCATGCGCAAGTAAGCCGTGTTTCTTTCATCCATCCATCGCCGTTGCGCCCCACAGCCATGACTGCACAGGAACCCATATCCACGCGCCCCTACCTGATTCGTGCGATGCACGAATGGTGCATAGACAATGGCCTGACGCCGTATGTGGCCGTGCGTGTCGACGGTTCCGTGCAGGTGCCGCAGGAATATGTCAAGGACGGAGAGATCGTCCTCAACATCAGCCATGAAGCCACCAACTCGCTGCAACTGGGCAATGAGTTCATCGAGTTCAGGGCCCGGTTCGGCGGCAAGTCGCGCCAGATCCTGGTGCCGGTAGGACGGGTGGTTGCCGTTTACGCGCGGGAAAATGGCCAGGGCATGGCGTTCCCGCCCCCGCCGTCGGACATGCCCTCCGCGGGTTCTGTCGCCGTGGCGCTGACGGCGACTCCTGCGGCCGACCCGGCCTCGCCGGCGGGCCGCGTGGTCCAATTGGTCGTCACCGAGGGCGGCAATGGTGCTGGCGACGATGATGGCGGTGATACCCCCCGCCCTCCGCCTCCTCCCCCCGCCCCGGGCGGCACGCGCCCCGTGCTCAAACGGATCAAATAGCACCCGCCGGCAAATTCCGGGCGGCATTTACCCGATAGAATGCCGCCTGCGCCGGTTTAGCTCAGCAGGTAGAGCACCCGCCTTGTAAGCGGTAGGTCGTCAGTTCGAGTCCGACAACCGGCACCACCGGCACCATCGGCGCCATTTCCTTGCTTCCCCTCATTCCATTCCCCGATCGTTCGCGAAGGCGAAGCGCAGACAGTACGGGTGTACGGCAAGCGCCGCCGACGAGGTGCACGGATGATTCAGGCTTGGAATCAGTTTTCGACTTTGAGCCGAATCGCGTTAACCTCCCAGCCCCGGCTGCGCAGATGCGCCTGCAAAGCGGGCAGCAATTGGCGTATCTTTGCGGCGGCGGCGTTACTCCTGACCAGCAGGCACCAGTTGCTCCCATCGATGGGGCCGGCCGTGACGGCCGGGCGCAGCGGCGCAGGAATCAGGGTCTGAATGGCCTTGAGCCGCTCACTGGACTCGCGTGTCAGCGCGGTGAGCCTGGCCAGCGCAGGGGATTCCTCGCTGGCCTGCTGCAAGGTGATGGCATGGTGGCGGCGCAGCATGGTGGGCGTTTTCGGGCGTGGAGAATTCGTAGTGCAGTTGATTATCACGGACGCCAGGCTGGCGCGTAGCCGGGCCATTCATTTGTCCGGCACGCGCTTGCTGTTGGCGGGTTTGGCGCTGTCGCTGTGCCTGGTGCTGGTGGCCGCGACCTTGTACCACTGGGTGTTTTTGAAAGGCGCGCGCGCGGGCTGGCCGATCATCGGCTCGCTGGTGCGTCTGGTGGTCCAGGACGAGTTTGCCGAGCGCGATCGCTTCATGCGGGCCAATCTGGATGCCATGGCGCGGCGCGTGGGGGAAATGCAGGCCCGGATGGTGCAACTGGAATCGCTGGGCGAGCGCGTTCTGGGTCTGGCCGGCATGGCGCCGGCAGATATCCCGAAAGCCGCCGCCGGGCGCGGCGGGGCGCTGGTGGGCGCGCACGATCTGTCGATCGAGCAGTTGCAGGCCACGCTGGACGACCTGGAGCNCCTGACGAACCAGCGCGTGGATCTGATGACNGTGCTCGAATCGCGTTTGTTCGACCAGCATATCCGCAAGAAGATGATCCCCACCCACGNGCCAGTTGCGGGGCGGNCNGCGGGTTCGGGCTTTGGCTGGCGCCTGGACCCGATCAGCGGCCAGTCGGCGCTGCACTCCGGCCTGGACTTCCAGGCGGACACCGGCACGCCAATCCTGGCCGCCGCAGGCGGTGTGGTGGTGGTGCAGGAATTTCATCCCGCCTACGGCAACATGGTCGAGATCGACCATGGCAACCAGGTGCTGACCCGCTATGCGCACGCATCACGCACGCTGGTCAAGCGCGGCGACATTGTGCGCAGCGGGCAGAAGATTGCGGAAGTGGGCACCACCGGACGCTCCACCGGGCCCCATCTGCACTTTGAGGTGCTGGTGCAAGGGGTTTTCCAGGATCCGCAGAAATTCCTGAGCGCTGGCGGCACGGACACCGCCGCACCACTGGAGCACGCTTGGTCGGCGGCACGGGGCAGGTAAGATTGCGGTTGCTCCCCGCCCGGAATGACGAGTCGCAATGACAAGACACTTGTGCTGCGCTTGCAATCACGATCGGGGAACCCACTTGAAATCCATTTTTCTTAGGGACTTCGGTCGCCTGGCGCGCTGATTGCAGCGGGGCAGGCGGCCTTGCTCGCATGGCCACCAACTTTCTCACCAAAATATTCGGCAGCCGCAATGACCGGCTTCTCAAGCAGTACCGCAAGACGGTGGTCCACATCAATGCGCTGGAGCCCGAGTACGAGCAGATGTCGCACGAGCAATTGCGCGCCAAGACGCAGGAGTTCAAGGAGCGCGTGGCCCGGGGCGAGTCTTTGGAGAGCATTTTGCCGGCGGCCTTTGCGCTGGTGCGCGAAGGCTCCAAGCGCATCATGAAGATGCGGCATTTCGACGTGCAACTGCTCGGGGGCATGGCCTTGCACTTCGGCAAGATCGCCGAAATGCGCACCGGCGAGGGCAAGACCCTGACCGCCACGCTGCCGGTGTACCTGAACGCGCTGTCGGGCAAGGGCGTGCATGTGGTGACCGTGAACGACTACCTGGCCCATCGCGACGCGCAGTGGATGGGGCGGCTGTACAACTTCCTGGGCCTGACGGTGGGCATCAACCTGCCGAATATGCCGCGCGCGGAAAAGCAGGCCGCTTACCGTGCCGACATCACCTACGGCACGAACAACGAATACGGCTTCGACTATCTGCGCGACAACATGGTCTACGAAGCGCAAGACCGCGTGCAGCAGGGCCTGAACTACGCCATCGTCGATGAGGTCGATTCCATCCTGATCGACGAGGCGCGCACGCCGCTGATCATCAGCGGCCAGGCCGAAGACCACCAGGCCCTGTATGTCACGATGAACCAGTTGGTGCCGCAGTTGGTGCGCCAGGAGGGCGAGGCCGATCTACGCACCGGCGAGGGCGTGACCCGGCCCGGCGATTTCACGCTCGACGAGAAGAGCCACCAGGTGTTCCTGACCGAGCAGGGCCACGAGACCGCCGAGCGCATCTTCGCCAGCCACGGCCTGATCGCCGAAGGCGCATCGGTCTACGACCCGGCCAACATCGCGCTGATGCACCACCTGTACGCGGCGCTGCGGGCCAGGCACCTGTACCACCGGGATCAGCACTATGTGGTGCAAAACGACGAGATCGTGATCGTCGACGAATTCACCGGCCGCCTGATGTCGGGCCGCCGCTGGAGCGAGGGCCTGCACCAGGCCGTGGAAGCCAAGGAAGGCGTGACCATACAGGCGGAAAACCAGACCCTGGCCTCGATCACGTTCCAGAACTATTTCCGCCTGTACCACAAACTGGCCGGCATGACCGGAACGGCCGACACCGAGGCCTACGAGTTCCAGGAAATCTACGGCCTGGAAACCATGGTCATCCCCCCCAACCGCCCGAGCCGGCGCAACGACCAACTCGATCTGGTCTACAAAACCACCCGTGAAAAATACGCCGCTGCGGTCATGGACATCCGCGCATGCCATGAGCGCGGCCAGCCCGTGCTGGTGGGCACCACCTCGATCGAGAACTCCGAAATCATCGATCAGCTGCTCAGCCAGGAGGGCCTGCCGCACCAGGTGCTCAATGCCAAGCAGCATGCCCGCGAAGCGGACATCGTCGCGCAAGCCGGTCGTGNCGGCATGATCACCATCGCCACCAACATGGCCGGCCGGGGTACCGACATCGTGCTGGGCGGCAATNTCGAAAAGGATGTGGCCGCCATCGAGGCCGACACGGCCCTGTCAGAGGCCGAGCGCGCCGNCCGGATCAGCGCCTTGCNTGCGCAGTGGCAGATCGANCACGAGAAAGTCAAGGCGCTGGGCGGGCTNCGCATCATTGCCACCGAGCGCCATGAATCGCGCCGCATCGACAACCAACTGCGGGGCCGCTCGGGCCGCCAGGGNGACCCCGGCTCCTCGCGCTTTTACCTGGGCCTGGACGACGCGCTGATGCGCATCTTTGCCGGCGAGCGCGTCAAGGCCATCATGGACCGGCTGAAAATGCCCGATGGCGAGGCCATAGAGGCCGGCATCGTGACCCGCAGCATCGAATCGGCCCAGCGCAAGGTCGAGGCGCGCAACTTCGACATCCGCAAGCAATTGCTGGAATACGACGATGTGGCCAATGACCAGCGCAAGGTGATTTACCAGCAGCGCAACGAGATCCTGGACGCGAGCGACCTGTCGGATCTGATCGCCGCCATGCGCGAAGACTGCATGACCGACCTGGTGCGCCAGTATGTGCCCGCCGAATCGATGGAAGAGCAGTGGGATCTGCCCACGCTGGAAAAGCGGCTGGCCAGCGAATGGCAGTTGACCATGGCATTGCAGGAACTGGTGCAAGGAGCCAACGCCATCACCGATGACGAGATTCTGGACCGGGTGCGGCAGGCGGCCAAAGCCGCATTCGACGCCAAGGTCGAGCAGGTGGGCCGGGAGAACTTCACGCAGTTCGAACGCATGGTGCTGCTGCAAAACTTTGACACCCAGTGGCGCGACCATCTGAGCGCGCTCGACTACCTGCGCCAGGGCATACACCTGCGCGGCTATGCGCAAAAGCAGCCCAAGCAGGAATACAAGCGCGAGGCCTTCGAGCTGTTCCGACAACTCATCGACCGGGTCAAGAACGAAGTCACCAAGCTCCTGATGACGGTGCAGGTGCAGTCGCCGACGCAGCTCGAACAGGCCGCGCAGGACATGGAAAGCCGGGCCGAAAGCATTGCCAACGTGACCTACACAGCCCCGACCGACACCGGACAGGTCGAGGCCACGCTGGCCGCCCAGATGGCCGAACGACCCTTGCCGCAGGGCATGCGCGTAGGCCGCAACGACCGATGCCCCTGCGGCAGTGGCAAGAAGTACAAGCACTGCCATGGCAAGCTGGCCTGA
>G312J29652_10000212_pt1 | contig 13412 bp, 12 predicted proteins | sample EareggfetidaYelm_FD_29652 | JGI IMG/M metagenome (IMG submission 29652) | reverse complement strand
GCGCCGCGCGCTGCGCAACCAACGTCCGGCGCGGCAGACAAGCGCATTGGCCAAGCCGCGCACGACGAAAGCGCCGTTGTCGAGGACAGCATCGCGCGCGAACCCCGTCAGGCAGCGCAACGCAAGCGGGCGCAGGATCGACGCGCAGGCCGGCACGGCGCTGGCGGGCGCGATACGCCAGGCGGATGAAGCAATCAGGCAGGTCGAGCCCGCAAAAGACCTGCTGGACGCATGGCGCAATGGACTGGCTGCGGTGCTCGATGGGACGCGATCGACGGCGCTGGTCGCAGGCTGCGCCGCGCACCTGCTCTATGAAGCCGGCCACCTGTGCGCCGACGCTGCGGCGCGCACCGAGCGACCGACCAAGCCGCATATGGCGCATATGGCGCATATGGCGCATATGGTGCTGATCACCGATCTTCATGAAGGCGGCAACGCCCGGGAATTGCTGCAGCGCCTTGCCGCGCTGGTTCGCTCCGGCGCCGACATCGAGCTGGTTCGCCCGAACGACGAAGCGCCGAACACAGACCATCGAGTCCGGTCGGCGTGGCGTGTCGGGCAAAGTGCCGCACAGCCCGTCGACACTTTCGCGCGCGTTCTCTTGCTGGAACCGGCTGCCGTGCAGGCGTCAGCGGATCAAAGCCGTATGGCAGTCCCCGCCCGCAGGGACGGCGCCACGCAGAGTGCGCCGAGAGTGCCGACGACCTTTCGCCAGCCATTCCAGCCTTCAACCTTCAGCCCTGCCCGGCCTTGTGCACGCCCAGCGAGAGGATCTCGCTGGCGTTGACGATGGCGGCGGCAATCTCTTCCATGGTCGTGCGCTTACTCATCGCCTGTTCGCGGATCAGGTCGTAGGCCTGGCCTTCGGACACGTTGTGCGTCTTCATCAGCACGGCCTTGGCTTCGGTGAGTTGCCGCACGCCGAGCAGTTTGGCCTCGACCTTGCGCAGGCGCCGCGCGAGCGAGCGGCTTTCCTTGTGCGCCTCGCGCGCCACCACCAGCGCCGACAGCAGCCCGAACGAGCGCACCGGCGAAGGCAGCACCGCCTTGGCGCCGATCTCCAGCACGGCTTCGACGATGGTCGGGTTCTCGTAGGTGACGACCGCGATGATGGCAGGGGCGTCTTCGCTGTGCGCCCACTCGAAGCGCAGGTTGATGAAGTCTGGCTGCACCGCCATGAAGGCGACATCGATGCCTTCGGGCAGGACTTGCACCGGCGGCCAGAAGACCTGCACCTGGCAGCCGATGCGCTGCAACTGCTGCGTCAGTTGGCGCCCGTCTGCGTCGTCGGGGTGGAGCACCGCGATCTTCAGCAGCCGCAGCTCTTTCAATTGCGGCGAGGTCACCCGCAGGGTGTGTCTTTTCGGGGCTGCGCCGTCCGCCACGCTCAGACCTCCCGCCGGGCCGCGCCAAGGCAGGCTTGTGCTCCCTCGTCGGGGCAGGGTTCATCCCGGGCCTCCAGTGTGTCGAGCCTGGCCGTCCAGTCGCCCAGCGAATGGGTGACGAGGTAAGGGTCGGGGTACACCGCGCGCGTGGCCTGCCGCACGATGGTGAATTGCCCGTGCGCATCGACCCGGCCCACGCGCGGGTAGAGGCAGGTGTGGTGGTTGCTCGGGTCGATCTTCACGCGGCCCTGCGGTGCGTCGAACTCGCTGCCAAGGATGTGCGGCAGTATCTCCGCGATGCCATCGCTGCCCGCCTGCCGATAAGCGTTGGCGAAGATGTGCATCTGGAAATACGCAGCCTCCCAGCACAGGTTGGGCACGCAGCCGTCGCCGAAGCGTGCGCGCAGCCGCGCCAGGCAGATCCGGTTGGCGGCCGAGCCGATCGACTGGAAATACGGCGCAGCCGTGAAGTGCCCGGNGGCCACGCCATGGCCCATCTGCGAGATCTCGGCCTCCGAAGTGGTCAGGCTCGCGATCGGCATGGCCTTGGGGTCGAAGCCCGCCTCGGCATACGCGCGGTACAGGCTTGCGGNGGAATCGCCCACCACGGTCGAGAAGATGAAGTCGGGCCGCTTGTCGCGGATGTCGTCCATGATGGCGCGGTAGTCCTTTTCGGTGGCGTCCAGCGCCACATAGCGCTCGCCCAGTTTCTCGCTGCCGGGGCGCTGCAGCACCAGCTCGCCCATGATGCGGTTGGACTCGTAGGGGTAGATGTAGTCCGAGCCGATCAGGTACACGCGCGCACCGAAGTGCGTGGTCATGAACTCGGCCAGTTGCACGCTGTTTTGGTTCGGCGCGGCGCCGGTGTAGATCACGTTGCCCGAGTACTCGAAGCCCTCGTAGAGCGTGGGATAAAACAGCAGCTTGTTCCACTTCTCGATCACCGGAATCACGGCCTTGCGGCTGCTCGACATGTAGCAGCCGAAGATCACGTTGACGCGGTCCTGCACGATCAGTTTTTCGGCCAGTTGGGCGTAGCGCGCGGGGTTCGATTGCGGGTCGTGGCGCACGGCCACGATCTCGCGGCCATCGACGCCGCCGGCGGCGTTGATTTCCCCGATGGCCAGCAGCGCGCCCTGCAACTGCGACAGCCCGATGGTCGAGGTGACGCCGGTTTCCGAGTAGAGGATGCCGACGCGAATGGGGTCCTTGTCAGCCACTGGGGTGTCTCCTGGGTGTGTGGGCCATCATTTTTCCCGGTTTGCCGGAGGCACATTCACCGTGCGCATGCGCGCCAGCCCGTCTGCGCTACGCGCCGCCATTGCCCTGGCACACGAGCCGCGCATGCATGCGTGCCAGGCGCGCCGGCAGGCTGCGCGCGTCGTGAACAGCGCAATAGTTGTGCCAGCCGAAGATGCGGCGCATGCAGGCATCGGCCGCGCTGTCCACCGCGATGCAGCCGGTGCGCACGCCGGCGGCGCGTGCTTCGGCCACGGCCATGCGGGCGTCTTCGATCAGGTACTGCGGGTCGTGCACGTCGATGTCGGAAGGCGCGCCGTCGGTCACCAGCAATAGCGCGCGCTGCCCGGCCGGCTCCGTGCGCAGGTGCGCGCTGGCATGGCGCAGCGCGGCGCCGATGCGCGTGGAATAGCGCCCGCGCAGCGCGCCTATCATGGCGCGCTCGTTCGCTTGGAGCGGCTTGCCGAATTCGAGCAGGCGGTAGTAGTACACCTCGTTGCGCGTGTTGGACGAAAAGCCGTGGATCGCCAGCCGGTCTGCGCTGTTGCGCGCATTCGATGCGGCCAGCAGCAGTGCGGCCTGCTTTTCGATGTCGAGCAGCGAACAGGTCTGGCCCGGCCCCGGGTGGTTCACCGACTCCGACAGGTCGAGCAGCACCAGCATGCTGGTCGCGCGCAGCACCTTGCCGGAGCGCATGAACAGGCGCGGATCAGGCCGCAGCCGCAGGCGCCGGTCGACCAGCGCCTCGATGGCCGCGTTCAGATCGACATCGTCGCCTTCCCACTGGCGGCGCAGCCGGCGCGTGCGCTCCAGGTGGCGCGCGCGTGGCAGCGCGGGCGGGGTGAGACGTTCGTCGTTCGCTGCCCTCTGTTCGCGCATCGGCGAAAGGCCCTGCCATGCCGGCATCTTCTCGATCACCGTGCACCAGCCGGGCCGCAGGCGTTCCTGTTGGCGCTCCCATTCGGGGTAGCGGTAGCGGCCCAGTTCCAGTTCGGCGCCGCCTGCGGGGGACGGGCCGCTGCCGTCGCCGGTGGCTTCGGCCGGCGGCGGCCATGCGCCCGAGGCTTGCAGCGCGATGGTGTCGTCCGGCGGCGTTTGGGCCGCGCCGAAATCCCAGAGGTAGCTGTTGTCGTCGCGCCAGGGCGCCGGCACCGCGCAGTGCTGCGGGTCCAGGCGCACGCGCATCTGGCCGAGGTCGTTGGCGAGGATCGATGCGATGGCGCGGAAGGCGGCGTAGTCCTCCAGCCCTGCGCGGGCCACGGTCGCGTCGAACAGGCGGCGCGCTTTGTTGACCCAGTGGTTGTCGTCCTGCCAGGCGGGCAGCATCAGCAGGCGGTCCATGCGCGCGATGAATGCCGCAAAGCCCAGGTCGGACGCATCGGGCGGCGGCGCCAGAGCGTCGACGAACCAGCGCCGGACACCGGGGAAGTCGCGGCACAGCAGTTGTTCGACCCGGGCGTCCTCGATGGCCGATGCCAGCGCGATGCCCATGGGCCCGAGCGGGCGTGCCGGCCTGGCGGGCGCCGAGTGCCGAAGATGCGCCGCCGCATGGGCGACCATCGCGCGGTGCAGTCGGGCGTCGCTGCCTTCGGGCAACAGCAGCCGCTTCGGCGTGAGCACGGCGCGCGCAAGCGGCGCGAGCGCGTTCAGCGGCAGCCGGTTTGCGCTGCCCGGCACGGTGGCCAGCGGCTGCACCGCCATGTCGACACCGGCCAGCCCGCGCGCCAGCAGGCCCAGCGCGTCGAACGTGAGGGCGTGGCCGTGGCTCATTCGAACTGCGCGGCGACGAAGCCCTGCAGCGCGCTGGCCATGTCAGGGTCATCGGTGAGCGCGCGTGCCATCGTCATGTCGCAACTGTCGCGTGGCGACACGCCATCGCGGATCAACAAGCCGGCGTAGATCAACATGCGCGTCGATATGCCTTCGTCGAGCCCGCGCTGCCTGAGCGCGCGCGAACAGCGCGCAATCGCCACCAGCTTCGCGGCCAGGTCGGTTCCGACCCCGGCCTCATGCGCGACGATCTCCGCTTCGAGGCCGCTGTCGGGGTAGTCGAACTCCAGCGCCGCGAAGCGCTGCCGTGTCGAAGGCTTCATGTCCTTCGCGCTGCTCTGGTAGCCGGGGTTGTACGACACCACCAGTTGGAAGTCGGGGTGCGCGCGCACCAGTTCGCCCTTCTTGTCGAGCGGCAGGATGCGGCGCGCGTCTGTCAGCGGGTGGATCACCACCGTCGTGTCCTGCCGCGCCTCGACCACCTCGTCGAGGTAGCAGATGCCGCCGTGGCGCACCGCCAGTGTCAGCGGGCCGTCATGCCAGGCCGTGCCATTGGCGTCGAGCAGATAGCGCCCGACGAGGTCGGAGGCCGTCATGTCTTCGTTGCACGCCAGCGTGACCAGTGGCCGCCCGAGCGACCACGCCATGTGCTCGACGAAGCGGGTCTTGCCACAGCCGGTCGGGCCTTTGAGGATCAGCGGCATGCGGTGGCGGTACGCCTGCTCGTAGAGCGCCACCTCATTGCCCGCAGGCCGGTAGAAAGGCTCGCGGTCGATGCGGTAGCTGGCAAGCAGATCAGGGCTGGCGGCGTTCATGGCGTGGCAAGCAGTTCCCTGGGGGCGGTCAAGCAGGTGTTTCCGTAGTCCATGGATCGATCGCGCCGGGGTTCAGCGGTGCCTGGCCGGCTCGTTCGGCAGGCCCTCGATCGGGCACTCGGGCGTGCCGACCGTGGTGCGCGTGAACGACTCCACCATCTGGCGCGTGCCCTCGGGGTCGTTGATCCACTGCGTGTAGAAGTCGTAGGGGCAGGCCGCCAGGCCCTTGTCGCCGTCGCCCGAATGGATGGTGCCGGTGTAGCCCCGGTGCACGAGTTTGAAGAGGTGGTTCTGCGACTGGCCGTTCTTGCGCGCATCGCGGATCAGGCCCATCGAGAGTTCGGCGTAGTTGATGCCCATTTCTTCCTCGCCGCATTCGCCGAGCGTGCGGCCGTCGAAGCCGATCAGCGCCGAGTGGCCGAAGTACGAGTACACGCCATCGAAACCGGCCGCGTTGGCCACCGCCACATAGTTGTTCATGAAGGCCATGGCCTTGGACACCAGAATCTGCTGCTCCTTGGCCGGGTACATGTAGCCCTGGCAGCGGATGATGAGCTCGGCGCCGCGCATCGCGCAGTCGCGCCAGATCTCGGGGTAGTTGCCGTCGTCGCAAATGATCAGACTCATCTTCATGCCCTTGGGGCCTTCGCTGACGTAGGTGCAGTTGCCCGGATACCAGCCTTCGATGGGCACCCACGGCATGATCTTGCGGTACTTCTGGACGATCTCGCCCTTGTCGTTCATCAGGATCAGCGTGTTGTAGGGCGCCTTGTTCGGGTGCTCTTCATGGCGCTCGCCGGTCAGCGAGAACACGCCCCAGACGTTGGCGCGGCGGCAGGCGTGCGCGAAGATCGCCGTTTCTTCGCCGGGCACGGTGGCGGCGGTGTCGTACATCTCCTTGGCGTCGTACATGATTCCGTGCGTGGAGTACTCCGGAAAGATCACCAGGTCCATGCCCGGCAGGCCTTTTTTCATGCCGACCAGCATCTCGCCGATCTTGCGGGCGTTGTCCAGCACCTCGGCCCTGGTGTGCAGGCGGGGCATCTTGTAGTTGACGACCGCGACGCCGACGCAATCGTTGCTGCTCGAAATATCACCATGTCTCATGACGCTGCTCCTGAAAGGGTGGTTGGGAAAAAATGCAAGGGGTCACACGGTCAGGAAGGACCTGACCTTGTCCTGGTCGAGGTTTGAGCGCGCTGCGTCGTGCACGATGCGTCCGCGGTCGATGACGAGAAAGCGGTCGGCCAGGTCGAGCGCGAAGCTCAGCACCTGCTCCGACACCACGATGGCAAAGCCGCGCTCGGCGCGCAGCAGGTTCAGCGTCTGCGCGATCTCCTCGATGATCGAAGGCTGGAGGCCCTCGGTCGGCTCATCGAGGATCAGCACCCGGGGCCTGGAGATCAGCGCGCGCGCCAGCGCCAGCATCTGCTGCTGGCCGCCCGAGAGGTTGCCGGCGCGGCGCTGTTTCATGTCCTCGAGCACGGGAAAGAAGCGGTAGATGTCATCGGGCACCGTGCGATGCCCCGACTTCGCTGCGCCCGAGAGGATGTTCTGCTCCACCGTCAGCAGCGGAAACACCATGCGCCCCTGCGGCACGAAGGCCAGGCCCTGCGCCACACGCTGGTAGCTCGGCAGCTTCGTGATGTCGGCGCCGCCCAGGCGGATGCTGCCGGCGCGCGCGGGCAAGAGGCCGATGAGCGATTTCAGCAGCGTGGTCTTGCCCATGCCGTTGCGCCCCATGATGGCGAGCGCCTCGTTCGGCGCGACACGCAGCGACAAATCGCGGATGACATTCGACTCGCCGTAGGCGACATTCAGTTCGCAGACTTCGAGCATCTTTGCCATCCCCTTCAATGGCCGAGGTACACGGCGATCACGCGCGGGTCGGCCTGCACCTCGGCCGCCGTGCCTTCGCTCAGCAACCGGCCCTGGTGCAGCACCGTCACGCGGTGCGCGATGCGTTTGACGAAATCCATGTCGTGCTCGATCACCACCACCGACTTGCCGGCCGAGATGCGCCGCAGCAGGTCGCCGGTCTGCTCGCGCTCGCGCGCGCTCATGCCGGCGACCGGTTCGTCGAGCAGCAGTAGTTCCGGCTCCTGCATCAGCAGCATTCCGATCTCCAGCCATTGCTTTTGGCCATGGCTGAGTTGTCCGGCGCGGTCGCCGATGCGCTCGCTCAGAAAGACCTGCCCGGCCATCGCATCGATGCGCGCGCGCAGTGCCGGCGTGCGGCGAAAGCGCAGCGACTGCAGCAGGCCGTGCATGCGCGGCAGCGAGAGCTCGAAGTTCTCCAGCACCGTGAGGTCTTCATAGACCGAGGGCGTCTGGAACTTGCGGCCCACGCCGGCGCGCACGATCTCATACTCGTTCAGGCGGCCGAGGTCCTGGCCGTTGAACAGCACCCGGCCCGCGCTCGGCCGGGTCTTGCCGCAGATCATGTCCAGCAGCGTGGTCTTGCCCGCGCCGTTCGGGCCGATGATCACGCGCAGCTCGTTGCGCTCGACCGAGAGGCTCAGGCCGTCCACGGCCTTGAACCCGTCGAAGGAGACCGTGAGCCCCTCGACACGCAGGAATCTGCTCGTTCGCATCGGCGAACCCCGCAGCCGCCTGCGGCAAGCTGCCGCCGGGCATGGCCAGCGCGATGCTCATGGCGCGGCCTGCGCGCTGCATCTGCGCAGCAACGTCCGGCCCAGGCCGGCAAGGCCGTTCGGCATGGCCCAGACCACGAGGATGAAGACGGCACCCAGGAAGTACAGCCAGCCTTCGGGAAAAGTCTCCGACAGGTACGACTTGAGAAAACCGATCAGCAGCGCGCCGATCACCGCGCCCGGAATCGACAGCCGCCCGCCGACCGCCGCATAGATCACCATCTCCACCGAAGCGACCACGCCGATCACGCCCGGCGCGATCAACCCCACCTGCAGGCTGTAGAAGGCGCCCCCGATGGCCGACAGCACGGCGGCCAGCGCGAACACGAAGGCCTTCATGTGCGCCGTGTCGTAGCCGCTGAAGCGCACGCGGTCTTCCTTGTCGCGCATCGCGATCAGGATCTTGCCGAAGCGGCTGCGCACGATCACCAGCGACACGGCCATCACCAGCGCGATGGCCAGCACCTCGACGAAGTACATGACGCGCTTGGCATCGTCGCCGGTAATGTCCCGGCCCAGCAGCGTGCGGAAATCGGTGATGCCGTTGGCGCCGCCGGTCTCGCCCTGCTGGCCGACCACCACCACGGTGAGCGCCAGCGCCAGAGACAGCGTGACGATCGCGAANTACACGCCGCTCACGCGCCGCTTGAANATCGCGTAAGANAACAGATACGCCAGCACGGCCGGAATCGCNAGGATGCCCNCGACAGTCCAGCCCAGCGAGTGGAATGGAATCCACCACCAGGGCAACTGCTCGACGCTGCTCCACACCATGAAGTCCGGCAGTNCGGGCGCCGAGGCTTCGAGCTTGAGGAACATGGCCATCATGTAGCCGCCGAGGCCGAAGAACATGCCCTGGCCCAGGCTCAGCACGCCGCCGTAACCCCAGGTCAGCACCACGCCGACCGCGACGAACGCGAAAGCCAGGTACTTGCTCACGAGGTTCAGCCGGAAGGGGTCGAGCGTGGCCGGCAGCACGACGGCCAGTAGCAGCAGCACGGCGGCCATGCCGGCGAGATCGCCCTTGCGTTCAGCACAAAGCCGGTTGCGCATGCCGTCAACCCCGCGACCGTATCGCGAACAGCCCGTTGGGCCGCAGGCACAGCACCGCAATCGCCAGCAGCAAAATCGTGGCCCTGGCCATCGAGCCGCTCATCAGGTACTCCAGCCAGGTCTGCGCCTGCGCGATGGCAAAGCCCGAAAGGGCCGTGCCGATCAGGCTTTGCACGCCGCCGAACACCACCACGATGAACGCGTCGACGATGTAGAGCTGGCCGGTGCCGGGGTTGGTCGAGCCGATCATCGTGAACACCGCGCCCGCGATGCCCGCCAGGCCGCAGCCGAGCGCGAAGGTCATCGCATCGACGCGGCGGGTGTCGATGCCCACCGCGCCGGCGATGGCGCGGTTTTGCGTCACCGCGCGCACCTTCAGCCCCCACGGCGTGCGGTATAGCAGCAGGTACACGCCGATGGCGACGACGGCCGTCAGCCCGGCGATGAAGATGCGCGTCAGCGGCAACTGTATGCCCGCCGTCGGCTCCCACGCCCCCGCGAGCCACGAGGCCAGCGGCACGCTCACCTCCTGCGCGCCGAAGATGGAGCGGTAGGACTGCTGCAACATCAGGCTCAGGCCCCAGGTGGCCAGCAGCGTGTCCAGCGGCCGGTCGTAGAAAAAGCGGATGAAGCCGCGCTCGAGCAGATAGCCGAACGCGAAGGTCACGGCGAACGCGAACGGGATCGCGGCGAACAGGTACAGGTCCATCCAGCCCGGCGCGAAGTGCCCGAAGAANCGCGCCGCCAGGTAGGTCATGTACGCGCCCAGNGCCATCANCTCGCCGTGCGCCATGTTGATGACGCCCATCAGGCCGAACACGATGGCCAGCCCGATGGCCATCAGCAGCAAGANGGTGAACAGGCTCACGCCGTTGAACACCTGCATCACCGCAATGTCGAAGTTCATGTCGCCTGCCGCTGGNTGCCGGTTTGCGCTGNGCCGTCAGACCTTGGGGAAGGGGTTGGGCTCGATCAGTNCGGACGATTCCCACACGATGTCGAACTGGCCATCGGGCCGCGCACGGCCCACGCGCACCTTCTTCCATACATGGTGGTTGCTGGCGTGNATGCGCACCGTGCCTTCGGGCGCTTCGATCTCCACGCCGGCNGCGGCGGCCGTGACCTTGTCGACNTCGAACGACTTGGCCTTCTCGGCCGCCAGTTTCCACAGGTACACGCAGTTGTAGGCCACCTCCATCGGGTCGCCGATCACGCGCTCCGACCCATACTTGGCCTTGAAGGCTTGCACAAACTTCTCGTTGGCCGGCGACTCGATGCTCTGAAAGTAGCCCATGCAGGCGTAGTAGCCGGCGGCGTTGTCTTTGCCGATGCCTTCGATCTCGTTTTCCGACACCACGGTCGACAGCAGCACCTGCCTGGCGCCATCGAGTCCCGCCGCGCGCAGTTGCTTGTAGAAGGCCACGTTGGAGCCGCCCACCACCGTGCTGTAGATGCAGTCGGGCCTGGCGGCCTTGATCTTGTTGATGATCGACGAGAACTCGGTGTGGCCCAGCGGCGCATATTCCTCACCCACCACCTTGCCGCCGGCCTTGGTGATGGCCGGCTTGGCGATTTTGTTGCAGGTGCGCGGATAGATGTAGTCGGAGCCGACGAGGAAGAAGCTCTTGCCCTTCTCGCGCGCCATCCATTGGACCGCCGCGATCACCGACTGCGTGGCCTCCTGCGAGGGGTAGAACACGCGCTTGTCCTGCTCCTGGCCCTCGTAGTAGGTCGGGTAGAACAACAAGCCCTTGGCCTGGCTCAGCACCGGCAGCAGCGCCTTGCGCGAGGCCGAGGTGTAGCAGCCGATGATGGCCGCGACCTTGTCGCGCTCGAGCAGCTTGCGCGCCTTTTCGGCGAACACCGGGTTCTCGCTGGCGCCGTCTTCCACCACGGCCTCGATCCTCTTGCCCAGCACGCCGCCGGCGGCGTTGATCTCTTCGATGGCCAGTTTCTCGGCATCGACCAGCGCAGCCTCGGCGATGGCGATGGTGCCCGACAGCGAATGCAGCAGCCCGAGCTTGACGGTGGCACCGCCCTGCGCGGCGGCCAGCCTGGCGACACCGCCTGCGGCGCCCAGCACGATCATCGAGCCGCCGGTCTTGACGATCTGGCGGCGGTTGAAGGGGTTCGTCATGTCAAATTCCTTTGCTCTGTGTGGGCGCTGGTCATCGGGAACATCCGAGCTTCGAAGCCGCGCATCGGGCGCCTTCTCCCGCCGCATGGCCGCTGCAAACGAGCCTGGAACGCCACCGGTTTTCTTCGGGCAAAGCTGCGCCACTGGATGACGCGCATCCGTTTGGCAAAGGATTCGATGCGACCGAGAAAACAAAAAAGCCCGAACCGGTGTTGAAACCGATTCGGGCTTTATTGCCCGACGCCTCGCTGGCAGCATTGGCAGCGGGTGTCGTATGACTGGTAACGATTGCTCGTTGGGGCGGATTCTTCTCAATTCAGTCCGGCATGAATATAAGCGTTTTCCCTAATTGTCTAAAGTGCAAAATACGCGCAGGAAGCGCTCGATGCGCTGACGATCGGCCCGTCGCGCTGCCCGGTTGCCGCCCAACCAAGCCATCGCCATTTTCGGCCCGACCCCGGCCCGACCCCAGCGTTATTCCCCGGCGGATGAGACTCTCGCTGGCATNCCCGGCAACCGACGGCAGTGCGCCAGCTTGTCCGGCGCCAGCACCAGCAGCCAGGCGCAGGCGGTGTGTTTGCGCCNATGTCGTCATGTCGTCCTGACAGCCGGGCGGCTGAGTATCTGCGCAAACATGTCGTGATCGACATTGCCGCCCGATAATGCCAGGCCGACGCGCAGTCCCGCCAGGCGCGGGCGAATCTGCATGGCCGCTGCCAGCGCCGCCGCGCCAGCACCTTCGGCGACGTTGTGGGTGGCGGTGAAATAGAGTTTCATGGCGGCGGCCACTTCGTCGTCGCTCACCGCCATGATTTCCTCAACCTGATCGGAAATCACTGCCAGCGAGGATTCGTCCGGCACGCGGCAGGCCACGCCATCGGCGATGAGCGTCGTCACCGGCGACTCCACCTTGCTGCGGCTTTCAAACGATAGCTTGTACGCCAGCGCATGGGCCGACACCACACCGATGATGCGCGTGCGCAGATTCAATGCGCGCCGGGCAGCCACGGCAGCGCATATTTCCGAACCCTGCCCAATCGGCACGAACAACACATCCAGATCAGGCTGCGCGCGCAGCAACTCCATCCAGCAAGTCGCCACGCCGCAGACCAGATCGCGGTGAAAGGAGGGGATCATATGCAAGGCATCGCGCTGTGCCAGCATCACGGCATGCTCGCGGCTTTCCTGAAATTCCTTGCCATGCTCGACCAAGGTCACGCCGAGAGCGCGCATGGCGGCATTCTTTTCCTTGCTGTTGCCGTGCGGGACCACGATGGTGGCGGCGATGCCATAGCGGCGCGCCGCAAAACCGACCGACTGCCCGTGATTGCCGCGGGTGGCCGAAATCACACCGCTGGCGCGCCGCGCTTGCAGATAGACCAGGCCGCCGCGCACCTTGAAGGCGCCAGTCGGCGTATGGTTCTCGTGCTTGACCCAGGTCTCGGTGCCGAGCGCGGCATTGAGCAAGGGCCAGGAATATTGCGGCGTCGCCGGCATGGCGGCATACACGAGCTTGGCGGCTTGCTCTATCTCGGCGTGGCCTGGCAGCAACAAATCATTCATGTTTCATCCCCTGTGTCCGGAAAACTGGTTAAAAATACAGCTACTGGATTGAAAAACAGTTGTACGCCCCTGTCACCGACACCACCGGAGGCCCCCCATGCTCGACAACCCGAAACTCACCGCCCGCCAGCAACAAGTCCTGGACCTGATCCAGAACACCATGGCACGCACCGGCGCCCCTCCTACCCGCGCAGAAATCGCAGCCGAACTGGGCTTCAAGTCAGCCAACGCCGCCGAAGAGCATCTGCAAGCCCTGGCCCGCAAAGGCGCGATCGAACTGGTCAGCGGCACCTCACGCGGCATCCGCCTGCATAGCGAAACGCTGCGCTCCATCCATGCCGCCCGCTCCGGCCCATCCGGCGCAGGCAACCCCGGTTCGTCGCCATGGGTGCTGCCGCTGATCGGGCGCGTGGCAGCCGGCTCGCCCATTCTCGCGCAAGAGCATGTAGAGCAGACCTACAGCGTGGAAAACGGCCTGTTCCAGCACAAGCCGGACTACCTGCTCAAGGTGCGCGGCATGTCGATGCGCGACGCCGGCATCATCGACGGCGACCTGCTCGCCGTGCAAGCCACCCGTGAGGCGCGCAACGGCCAAATCATCGTCGCCCGCCTGGGGGACGATGTCACCGTCAAGCGCCTGCGCCGCACCGCCAGCACCATCGAACTGCTGCCCGAAAACCCCGATTACCCGGTGATCGTGGTCCAGCCCGGCGAGCCTTTCGAAATCGAAGGCCTGGCCGTCGGGCTGATCCGCAACACCATGCTGATGTAAACCCAAGGCAAGGCCACACCGCTG
>G312J29652_10000210_pt1 | contig 13427 bp, 14 predicted proteins | sample EareggfetidaYelm_FD_29652 | JGI IMG/M metagenome (IMG submission 29652) | reverse complement strand
CGGCCGATTCGGGTCTGGGTACCCGATGTGCGCACCGAGAGCTTCGCGGCTGAAGCCCACCGTCAGATGGCGACGGTCGTCACGCTCGATCAGCGTGGCGACGATCAGGCGTTCATTGAAGCCGTCTCTGCACCGTGGGATGACGAGTGAACCGCGGTGACCTCTGGACGGTCGCGGGCGGCGTCTATGCCTCGAAACCGCGCCCGGTCCTCATCATCCAAGTAGTGGACGCGGGCACCCCCGAGGCTCCGGCGAGCTCTTTCTGGGTGAGCTGTCGGTTGATTCGACAGTGCCCCGGCCTGCTGACTGCTACTGTCTAACAGGAGCGTTCGACGTTTTCGGATGCCATTGTGGCACCCGCGGACGGGCTGTCCATTCCGCCACCGTAGGAGCGCACTCGCGCACATCGAACAGGAGCACTTGTGACCGTAAAGATCGGTATCAATGGTTTTGGCCGGATCGGCCGTAACTACTTTCGCGCCGCCCTCGCACAGGGTGCCGACATTGAGATTGTTGCTGTCAACGATTTGACCGACAACAAGACTCTTGCCCACCTGCTCAAGTACGACTCCATAACCGGTCGGCTCGACGCCACCGTCGCGTACGACGACAACACCATCATTGTCAACGGCAGGCCGATCACGGCGCTTGCCGACCGGGACCCGGCCAACCTGCCCTGGGGCGCACTCGGCGTCGATATTGTCATCGAATCGACCGGTTTCTTCACAAATGCCGGTGACGCTGCTAAGCACATTGCGGCGGGGGCCAAGAAGGTGCTCATCTCCGCGCCCGCAACCAACGAGGATGCCACCTTCGTCATTGGTGTCAACGATCATCTCTACGACCCGGCGACCCACCACATCATTTCCAACGCATCCTGCACAACAAACTGCCTCGCTCCTCTCGCGAAAGTCTTCCACGACAACTTCGGCATCGAACGCGGCCTTATGACCACGGTGCACGCCTACACCGCCGACCAAAATTTGCAGGATAGCCCGCACAAGGATCTCCGCCGCGCGCGCGCCGCGGGCATCAACATCGTTCCCACCTCAACCGGTGCCGCGAAGGCGATCGGTCTTGTCCTGCCAGAACTGAAGGGCAAACTCGACGGTTTCGCACTCCGCGTACCCGTCCCCACCGGCTCCATCACCGACCTCACCGTAACGGCCAGCCGTAGCGTGAGTGTCGAGGAGATCAAGGCGGCATACAGGAAGGCCGCCGCCGAGGGCCCACTGAGGGGCATCCTCAAGTACACAGAAGACGACATTGTCTCCAGCGATATTGTCAACGACCCGCACTCCTCAATTTTTGATGCCGGCCTCACGAAGGTTATCGATAACCAGGTCAAGGTGTCGAGTTGGTATGACAACGAGTGGGGCTACTCCAACCGTCTGGTCGACCTCACCAAAATCGTTGCCGAACGTCTCTGAGAATGATGATTACCTCAGAGGGCGGTGGTGCGATCCTCCGCACCATCGGTTCTCTCGGCTCACTCACCGGCTCCCGTGTCATCGTTCGGTGTGATCTCAACGTCCCGCTCACCGACGGAGTCATCACCGACGATGGCCGGGTGCGGGCCTCACTGCCGACGCTGCAACTCCTGCTCGACCAGGGTGCCCGTGTCATCATTATTTCTCACCTCGGGCGACCCGGTGGGGCACCGGATCCGGCGTACAGTTTGGCACCGGTGGCATCACGGCTGAGCGAGTTGCTCGATCACCCCGTCGGCTTCGCGGTCGACACGGTCGGTCCGGATGCCACGGCCAAGGTGGCCGCACTCGATAACGGAGAGGTTCTCGTGCTCGAGAATCTCCGATTCAACCCGGGGGAGACCTCGAAGTCGGAAGCGGAGCGTCAGGTTTTTGCGGGACAGCTGGCCGCGTACGCCGAAGCTGTTGTCTCCGACGGCTTCGGCGTCGTCCATCGCAAACAGGCGAGCGTCTACGAGCTGGAGAAGCTGCGTCCGTCGGCGGCGGGTCTGCTCATCGCGGAGGAGCTTGCGGTGTTGGACAGACTCACTGAAAACCCTGAGCGCCCGTACACGGTTGTGCTCGGCGGCTCGAAGGTCTCTGACAAGCTCGGGGTCATCGCACACCTTTTACCCCGAGTGGACACGCTGCTCATCGGCGGCGGGATGCTCTTCACCTTCCTGGCTGCGCAGGGACACCGGGTCGCCTCGAGCCTGCTTGAGGCCGAGCAACTCGACACTGTTCGGGGATACCTGCGCGAGGCTGCGGACCGTGGTGTCGAGATTGTGCTCCCCACCGATATTGTCGTCGCGGCGTCATTCGCGGCGGACGCAGCACACGTTGTCGTGGCCGCCAACGCAATCGAGAACACAGAGTTTGGGGCATCCGGAATCGGGCTCGATATTGGGCCCGACAGTGCGGCAGAGTTTGCCCGGCGCATCCGCGCCTCGCAGACAGTGTTCTGGAATGGCCCGATGGGTGTGTTCGAATTACCCGCGTTCGCGATGGGAACCCGCACCATCGCGCAGGCGCTCACCGACACGCCGGGATTCAGTGTTGTGGGTGGCGGCGATTCCGCCGCTGCCGTAAGGCAGCTCGGATTCGGCGACCACCAGTTTGGACACATCTCTACCGGCGGCGGAGCATCCCTCGAATTTTTGGAGGGTTCCTCGTTGCCGGGCCTGGAAGCAGTAGGATGGGCGGCACCGCAATGACACAAACATCACCCGCGACACAGACCCGGACGCCGCTTATCGCCGGTAACTGGAAGATGAACCTTGACCACTTGCAGTCGATTGCCTTTGTGCAGAAGCTTGCGTGGTCACTCGCCGACTCAAAGCACGACTACGCCACGGTTGAGGTTGCGGTGTTCCCGCCGTTTACAGACCTTCGTTCGGTGCAGACCCTTGTCACCGCTGATAACCTCAAGCTCGGGTACGGCGGTCAGGATGTCTCGCAGCACAGCTCCGGTGCGTTCACAGGCGAAATATCGGGAGCGTTTCTCTCGGCGCTCGGCTGTCGCTACGCTATCGTCGGCCACTCTGAACGACGCACCCTGCACGGCGAATCTGATGCGGTGGTCGGTGCAAAAGTGCAGGCCGCCCACCGACACGGTGTTGTTCCCGTGCTCTGCATTGGCGAGACAACCGAAGACCTGGAACAACACGGGCCGAGTGCGGTCCCGGTTGCGCAATTGCGCGCAGCGCTCGAGGGAGTTGATGCTGCCAAGGGCCTTGTTGTTGCCTACGAGCCGGTCTGGGCGATTGGATCCGGCCAGGCCGCCACGCCCGAGCAGGCGGAGCAGGTGTGCGCGGCGCTCCGCGCGGTAGTGGTTGAGTTGTACAGCAGTGAGCTCGCGCAGACCACTCGCATCCTCTATGGTGGTTCGGTCAAATCGGGCAATATTGCCGCGTTTATGCGGGAACCGAATATTGACGGAGCGCTGGTGGGTGGGGCATCCCTCGACATTGACGAGTTCGCAAAGATCGTGCGCTATCAGAAACACATCGGGGTGTAGTGTTCTGCGCGTCACAAGATTCGGGCGCACGCCTTCTGGTATCGACGGTATGCTGCCGCGAAAAAGGCTCGCTCTCTGCTCGGTGCCCTGCTGACTGGCTCTGCTCTCAGTCCCGAGTCGCCGTCCGTCGGTGATGTCCACGCCCCGCTTCCGATTGCTGCAAGCACGGCGGCACCGCGCGCCGAACCGCCGCTGCGTAGCCAGGTGAGCTCAGCGTCAACGACACTGCCGAACGCCGCACGCCACAGACCTGAGTGGGTCACCCCGCCGACGATCCGGATCTCGTGAGGGTAACCGACGACCTCGGCGACTGCGGTCACAGCATCCGCACAGCCGAAGGCGACGCCCTCGAGCACGGCACGGGCGAGGTGTGCCACCGTATGACGGTCGGTCTGATTGATGAATGCCGCTCGCGTCGCATCGTTTTTGACGGGAACGGTCGCACCGAACATAAACGGCAAGTAGGTCAAACCGTCGCACCCGGCCGGTGCCAGAGCAGCCGAGTCGTTAATGTCTTGCCCGTGGAGCAGAGTGCTCTCTGCCCAGCTAATGCTAGCTCCGGCGGCGTACAGCGAGGCCATGACAACGAAACGGGAACCGGTTGCCGCGCCGAATACAAATCCAGAACCCGCTCTCGCGTGCTCGGACAGACCCATGACCTGGGCCGCCGTTCCAACGTTGACGCAGATCTGACCGGGGTGCACGACGCCGGAGCCAGTCACGGCTGCGGGGACATCCCCGGCACCCACGATAACTGGAACTCCGGGCGGGAAGCCCGTCAGTCTGGCCGCATCAGCTCTCATCCTTCCCGACACCTCAACGGAGCGCAACACGGGAGGGGCAAGCGAGCGTGGGGCCCCCGACGCCTGCCACAGAGTGTCGCTCCAATCGCGGCGATGGAGGTCGTAGAGCAGGGTACCGATGGCGTCCGTTTCGTCCGTCGCCCAGATGCCGGTGAGCTTGAAGCGCACGAAGTCCTTAGCCAACACCAAGCGACGCGCGCGTCTCACACGGTCTGGATAACGTGCGGCGAACCACGACAGCTTCGGTGCCGTAAACGCGTCGACCACTGAATTGCCGGTGGCTTTTTCAAATTCGGGATTCGCGCCGAGCCGCTTGGTCTGCTCACCCACTCTGCGGTCCGCCCAGGTCATTGCCGGGCCGACCGGTCGGTCTGCGGAATCGATCAGGAGGAGNGAGNGCATGTGACCGGCAAGACCGACCGCCCGCACGGAGGAACTGCCGACCCTGGTGGTAACGCGGCGAGTGCACTGTATGACCGCATCCCACCACGATTCGGGCTCCTGTTCGTGAGCGCCCTCAGTGGTAACGTGCGTCGGATACCCGACCGTCTCTTGAGCCAGTTCCGCGCCGGTTGCCAGCTCGAGGGCAAGCACCTTCACGCTTGTGGTGCCGACGTCGATTCCGACGACGACATCCGGTAACACGCTCCTCACACTCCTTTTTGTCGTGTTGTGAGCCCGTNCTCGCGAAGAAGTTCGCGGGAGCCNTCGGCGACACGGTCACAATGAGCGGGTTCTGCTCTGGATGGCTCTTTAGCTCNGGTGGCACCCTGCAACAGTTCGATGCTGTCACTGATCTTCATTCTTGTGCTTCCTTTGTTCTTTTGTCTCGGGTGGAGGCCCTACCCGAACTGGTCACACATGCGGGATGCGCGACCGGAAACGGTCGGCGAGTTCGCGGTTGTGTTCGGCGGCTCCGGGCATACCAGCGCTCAGATAGATCGCCGGATCTGAGTGATTGGCCACTTGACGAGAGATCGCTTCGACGATCACCGCATTCATGAGTGAGATGCCGATGACGCTCGACCCCGGCCCCACTCGCGGGAGATTGTATCCGAGACTGACGAGCGCGTCCCCCGGAGGGCAGTGGTTGTCAAGCACGATGTCAGCNATATCATGCAGTCGTGGNCCGGTTGCNGNGGTTGACCTGGCGTATTCCACCGANGTGATGGCAATCACGGTAAGNCCGCGTGCCTTGGCGAGCGCTGCAACTTCGATCGGCAGCGCGTTAGAGCCCGAGTTGGAGACGACGAGCATGACGTCGACGCCGTCCTGGATCGGGTAGTGGTCGAGAATGGACGCGGCATGGCCGTTTTCGCGCTCCAGCTCGGTGCTGCGTTGGGCACTAACGTGGAGCATGTAGCTCGGCTGGAGAACAGGGCAGATCCTCGCCGAACCTCCGGCCCGGTAGAAGGCTTCTTCGGCAAAAATGTGTGAGTGTCCGCTGCCGAACACGTACAGCATCCCGTCTCGCTCAAAGGCCTCAGCGACGACGGTGCTGGCCTGACGAATCGTCTCAGCTTCTGATCGTGAGGCAGTCTCCATCAACTCCCGCACGGTGGTTAGATATTCGCTGGATGGGCTGAGGCACATGTCTTCGTGGTTCATTTGGTGGCTCCCGCGATGAGACCACCAACGAAGAAGCGTCCGACGAGAATGAAGAGGATCACCGTCGGCGCCAGCGTGAGTACGGTCCCGGCCATGACCAGGCCCCAGTTGATGGTGTACTGCCCGACCAGGGCACTGAGCCCGATGGGGAGCGTCTTCAGAGTGTCGCTCACAATGAACTGGGATGCGAAAACAAACTCAGTCCAGGAAAAAATAAAGGTGTAGACCCCAACTGTCGCAACACCGGGTACCATCAGCGGCATGACCACCCGGAGCATGGTTCGTGCCGGACCTGCACCGTCGATCGCGGCCGCCTCGTCCAGTTCTGTGGGCACCGCGAGGAGGAATCCGCGGAGCAGCCACGTGCAGAAGGGTGCAGTGAAGGCAACGTTCACCAGTACCAAACCAGCGAAGGTGTCAATGAGCTCGAGCCCAGAGAGGGTCTTGTAGAGAGGAACAATCAAGAGGGCACCGGGAATCATGTACGATACGAGCACGATGCCCGCGATACGCCCGCTGCCCGGTACGCGAAGACGGTAGAGGCTGTAGGCGGCTGCCAGAGACACAATCAGAGTGACCACTGTAGTGGCGACAGCGACAATGATGCTGTTTCGTAGATAGATCACGTAATCAGTGCTGAGGAACAGCTGCTGGAAGTTGGTGAGAGTGAATGTCTGTGGAAACCATGTGGGGGTGGACAGCAGGATCTCCTGCCGATCCTTGAACGCCGACACGGTGATCCAGTACAGCGGGCCGAGCACAGTGACCGTTAGAACGATCATCGCCACCACGGCTGGGACGCGCTCCAAGCGCACCGAGAATCTCATCAGTATTCCTTTGGTCGGCCAAAACGGAAGAACAGCATCCCGGCGATTGCGAGGANGATAACGGTCACGACGCTGGCCGCCGCCGCCTCGCTGGAACGAAACGCGCTGAACGCTGTGTCATAGATGTACACCGGCATTGTCGTACTGGCACCGGCCGGCCCGCCCTTCGTCGTCAGATAGATCGAGTCGAGAACATTGAATGACCAGAGAGAACCGACGAGTCCGAGAGCGAACAGCACTCGCTGCAGCAGCGGGAAGGTGATTGCCCAGAAACTGCGCCAGGCGTTCGCGCCATCCATGGTTGCCGCCTCGATCACCTCATTCGGCACGGTGGCGAGCGCGCCGTATATCACGACGGCGCTCAGCGGGAACCAGTGCCAGCTGTTGACCAGGATGACCGTGATGAGTGAGAACGCCCCGTTGGCAAACGGCGCACCGAGGTCGATACCGACACCGGCAAAAATCTTGTATACAACGCCGTAGTTGCTGTTGAGCATCCACTGCCAGATAACCGCCACGGCAACCGTCGGCACGGCCCACGGCAGCATGATCCAGGTACGCGCGCTTGTAGACCACCAGCCGTTGCGTTGAAGCAGCAACGCGGTCGCGAAAGCGAGCAGGGTCTGAACGATCATATTGAGCAGTAGCCAGATGCCGGAACGNCCGAGGGCTGCCCAGAAGGCATCGTCTTGTAGGAGCTTCGCGTAGGTGTCAACGCCTACGAAGTCCGCAGGGCTGCCGATCACGTGCTGGTTTTGCAGGCTCGTGGTCACGGCGCTGACCAGCGGGAAGGCGATGACGACCGCCATGATGATCACAATCGGGGCTACCAGGGCGTATCCCAGAAGTTTCGTTGAGGCGGGCATTCCACTGCGCACAACCGGGCGGCGNAACCGGTCACCGACCGTTCGCACCGCCCGGTTTGTTGTGGACAGGGTCATTTGCTGATCGCGTCCTGCATCTGTTTCTGAATCCACGTCACTGCCTGCGTTGGTGTCTGGCCGTTGACATACATCTGCTGCACGGCCTGGGCCAGGAAATTTTGACCGGAAATCTGACCAATTGACTTCACGTACTGCCCGTCAACGAAACCGAACAGCGTACCCGTGTCNGCCTGTTTCAGCATCGCATCAACGCAGGTTTTGTACGTGCTGATTGTCGGGTTCTGACGCCAATTACTTTCCGTCCCACCATTCTTTGTGATGGGCAGGAACAACCCGGGCTCGGCGTTCAGGAAGTCGCCGTACTGCTTCGGGTCGAGGATCCATTCCAGGAATTTTGCTGCCCCATCCTTCGTGCTCTTGTCTTTGCTGAGCACCATTGCACCGTTGGAGTAGTAGATACTTCCCGGCATACCGCCATTGTCTGCGACCGGAATCGGAGCACATCCGAGATCACTGGCTGGGCGGCCAGACTCTGCTTCGAAAGGCGCAAGGTACTGACCTTTCTCGATCGCCATTGCTGCCGCTCCACTGGTGAATGCTGCCTGAGGTTCGGGCCACGAGTAGTTGCCGCTGTCCTTCGGTGAGAAGGCAAGTAATTGCGCGTACAGGTCAAAGGCGGCAACGGTTTTGCTGTTGTCGATGGCTATCTTGTTGTCCTTGGTGAAAAAGTTCGCGGCACCACCGGTGATCATGAGGCTATAGAGCACCTGGTCGGTTGCGAGATTTTTTCCCGCGGGAAGCGCGATTCCACTGGTGTTTCCGCTCGTCAGTTTCTTCGTCGCGGCGAGCAACTCGCTCCATGTCTTCGGTGGTTGCACCCCGGCTGCTCTCAGCAGATCTGCGCGGTACCAGAGCATTTGAACCATTCCGTAAAGCGGGACGGCCCAGGATTCGCCAGCATCTGTGTACGGTGCAGTGGATGCCGCGACCAATCCGCTAGTCGCCTGCCCCCTGTTCACAACATCCGTGACGGGCTGGCCCAGGCCCAGGCCACGAACGTAGGTTGTGAAGTCAGGGATAGCGAAGAGGATGTCAGGCTGCTTGCCCGACTGCGCTGCTGCCGCAATTTTTGTATAGATCTGGCCCCAATCCTGAACCTGGATCTTGACAGTGTGCGTCGGGTTCGTTGCGTTGTACCTGTCAGCCAATGCCTGGAACACCTTCACACGAGAGGGGGTGTTCTCCATGTGCCAGAGCACGATCTGCTTGTTCGGGCGACTGTCCGACGAGGGTGCGCTGCAGGCCCCGAGTGCCAACACGGTTGCGAGAGCTAGGNCCCCCGCCGCAATCGCTCTAGAACGCATGTGATTTTCACCATTCAGTGTTTTCATATTCCTTTCACCTTTCAGTGTTTGGTGCGAGAAGCGCGTCGTTGCCCGGGTGTGGAGCGTCTCCTCTATGCTTCGAATGACTGTGATGACTTACCATAACCGCTATAGAGCAATTGCGCTATAGCGGTTATGTGTCAAGAGGGTCACCGTGTGATACGAAGTGCTGAGAGAGATGGGGATGAACCGTGCCAGGACCGCGTTACTTGGAGATCCTTGACCACCTGCGGAAGCGATGCTCCTCACTCGCAGTCGGCACACGATTGTCCTCTGAGCGTGCACTGGCCGCGGAATTTGATGTCAGTGCCATGACGGTCAGGCAGTCGCTTGCTTTACTCGTCAAGGAGGGCTGGATTCAGCGTTCGCCCGGCAGCGGAACATACGTCAGCCGACCGAGAGTGACCATGGGGCCCACTCTTACCTCGTTCACGGAGGATATGCGTCGGCTCGGTTTTATCCCGTGGTCGAAGGTGCTGCGTTTCCACACCGTCAAGCCCGATATCGACACGGTTTCACGATTCGGCCTGCGACCCTCCGAACAGGCCGTGATCGTCGAGCGCCTGCGCTACGCCGATGGTGAGCCGATGTGTCACGAGATCAGCGTATTCCCCGGACGCCAGTGGGACATACTGTCTCGTGCCGATCTCACGGGTTCAATTCACGAGGCTCTTGCAATGAGCGGCACCATTCTGTGTTCTACGGTCCGCTCGGTTCGAGCCGTCGTGGCACCCGAACACGAGTGCGACCTGTTGCAACTTCCCACCAATTCGCCGGCACTCGAGATCAGCGACACGTTCTCCGACGCCCTGGGACAGGCTATCCAGCACGTGCGATCACGCTACCGATTTGATCGCTACGAAGTGATCAGTAAGATCGAGCGACTGGCCTCGACCGGCCTCGGGTAGTGGCGGGCACGGTGGTGGTCGGTGGCCCGTGTGCGTGCGTAGTCAGTTGGGGTTGGACGGGGCTGAGTGCCTCCCGTGTCGATCGGCATTGTGCCTGCCGGAGGGGNGTAGGGCTGACACAAGCCAGGCGCCGAAGAGCGCGACAAGCATCAGCGCGAGAACCCAGGAACCCTCGAACTGTGGGTTGACGGGGTACCCGAGCATGGTCAGGGCGGCGGACTGGAGCAGTACAATGCAGGTCGAGAGGTGGCTCCCAGGGCCACGGCTGTGATTGCGTAAACAAGGATTTCGTAGAAGAGCACCCACCGAATGTCGGTTTTTGTGGCACCTGTTGCTCGGAGCAGGGCGGCTTCGCGTTCGCGGTTGTGTCCGGTCACGAACACGATGATGCGATCAGCGGCGTTGACGGTGGCACGCTTGNCCTCTTTTTCTTCCCGGTGGTACTCGGACACACTGCGAAGGGTGTCAACACCGGCGATCCCCATCATGTAGGTATCGCAGAGGATGGTGCTTCTGCTGTCGAAATCTGCGGCGTACCTGGTCTCGCGCGNCCCCGCCTCGATCACACAAACCACCGTCTTCGCAACGCTGCCAGACGCGATCTGTGTATTGGGGCCAACAGCAGGCTCGCCCACGGACACATCCGCACTGAAGACGGTTAAAGCGGCTGCTGGCAGTGTTCCAGTTTTTGTCAACACCGGTGTGCGTTCTGACAACGTCGTGGCACAGCTCGGCATTGCTGATGGTGCGGTGGTCGGAACCTTCAAAAAGACGGTGTCTTCGAAAACCGCGCTGATCTAACTCGTGTGCGCGATCTCATGTCTGCGGTCAGAGATATTCGGTCCCGCTCCGAATGAGTGCGCGCCGAGCGGCTCGATCAGCGTACACGGAGGGATCCGGCACCGGCACTGCGGCCAGCAGAGCCCGCGTATACGAGTGTTGCGGCTTTGTCATGATGTCTGAGCAGGGGCCGGACTCGACGAGATTGCCGCGACTCATGACCGCGACGCTATCTGCCATAAACTCCACAACAGAGAGATCGTGTGAAATAAACAGATAGGTGAGTCCGAACTCGTCTTGTAGGTCTTTCATGAGGTTAAGAACCTGCGCCTGCACCGAGACATCCAGTGCTGAAACCGGTTCGTCACAGACCACCAACTCGGGGTGCACCATGAGCGCTCGCGCGATACCAATGCGTTGGCGCTGACCCCCGGAAAATTCATGCGGATACCGGGTCGTGTGCCGGGGGTCAAGTCCCACCCTGTCCAGCATGTCGGCGATACGTCGCGACTGCTCTCGTCGGGTCAACTGCTCGTGTCTGCGGAGTGGTTCGGCGAGCAAACGACCAACGCTCCAGCGTGGGTCCAGGGCAGCCCCGTTGTCCTGGAAGACAATCTGCATCCGTGAGCGCAGCGCACGAAGTTCCCGTGTCGGGAGTCTTCGAATATCAATGCCGTCAAACATAATTGTGCCCGCGGTGGCTTCAATGAGTCGCAGGATGGCACGTCCCGTCGTTGATTTTCCCGAGCCGGACTCGCCGACAATAGCCAGTGTCTGACCACGCTCAACGTCGAGATCAATACCGTTAACGGCGCGCAGCGGTGCCTTGTCGCGCGATCTGCTTCGAGCAGGGTACTCCTTGACCAATCCTCGAACCGTAAGCAGAGCACTCATGCGCCAAGCACCCCCTCATCGGGCACGATGATTCGCTGACGGCCGGTATTGCGGGCGGGCATCGAATCAAGAAGTGCGCGTGTGTACGGGTGCTGTGGGGCACGAAACAGTTCGGCGACACCGGCGTGTTCCACGACCTCTCCACGCCGCATGACGATGACCCGAGAACAGGCCTGTGCGACAACGCCAAGGTCATGGGTGACAAGCAGGATGGCGGTGCCGTGGTCGGCCTGCAGGTCGAGCATAAGGTCGAGGATCTGCGTTTGAGTTGTCACATCAAGTGCTGTGGTTGGCTCGTCGGCAATGAGGATGTCTGGCTTGCACGACATCGCCATGGCGATCATGGCACGCTGGCGCATTCCACCCGACAGGTGGTGCGGGTAGGAGTGTGCGACCGACTGCGCGCGGTGAACGCCAACCATATCGAGCAGTTCAGATGCCCGGGAGGATGCCTGTCTGCGGGTGAGGTTCAGGTGCCGACGCAGTGGCTCTGCGATCTGGAATCCGATGGTGAATGCCGGGTTGAGCGCGGTCATGGGTTCTTGGAAAATCGTTCCAATGCGCCGACCTCTTATAGCCCGCATGTCACGTTCCGGGAGAGTGCCCATATCGACCCCGTCGAGGTGAATGTGACCACCGCTGATAGATAGTGCGCGTGTCGGCAGCAACCGAATGATTGAGAGTGCGGTGAGGCTCTTACCCGAGCCGGATTCTCCCACCACGCCGAGAGTTTCCCCCCGGTGCAGTTCAAAGCTCACCCCGTTAACCGGATAGCTTGTGCCGTGATCAGAAGCAACCCGCACACGCAGGTCTTCGACACCAAGAATCGCTACCACGGTCAGGCTACCGTGTGCCCGGAGGTTTGTCCGAGTGTTTGGATATGGGTTGCCTCGCCGTACAGGGTTGTGATGCGGGAGAACTCGTCCGCATCGTAGAACGAAAGAGTGCCCGCCCCAAAGTATTTAGCGGTCTCAACGGCAAAGCGTGAAGCTAGCTCAATATCGGTGGCGTGGCTGGCTCCGGTGGCGCATCCGGCCACCGGGATTGCGGTCGTAATAGCAATCCCCACAACCGGGGCAGAGGTTGCAACGGAGGGTTGCATGATCGAATTGAGGTGGTACAGACCGTTACCGTACGGGGTGATGTCTTGGGTAGCGAGCGCAAATACGACCGCGGGAGCACCCGTGACAGTTTCGGCGGTGCGCACAAGATCCTCGCTCGGGCGCAAGATGTATCCGGATTTCACTGTGGGGGAGATTGCAATACCCCGGTGGTTAATGATGCGGTTTCCTTTGGTGGTGTCGATCGAGAGTATGGCGTCCATCTCGGATGACACTTCGTGCTCGTTCATCGTAAAGATATCGACCGGCGACCCCATGAATGCCACCGGATCGTGCGGTTCGGTCGGTGCCCAGCCGGTGACATGGGTGGTGCAGACGGTGTCCCCGGGGAGGATATCACCGCGCTCTGCCATGTGTAGCAGTTTCGAGGCGGCGGCAAGCGAGGCGGCGGCACCGTCACCGTCTGACACGTACCCGATGAATTCGGGACGAGCACCAGCGCCGCCAAGCCGTCCGATAATACCCAGGGTTGGGGCGGTACCGCCACGACACTTTCCGCGTGAACCGGGGATAACAACCCGCACAAAGTCGGTACTGCCACCTTCACCGGTGACGGGAGTCACGGTTATTGTGGCCCCGGGAACGGAAAAGGACCGAAGATGTTCTGCGAGCGTGTCACCCGAGGTCTGTGGGGAATCCAACAGATCCATGACGGTGAGAACGTGGTTTAACATGAGAATTCCTTATCTCCTGTTGTAACTATTCGGGATCCCTGCGTCATTCGCGCAGAC
>G312J29652_10000205_pt1 | contig 13626 bp, 12 predicted proteins | sample EareggfetidaYelm_FD_29652 | JGI IMG/M metagenome (IMG submission 29652) | reverse complement strand
CCGCCTCTGCTGATGAGGCCGTAAGGTCGGTGTATCCCGCTGGCATGTTCGACAAGCGCAGGATGTACATGCAGGCCTCAAGCAGCGCTTGGTAGGCGGGATTCTCCTCGTTGCCCGCCGTTGCAGTGAGGCGTTGGAACGCAAGCGCAAGCTGTGACGCGTCCCGGTCCACGATGCTCACGCTGAAGTTCGAGTTGCTGCGTTGAGCCGGATACCAGTCGCCAGCGACGGGGNGCGCGGAGAGCAGTACCTCTTCGGCCTCCGCAGCCCAGACCTTCGTCGTGAACGCGGCCTTGGAATCGCGGAGTTGCGCCCGCATGATGAAGAACGTCTTCGGGTCGTCAGTCACGATGACGGCCCCCGTATCGGAAAACCCATTCTCTTGTGCAAAGGCGAGGAAGTCAGGGATTCGCTTGGCGGCGACGTAGTTCGTGCGCATCGCGGCGTCCGTCGCATCGAGCAACAGCACCTCCGGACGTCCTGNNNCCTTCAAGGACTGAGTAACCGTCTTCCGAGTCAAGTGCCGTGCAGCGATTTATCCCAAGGTTTGCCGGTTCTGACCATGGCGTTGAGCGTGGTCAGGAGTTTGCGCATGCACGCCACCAGAGCGACCTTGGGCAGCTTGCCGGCAGCCTTGAGGCGTTCGTAGAAGGCCTTGATGGCCGGGTTGTAGCGAGTGGCAGTCAGCGTTGCCATGTACAGCACACGCCGGACCTCGAAGCGTCCTCCTTGCACCCGTCGTCGGCCCTTGCTGCTGCCGGAATCGTTGGCCATGGGCGCCACGCCTACCAGGGCTGCGATCTCGCGCCGGTTGAGCCGGCCCAGTTCGGGCAACTCGGCAATCATCGTGGCGCTGGCCACCGGACCAACGCCTGCGGCCGACTGCAGCAGCCGGTCCAGATCGCCGAAGTGCTCCCGCACATGGCCCACCATCTGCGTCTCCAGCTCATTGAGCTGTGCCTTGATGGCAGCCACGATGGCCTCGATGCTTGGGTGCAGCTTCGCGGGGGTGATCTGCAGGCGCTGGCGTTCGGAATGAAGCATGGTCAGCAACTGGCGCCTGCGTGTGACCAGCGCAGCCAGCCACTGCTGGCACTCGTCGGTCAGGGGGCGCAGGAAGCGGCTCAGGTCTTCGCGGCGCAGCAGCACCGCGGCCAGCTCCGCGAGCATGCGTGCATCGACCGCGTCGGTCTTGGCCAGCCGGCCCATGGACTTGGCGAAGTCGCGCGCCTGGCGCGGATTGAGCACCGCCACGGGCAGGCCTGCGGCCTGCAGGGCACACGCCAGCGCCACCTCGTAGCCACCGGTGGCCTCCATTACCACCAGGCCCACATCCAGGGGCTGCAAAAGCGCTGCAAGGGCCGAGTGGCCTTCAGCATCGTTGGTAAACCGCTGGGCCCCGCTCTTGGGCTCCAGCACACAGACATCGATGTGCGCCTTGGCTACGTCGATGCCCACCGTCATTGAGGTAACAGACATGATCTTCAGATCCCTTGCTTGTGCATGCGCGCTCAAGCTTGGCGCGCGTAACCGTTCGGGCTTCACGAAGACCAGCGCGGCGGCCGTGCGTTCTGTACTCAGTCACGGGCTCCATCACCCCAGCCGCTACCAAACTGCACNGGCCCGTCTGGCCGCCTCAACGGCGTTCAGACTCTACCGCGCTGGGCCGGTTTAAAGATACAAGCTGTCCATGCAGATCGATCTGCGCGACATCGACTACTTCCTGGCCTGCGCCATGCATGGGCGCGTGACCCTGGCCGCGGAGGCGCTCGATGTCGGTTCGCCGGTCGTCATCGAGGCGATCCGGCGGCTGGAAGAAGAATTCAACATCGAGCTGCTGACCCGGCATGTCGCCATTCGAGCCTCACACCGTGGGCCTTGAACTTCGCGGACGCAGTGCGAGGGCTCAGTGCGGGGTATGCGGATGCCGTGCGTGTGATCTCCGAGATGAAGAGCCAGAAGACCAGCGTGTTGCGCATCGGGTTTCCCGACCCGGGGCGCGCACGCCAGATGGCATTGCCGCTGTCGACGCTGCTGCGCGAACAACCGGGACTGCGCCCGTAGACAACGCGCCCAGGCAAGGAATGAGCGCAAGTGGTGTTCAGCCCTTGGCCCGCTGCAGCCGTGTCGTGAAGAAGAAGCGCTCGCCCGGGTGCGTGGCCACTGAACGCACGAGCACCTCGCCGTCCGCATCCAGGTAGTGCCGCAGAATCTGCAGCGTCGCGCTGCCAGCCTCGACGTGCAGTCGCTTGGCCATCGCGGCCGACGCGTCGACCGCGCGCACCTGCTGCACGATCTCGGCCACGCGCAGGCCGTAGTGCTGCTCGATGAGCGCACTGAGCAGTGTGTCGGGGGCGGCACGCACATGTGCTTCGAGCGCCTCGTACTTGGTGTCGACGTAGATGTCGGTCCAGCCCAGCGGCAGGCCCTGCGGGCCTGCCGCCATGCGCATGCTCGAGATTCGCAGCCAGCGCGTTCCCGCCGCGCACCCCAGCAGCCGAGAGAGCGCGGCATTGCTCGAGATGGTGTCGATCTCGGGCGCCAGGCGCAGGTGCGCGGCACCGTATTGCATGAGGTCTTCCACCGACGCCAGCGACTGCTGGAAGCCCGCGCGCGCCACCGCCGACTCCACGCGCGTGCCTACGTTCTTGCGCCGCGATACCAGCCCTGCGTCCTGCAGCTCCTGCAGCGCCATGCGCACCGTATGCCGGCTGGTCTGGTAGTGGTCGCGCAGCGCGAGCTCGGTCGGCAACAGCGAGCCCAACGGGAAGTGGCCCGAGGCGATGCCCTCCTCGAGATGGCGGGCAATGTCGGTGAAGCGCGGTTTATTCATCTTGGCCGTGATTGTGACCCAAGGGTAAACGCGCATCGCCCATATGTTCGGACATATTAAAGTAAATATGTCCGAACATATGAAGATCCATGCATGCCTTCCGCCTCCATCCCGATGGCCAGCACCGTCGTCGATTCGATCCTTTTCCGTGACGCCTTCGGCACGGCGCAGATGCGCGCGCTGTTCTCCGACCACGCGCTGATCCAGCGCTACATCGACGCCGAAGTCGCGCTGGCGCGGGCCGAGGCCAAGGCAGGTGTGATCCCCGCCGACGCGGCCGAGACCATCGCGCGCGAATCGCGCATCGGGCGCATCGATTTCGATCACATGCGCCATGAGACCGACATCGTCGGCTACCCCATCCTGCCGCTCGTGCACCAGTTGGTGGCGATGTGCGGCGACGCGGGCCGCTACGTGCACTGGGGCGCGACCACGCAAGACATCATGGACACGGCCGTGGCGCTGCAGGTGCGCGACGCGCTCGATGTCATCGATGCGCAGATCCGCGACCTGCGCGGCATCCTCGCGGACCTCGCGCGCAAGCACCGCGACACGCCGATGGCCGGGCGCACCCACCTGCAGCAGGCGCTGCCCGTGACCTTCGGCTACAAGGCCGCGATCTGGCTCGCGATGTTCGATCGCCACCAGCAGCGCCTGGCCGAGCTGCGTCCGCGCGTGGCCGTGGTCGAGTTCGCGGGCGCCGCCGGCACGCTGGCTTCGCTGGGCGACAAGGGCTTCGAGGTGCAGGCGGCGATGGCCGAGGAACTGAAACTTGGCGTGCCCGCCACCACCTGGCACGTGGCACGCGATGGTTTCGCCGAGGCGGTGAACCTGTTGGCGCTTGTGACCGGATCGCTGGGCAAGATCGCCCTGGACATCATGATCATGGCCTCGACAGAGTTTGCCGAGGTCTACGAGCCCTTTGTCAAAGGCCGCGGCGCGAGCAGCACCATGCCGCAGAAGCGCAATCCGATCTCCAGCGAGCTGATGCTCGCGGCCTCGAAGGCGGTGCGCCAGCATGCCGGGCTCATGGTCGACGCGATGGTGCAGGACTTCGAGCGCGCCACTGGCCCCTGGCATGCCGAGTGGATCGCGATTCCCGAGAGCTTCATTCTCACGGCCGGCGCGCTGCACCAGGCCAGGTTCGCGCTCGGCGGGCTGATCGTCGATGCACCGCGCATGAAGCACAACCTGGGCATCAGCCGCGGCCTCATCGTGGCCGAGGCGGTGATGATGGGTATGGCGCCCCACATCGGTCGCCAGCAGGCGCACGACGTGGTCTACGACGCCTGCCGCACGGTCAACGAAAAAGGCGGCACGCTGGCAGAAGCGTTGGCGGCATTGCCCGAGGTCACGGCGCATTTCGACCGCGCCGCGATCGAGCGCCTGACCGACCCCGTCAACTACCTCGGGCTCGCGCCGCAGATGGTGGACCGCGCGATCGCGCGGTCTGCCCAAGTGACGGCCTGAGTCGCCGCGAACCACCACCCGCCAAGGAGACAGACAGATGATCGACATGAAGAAGCTGGCAGCCCGCGCGCTGCTGGCCGTGGCCTTTGCCGCCGCGCATGGCGCGTGCGCCCAGGCCTACCCGGCCCGACCGGTGACCTGGGTCGTGCCTTTCGCCGCAGGGGGGCCCACGGATGCGCTGGCGCGGGCCATGGCGGACAGGGTGGCGCGCGAGCTGGGCCAGCCGATCATCATCGACAACGCACCGGGCGCGGGTGGCACGGTGGGCACCGCGAAGGCATCGCGTGCGGCGGCCGACGGCTACACCATGCTCGTCGGGCACATGGGCTACATGGGCGCAGCCCCCGCGCTCTACAAGAAGCTCGCCTACGACCCGGTCAAGGACTTCGCGCCGGTGTTTCGCTTTCCGGACACGCCGCTGGTGCTGATGGTGCGCAAGGAGCATCCCGCCAAGGACATCGAGGCGCTGGTCGACTTCGGCAAGGCCAATCCCGACAAACTCTTCATCAGCAACGCCGGTGTCGGCTCGAGCTCGCACCTCATCGCCGCCTTGTTCGCCGCCTCGGCCGGCATCAAGATTTCGCAGGTTCCATACAAGGGCGCGGGGCCGGCGTTGGTCGACGTGATCGGCGGCCAGGTCGACGGCATCTTCGATCAGACCAATACCGCCCTGCCGCAGATCGAGGAGGCCAAGGCCCGGGCACTGGCCGTGACGTCCAAGGCCAGGCTGGCGCAACTGAAGGACGTGCCCACGCTCGGAGAAACCGTCCTGCCCGGCTTCGAGGCGTCCACCTGGTACGGCATCTACGCGCCCAAGGGAACGCCGCAAGCCGTGCTCGACAAGGTGCAGCAGGCCTATCTGAAAGTGATGGGCGACAAGGCGTTCACCGACCGGCTCGCCGAGCAGGCGATACAGATGCTGCCGCCCGAGCAGTACACCGGCAGCGCACTCGGAAAGCACACCGAGGCGGAGGTGATGCGCTGGAAGGCCGTGGCGGCCAAGGCGCACATCTCCCTGGACTGAGGGGATGGATGCGATGACAGCCATGCGCATCGAGTCCGACGCATTCGGGGCGATCGAGATTCCCGCCGACCGCTACTGGGGCGCGCAGACCCAGCGTGCGCTGGGCGTCTTCGAGATCGGCGAAGAGCGTTTCCCGGCATGCCTGATCCATGCCTTCGGCTTGCAAAAGATGGCCGCGGCACGCGCCAACCTGCGCTGCGGCGCGCTCGATGCAGCCAAGGCTGCGCCGATCATCGAAGCCGCAACCGAGCTGCGGGGCGGTCGCTTCGATGATCACTTCCCGCTGACCGTGTGGCAGACGGGCTCCGGCACGCAGACCAACATGAATGCGAACGAGGTCATCGCCAACCGTGCCAACGAGTTGCTGGGCCAGCCGCTGGGCACCAAGTCGCCGGTGCATCCGAACGACCATGTCAATGCATCGCAGTCGTCGAATGACAGTTTCCCGACGGTGATGCACATCGCCACCGTGCTTGAAATCACGCAACGGCTACGGCCCGCGTTGCAGCTGTTGCAAGAGCGCCTGCGCGAACGCAGCGAGGCCTTCGCGGATGTGCTGAAGATCGCGCGCACCCACCTGATGGACGCTGTGCCGATGACGCTGGGGCAGAGCTTCGATGCCTTCGCGCGCCAGATCGGCCACGGCATCGACCGCATCGACGCCACGCTGGCGCGCCTGCATCTGCTGGCACAAGGCGGCACGGCGGCGGGCACCGGGCTGAACGCGCCGCGAGGATTCGACGCTGCGTTCTGCGAGGAGTTGAGCGCGCTGTGCGGCGCGGACTTCGCACCCAACCCCAGCAAGTTCGAAGGCATGGCCTCGCACGATGCGCTGGTGGAAGTGTCGGGCGCGCTCAACGTGCTCGCGACCTCGCTGGTGAAGATGGCCAACGACGTGCGATTGCTGGGTTCCGGGCCGCGCTGCGGGCTTGGCGAGCTGCGCATTCCCGACGACGGTCTTACGAGCTCGATCATGCCGGGCAAGCGAAACCCGAGCATCGCCGAGGTGGTGGTGCAGGCCGCGCTGCAGGCAATGGGCAACCACGTGACCATCACCATGGCGGGCGCCTCGGGCAACTTCGAACTCAACGTGGCCAAGCCGTTGATCATCCAGAACCTGCTGCAATCGATCCGCGTGCTGGCCGATGCGTCCCGCGTGTTCGCCGAGCGACTGGTCAAGGGCATAGAGCCCGATCGAGCGCGGCTTGCGTCGAACGTTGATAACGCGCTGCTGGCGGTGACGGCCTTGAACCCCGTGCTGGGCTACGACCGTGTGGCGGGCATCACGCGCGCGGCGCTGGCGCAAGGCATCACCCCGCGGGCGGCCGCCATTGCTTTGGATCTGCTCAGCGGCGACGAGTACGACCGGCTCGTCGATCCTGCGGCGATGGCGGGCCACGCTTGAGCTGCGTCCCTCGGCGCGCCAAGCCGTGAGCAAATCCAGCCAGCGCGACGATGCCGCCGCACACGGCAAGCGCCAGGTCAAGAACAATGGACATGTTGTCGCGGCTGTGCAGCATCAGGCCGACTGCGACGGAGAAAATCCCGGCCAGCGCGCGCGCTGCCCTGAGAAGGTGTGAACGAAGCCGCCATGCCCGCCCATCCCGCCCAGGCACGCCCCCTCGGCGTTGCAAATGCTCGCCATAGCCCGAGCTATGGCTGCGCTTTGCGCCTTGAGGGGACGCGCCTGGGCGGGCTGCTCGGCCACGCCGGATTCATTCGCACCTTCTGAGAAGCTGCGGCTTCAGCGCAGCATCGACGACATCGCCGAGCAGCAGTTCAGCACGCGCACGGCTGCTTCCACCGTGTCAGCACTGAAACGCAGCGTGACGCCGTCGACGCGCTCGAAGCTCGGCCATTGGCAGAACAGGTCGGCCATCATCGGCGACGGGGTGCGCAGCGTGACCACCTGCGGGCCCTTGAAGACCAGCGGACGGGCATTGGCACGCGCGGCCAGCGCTTCGATCACGCCGGCACGGATCGCCTGGCGCGATTGCTCCGACGAGAGCGACACGCCGCTGTTGAAGCCCGTCGCCTTCTTGGTCTGCACGAAGGTCGCGTGCGGAAAGAGCGCGCGGTTCTCGGCGATGAACATGTCGTCGCCGCTGCCCATCACCACGGGCACGCCGTACGCGCCGGCCAGCGCGCCGTAGATCCCGGCCTCGCCCAGTTCCTGATCGCCAAAGCGGATGCCCGCAAAGGCAAAGCCGTTGATCGTGTGCGCGAGGATGCCGCGGCCTTGCGCGCGCGAGTGGTAGCCGAGCATGCAGAGCGCCTGCACACCGCCTTCTTCCACGCCGGCCACCATGCTCAGGTAGCGCGGCTTGCCCTGCACGACACGGGCGCGTGCGTCGAGCATGTCGGGCGGCATGTTGCGAAAGCCGCCGTGCGAGTCGTTCACCAGCACCTCGGTGGCGCCGGCGTCGAAGGCGCCGGCAATCGCGGCGTTGGCCTCGTGTGCCATCAGCACGCGGGCGCGTTCGTATTCGGGGTTGCCCTGGCGTGTCTGCTCGTGGTGGTAGACGCCCGCCACGCCTTCGATGTCGGTGGAGATCAGGACTTTCATGAGCGTGTGTTTTCTAAACGAGAGGTGAAAGGGAAGACGCCGGCAGCAGCTCGCCGAGGGCGGCGCGGTGGTTGCCGTCGCGCCCCGTGACGGGCGTGGCGCGCCACAGCGCATGAAAAATAGCCTGCTCGGTGCTGTCGGCTGCGGCCTGGAACAGNCCGTCGAGCAGCGTGTCGTGCAGCATCGCGACGGCCGGCATGGGGCGGTCGGCGCGGTCGGGCACGGTGTAGGCGGTAGAGAAAGCCAGCACNAGGTCGCCGCTGCCGTGGCCGAAGANCGAACCGGTGCGGGCCAGCCCCGNGCCGGCGCGCAGTGCGAGGCGGCGCAACTGGCGCGCGTCGAGCGGTGCATCGGTGGCGACGACGATGATGATCGAGCCNTNCTCGGGCTCCGACGCTTCCTTCGNTGCNTGCTGCAGTGCTGCGAGCTTTTCGCCCACTGCATGCCCGGCCAGCACCAGTTGCGGCTGGCGCCCGTAGTTCGCCAGCACCAGCGCGCCGACCGTGNAGGTCGTGCCGTCGACTATCGCCACGCGGCGCGACGCACTGCCGATGCCGCCCTTCAGTTGAAAGCTCGACATGCCGCGCCCCGCGCCGACCGAGCCCTGCGCAAAGTCCGCATCGGTGGCGGCCAGTGCCTGCAGATAGTCGGCCTCGGTCACGGCGAGCCGCTGGATGTCGTTGAGAAAACCGTCGTTGCACTCGAAGACCAGCGGGTTCACGGCGGGCAGCGTGCGGCCGGTCTCGGGGTTGGCCGCCGCGCACGCGCGGATCTGCGCTGTCGCCACGGTGCCGACCGAGAAGGTGTTGGTCAGCGCGATCGGCGTTTCCAGCACGCCGAGTTCGGCCAGTTGCACCAGCCCCAGGCTCTTGCCGAAACCGTTGAGCACCACGGCTGCGGCCGGCACCTTGTCGCGGAACGGGTCGCCCGCGTGCGGACGGATCACGGTCACGCCGGTCTGCACCGGGCCGTCGGCCAGCGTGCGGTGGCCAACCGTGACGCCCGCGACGTCGGTGATGGCGTCGCGCGTGCCCGCGGGCAGGGTGCCGATGAAGGGCAGGGAGGTCGTCGAGGCCATGAGAGCCAAGAACTTACTGGCGCTCGATCTTCGGATCGAGCGCGTCGCGCAGGGCGTCGCCCAGCAGGTTGAAGGCCAGCACGGTCAAGAAGATGGCCAGGCTCGGGAACAGCGCCACGTGCGGCGAGGTCACCATGTCGGCACGCGCTTCGTTGAGCATCGCGCCCCACTCGGGCGTCGGCGGCTGTGCGCCCATGCCCAGAAACGACAGGCTGGCCGCCGTGATGATCGAGGTGCCCACGCGCATCGAGAAGTACACGACGATCGACGAGATCGTGCCCGGCAGGATGTGCCGCACGATGATGGTCCAGTCGGACGCGCCGATGCTGCGCTCGGCCTCGATGTAGGTCTGCTGCTTGAGCACCAGCGTGTTGCCGCGCACCAGGCGCGCAAAGGCCGGCACGCTGAACACCGCCACCGCCACCACCACGTTGGTCATGCTGCTGCCCAGGATGGCCACCACGCCCAGCGCCAGCAGGATGCCGGGGAAGGCGAACAGCACGTCCGAGATGCGCATCACGATGCGGTCCCACCAGCCTTCGTAGTAGCCCGCCAGCAGGCCGAAGGCCGTGCCGATGATGCCGCCCACCAGCACCGACAAAAAGCCGGCCGCCAGCGAGATGCGCGTGCCCGCCAGGATGCGGCTGAAGATGTCGCGGCCCAGCGGATCGACGCCGAACCAGTGCGTGGCCGAAGGCCCGCTGTTCAGCATGTCGTAGTCGAAGAAGTTCTCGGGGTCGAAGGGCGCGATCCATGGTGCGAACACCGCGATGAACACCAGCAGCAGAACGAAGATGGCTGCCACGATGCCCACGGGCTGCTTCTTGAAGCGGCGCCAGCATTCGCCCCAGGGCGTGCGGACCTTGCCTGCGGTTGCCCCACGGCGACAGGAGAAAGAGGTCCGATGGATTCGGCAGGCACGCCGGAATCTTGCGTCATGGCTGCGTGCTCACTGGTAGCGGATGGTCGGGTTGATGTAGCCATAGAGCACATCGACCACGAGGTTGATCAGAATGAATTCGAGCGAGAACAGCAGCACCAGCGTCTGGATCACAGGGTAGTCACGCATCTGCACGGCATCGACCAGCAGGCGGCCCAGGCCGGGCCAGTTGAACACCGCCTCCACGAGGATCGAGCCGCCCAGCAGAAAGCCGAACTGCAGGCCCATCATCGTGACCACCGGTATCAGCGCATTGCGCAGCGTGTGCTTGAACACCACGCTGGATTCGCGCACGCCCTTGGCGCGCGCGGTGCGCACGAAATCTTCCTGGATCACTTCGACGAACGAGGCGCGCGTGAAGCGCGCCATCACGGCCGCTACGGCCGCGCCCAGCGTGATCGAGGGCAGGATGTAGTGCTTCCAGGTCGCGGCGCCCACCGTGGGCAGCCAGCCGAGTTGCACCGAGAAGATCTGCATCAGCAGCATGCCCAATGCAAATGCAGGAAAGGAGATGCCCGACACCGCCAGCGTCATGCCGATGCGGTCGGGCCATTGGTTGCGGTACACGGCCGAGACGATGCCGATGCCCATGCCGAAGATCACCGCCCACACCATGCTGGTGATGGTCAGCATCACCGTCGGAAAGAAACGCTCGCCGATCTCCGTCGACACCGGCCGCCGTGTGCGGATCGAGGTGCCGAAGTCGCCTTGCAGCATGTGGCTGAAGAAGCCCACGAACTGCTGCNGCAGCGGCTTGTCNAGNCCGAGCTCCGCGCGCACCATGGCCACGGTCTGCTCGTCGGCNTCCTGGCCGGCGGCAAGGCGCGCCGGGTCGCCGGGGAGCATGTGGACGAACAGGAACACCAGCACNGCCACGATGAGCAGTGTCGGGATCAGGCCCAGCAGGCGTTTGAGAAAGTAATTCAGCATGGGGTGCAGATGTCGCGTGCGGGCGCTGGCACAGTGCCGCCGCCGGCCGGACAATCCATCAGAAAACAAGGAACCGGCGATCAGTTCGACACGGCAATCGCGTCGATGTTGATGTTCGCGTCAGGCATGACGTAGACACCCGACAGGCGCTTGGCGTGCGCAGAAAGGTTCTGCTCGGTCACCAGCGGCACGCGCGGCAGGTCCTTGCGGATCTCTTCCTGCGCGGTCTTGTAGAGCGCGGCCTTTTCCTTGTCGTCCACCGTGATCAGCGCCTTGGCGAGTGCGTTGTCGACCACGTCGCTCTTGTAGAAAGACATGTTGTTGAGCTTCGGCGCCCACGACTCGGAGGCGAACAGCGGGCGCAGACCCCAGTCGGCTTCACCCGTGGACGACGACCAGCCCGTGTAGTACATGCGCACCTTGGCCGTCTTCGGATCGGGCCAGGCCTCGACCATCTCGGTGCGCTGGCCCACTTCGAGCGCCTGCACCTGCAGCTTGATGCCCACCTGTGCGAGCTGCTGCTGCACGAACTGGATCGTCTTCTGGCTGGTCGTGTTGTTGTAGGCGCTCCACAGCACCGACTCGAAGCCGTTCGGGTAGCCGGCTTCGGCCAGCAGGGCCTTGGCCTTCTTCACGTCGTAGGGAATGGGCGCCATCTTTTCGGCGAACTTCACGCCCTGGGGCAGCACGCCTTGCGCAGGAATCGCATAGCCGCCGAAGGCGACCTTGGCCAGCGCTTCCTTGTTGATGGCGTAGCCGATGGCTTCGCGCACCTTCGGGTTGTCATACGGCTTTTGCAGCATGTTGAAGGCCAGGAAGCGCATGATGATCGAGGGCGATGCCATCACTTCGAGCTTGTCGCTCTTCTTCAGCAGCTCGGCCTGCTCGTAGGGAATGGGGAAGGCAAAGTCGGCTTCGCCGGTCTGCAGCATCGCGGCGCGCGTGTTGTTTTCGAGCACCGGCTTCCATTGCAGGTTGTCGATCTTCGGAAAGCCCTTCTTCCAGTAGCCGTCGAACTTCTTGGCCTTGACCGCGTCGGTCTGCTTCCACTCGACGAACTCGAAGGGGCCCGTGCCCACGGGGTGGAAGGCGATGTCCTTGTTGCCCCACTTCTTGAGCGCGGCCGGCGAGATCATCGCGGCCGAGGCGTGGGCCAGCGAGTTGATGAAGGGGCCGAAGGGCTCCTTGAGCGTGATGCGCACGGTGCTCGGATTCAGCGCCTCGACCTTGCCGACGCGGTTGAACTGGTTGTGGCGCAGCAGCTTGTTGTCCTGGTTCAGCACGCGGTCGAGCGTGACCTTCACGGCTTCGGCGTTGAAGTCGGTGCCGTCGTGGAACTTGACGCCGCTGCGCAGCCCGATGGTGTAGACCAGGCCGTCCTTGGAGACCTCGTAGCCCTCGGCGAGCGCGTTCTGCACCTTCAGGTCCTTGTCGAACTGGAACAGGCCTTCGTAGAAGGTCTTGGTCACGGCCGTGGTGATGGTCGTGTTGGTGTTGTACGGGTCCAGCGTTTCCGGCTGGTAGCCGATGGCCAGCACCACGTCTTTGGCAGCCAGTGCCGAGCCCGAGGCGGCGAGCGCGGCCAGGCCCAGCAGTGCGGATGCCCAGCGCATGGAGAAAGAAGATTGCTTCATGGAAGAACTCCAGTCGGTTCGTGGAAAAAATGCAGGGGGCCTGCGGTGAAAAAACGGTTCGGAATCAGAAAGCGCCACCGATGGCATGCCGTGCCACGAAGTGGCCCGGCGCGACCTGCACCAGCGGCGGCACGTCGGGCTCGTCGCCCACGGCGCGGATCGGGCTGGGAATCTCGCCTTCGAGCAGTGCGCGCGGCTGGTGGCGGCGCGACGGGTCGGCCACCGGCACTGCCGCCATCAGCTTGCGCGTGTAGGCGTGCTGCGGCGCTTCGAACACCGCGCGGCGCGGGCCGATCTCGACGATCTGGCCCAGGTACATCACGGCCACGCGGTGGCTGATGCGCTCGACCACGGCCATGTCGTGCGAGATGAAGAGAAACGCCACGCCCAGCTCGCGCTGCAGGTCGAGCATCAGGTTGACGATCTGCGCCTGGATCGACACGTCGAGCGCCGACACCGATTCGTCGGCCACCACCACCTTCGGGTTCAGTGCGAGCGCGCGCGCAATCGCGATGCGCTGGCGCTGGCCACCCGAGAACTCGTGCGGATAACGCTGCGCCGCTTCGGGCGGCAGGCCGACCTTCTGCAGCAGCCAGTCGACGCGCTGCTGCGCCTCGGCGCCCTTGGCGATGCCGTGGATGAGCAGCGGCTCCATGATCGAGAAGCCCACTGTCACGCGCGGATCGAGCGAGGCGAACGGGTCCTGGAAGATGAACTGGATGTTGCGGCGCAGCGCCTGCAGCGCGCGCGTGGGCAGCTCGCGGATGTTCTTGCCGCCGAACTCGATCGCGCCGCTCTGGCTCTCGACCAGGCGCAGCAGCGAGCGGCCCGTGGTCGACTTGCCGCAGCCCGATTCGCCGACCAGCGCCAGCGTTTCGCCGGGGTACAGGTCGAAGCTGACTTTTTCCACCGCATGCACGCGGCGCTTCACGCGGCCGAAGAGGCCGCTGCGCACGTCGAAGCGCGTCACGAGGTCGCGCACGCACAGGATCGGGCCGGCGTCTTCGCGCACGGTGGTCTGCGGCGTGGTGTTCGTGCAGGGCACGGTCTCGGTGCTGCCTTCGGTGCGCAGCAATTCGAACCTGGCGGGCAGGTCGGTGCCCTGCATCGCGCCGAGCTTGGGCACGGCCGACAGCAGCGCCTTGGTGTAC
>G312J29652_10000201_pt1 | contig 13726 bp, 13 predicted proteins | sample EareggfetidaYelm_FD_29652 | JGI IMG/M metagenome (IMG submission 29652) | reverse complement strand
GTTTTACTTTCTCGAATGAAGATGGGGGTCCGATTGAAGCCGTNTTCTGCCGCCACATTCTTGAACCGACTGCTCGGCGGGCTGGCGATGGCAGGTTTGCTNACCGTCGTTGNCAGCACGGCACGGGCCGATGACGGGAAAGTGNTGAACATCTACAACGGGTCGGACGACGTTGGCGACGACACCATCGCCCATTGACCGGGACGACGTGAACCCAAGTCCCCATGGGCCCCAGGGGACATTTCCCCGCAAGGACGACTTTTCCAGGCGAGACGAATGAGAGATGAACGCAATGGCCAATCCCTCCAGCCCAGGCCATTGTCGCCAGCGGATCAGCAGTTTGTCCGCATCGACAAACTGAGCAAGCGCTTCGACGAAGTCGCCGCAGTCGACGAAGTGTCCGTGGACATTGCCAAGGGGGAGATTTTTGCGCTCCTGGGCTCCTCCGGCTGCGGCAAGTCGACATTGCTGCGCATGCTGGCGGGGTTTGAAACGCCGACCACGGGAAAGATTACCCTCGAAGGCGTGAACATCGTCGGCATGCCGCCGTATGAGCGGCCGATCAACATGATGTTCCAGTCCTACGCGCTGTTTCCCCATCTGAGTGTGTGGGAGAACGTGGCCTTCGGCCTGAAGCGCGAAGGCATGCCCGCCGGCCAGATTGGCGCTCGGGTGCAGGCCATGCTCAACATCGTGCAGCTCGGCCCCTATGCCAAGCGCAAGCCGCACCAGTTGTCCGGCGGACAGCAGCAGCGTGTGGCGCTTGCGCGGTGCCTGGCCAAGGGCCCCAGGCTGCTGTTGCTCGACGAGCCGCTGGGCGCCCTGGACCGCAAATTGCGCGAACAGACCCAGTTCGAGCTGCACACCATCATCAAGGAGGTGGGGGTGACTTGCGTGCTGGTGACGCACGACCAAGAGGAGGCCATGACCATGGCGGACCGCATCGCCGTGATGGGCGCCGGCAAGTTCATGCAGGTGGGCAAGCCGCACGAGATTTACGAAACCCCCAGTTGCAAATTCGTTGCCGACTTCATTGGCAACGTCAATCTCTTTGACGGCAAACTGGTCGAAGATGAACCCGATTTCTGCGTGGTGGCCTCGGAATATGGCAAGTTCTATATCGGCCACGGCATCACCGGCACGCGCGGCATGCCTGTGGCAGTGGCAGTGCGGCCCGAGAAAATCAATCTTTCGCGCACCGCACCGCCCGACACCTCGCGCAATGTATTCAAGGGCGTGATTTCCGATAGCGGCTACTTCGGCAGTTTTTCCCTGTACCGGATGCTGCTGCCAGGCGGCAGGAAGTTACAGGTTCAGATCACCCACCAGCACCGGCACATCGAGATGCTCAACGACGGGGAGGAAGCCTATGCCAGCTTTGCGCCGGATTCCCTGGTGGTGCTGACCTCCTGATGCACGCAGGGTTTTTGCCATGGGCGTAAATCAAACCCCTGCCGACAGCGCCATCGACAAACCCCGGACGAGGCGCTGGGGGCGTTACAGCGTGATTGGCATTCCCTACCTCTTTTTGGCGCTGCTGTTCACCATTCCATTTCTGGTGGTGCTGCGTTTGAGCCTGACGGAAATGGACGGGGCGCGGATCATGGCCCTGAGCAGCTATGCCGACGGGTTCATCAACATCAGGATCAAACTGGCCAACTATATTTTTCTGGTAACCGACGATCTGTATGTGGACACCTACATTTCCTCGGTGAAATTCGCGCTGATCAACACACTCATCTGCCTGGCGCTGGGCTATCCCTTCGCCTATTTCATGGCACGCTCGCCGGCAAGCGTGCGCCCGGCGCTGCTGATGCTGGTGTCCCTGCCCTTCTGGACTTCCTACCTGTTGCGGGTGTATGCGTGGAAAGGGCTGCTGGACGACAACGGGGTGTTCAACAATGTCCTGATGGGGCTGCACCTGATCGATGAGCCCATCAAAATGATGTACACCAGTTTCTCCATGGTGCTGGGCATGGTCTATACCTATCTGCCGTTCATGATTCTTCCGCTGTACGCCAATCTGGTGAAGATGGATCTGCGCTTGCTGGAAGCGGCCAAGGATTTGGGCGCCACGCCATTCAAGACATTCTGGCTGGTCACCGTGCCTTTGTCCAAGAACGGAATCATTGCCGGCGCCATGCTGGTATTCATTCCCAGTGTGGGGGAGTATGTGATTCCCGAACTGCTGGGCGGCCCCGGCACGCTGATGATAGGGCGCGTGCTCTGGGACGAATTTTTCAGCAACAACGACTGGTCCATGGCCTCTGCGGTGGCCGTCAGCATGGTGCTGCTGATCTTGCTCCCGCTGGTGATTTTCAATAAGCACCAAACCAAAGCCGGCAGGGGAGCCTGACATGGGTAGCCGCATCGGGAAAATATGGCTTTCGCTGGGTTACCTGTTTTTGTACCTGCCCATCTTCACCCTGATCGTTTTCTCCTTCAATGACTCGAAGATGGTGGCGCTATGGGGCGGTTTCACGCTCAAGTGGTACGACCTGGTCGCCAGCGACACCGAAGTCATCGACGGGCTCAAACTCTCGCTGAAAATTGCGCTGCTGTCTGCCACGAGCTCGGTGCTTCTGGGCATGCTGGCGGCGTTTGCCATGGTCAAGTACAAGAAATTCCGGGGTCGCACCGCCTTCATCGCGCACATCAACGCGCCGCTGGTGGTGCCGGAGGTGATCACCGGCGTATCGCTGCTGCTGTTCTTCGTGATGTGCGAACGCATGTTCGGCCTGCCAGAGCGCGGCCTCTTTACCATCTGGGCGGGCCACACCTCGGTGGGCATGGCCTATGCCGCCGTGGTGATCCAGTCGCGCCTGACGGAAATGGACAAATCGCTGGAAGAAGCCGCCATGGATTTGGGCTGCCGCCCCTTTCAGGTGTTCACCCTGGTGACTTTACCGATGATTGCGCAGTCGCTGCTGTCTTCCTGGCTGCTGACTTTCACGATTTCCCTGGATGACGTGGTATTGACCGCATTTTTGTCCGGTCCGGGTTCGACGACCTTGCCCATCGTCATATTGTCCAGAGCCCGTTTGGGCTTGAACCCGACCATCAATGTGGTGGCAACCCTCACCGTGGCCGTCGTTTCCGTGGCCGTGCTTGCCGGCAGCCTGTGGATGCTGCGCCAAGAGCGCAAACGCGCCGCAGAACAGGCAGCAGCCTACCGCGAAGGCATGGCAACGAAAGCCCTTCCTGCCAAAAGGCCAACGGTAGCGTCAGACTTCGGGGTACCGTGAACGCCTGACAGCCGCGCATGGCCAACATGCCGGGCACCAGGCATTGCCCGGCATGTTTTTCCCGTCGTGCGGTCTGACGAATTCATTCCGCTGCCGGGAAAACCGGTTCACCCAGATTGAGCATCAGACGATTGGCCCAGGCGAAAATGGCAACGGAGTGAATCAGATCGAGAATCTCCTGCTCGCTCAGGCCGGCATCTTTCAGCGCCTGGATATTCGTGGCGCCGATGTCGTTCGGCGCCTTGGTCAGTGCGATGGCAAACTGCGCGATGGCTTTCTCGCGCGCGTCGGCGCCGGCCGTGTGCGGATCATCGAAGACCTGTTGCACGGTGTCGTTGCGCTTGGTCAGCTGCTCGAAACGCTGGGCATGGACCGACGCGCAATAGACGCAGCCATTGACGCGCGAGACGAGCATCGAGCCGAGTTCGCGCTCGGCGCGCGACATACCGCCCGGAGCGTACATGATGGCGTTGAAGGCGGCAGAGCGCTGGCGCAGTATTTCCGGCTGATGGCCGAGGAACAGGTAATAGTCCGAGGTCTTGGCCTTGGGGTGGCTTTCCTCCAGAACCTTGATCTGATCTTCGCTGGCCTGGTCGAGATCGATGACATCGAGCCAGGCGTGCCATTGCAGTACTTCGTTGGTGAAACCATGTGATTTGATGATGGAGCTCATGCTGTTCCCGCTTGGTTGCTTGCCGATTTCATCGCCTTCAGACCGGCAACGACACGGAGCTGATAAGAGACGAAGGCGATCAGTTGCGCCAAAGCCACCACGGCCGGTGTGCTGATGCCTGCGGCAGGCAGCGTGTGCAGGACCGCTTCGTTGCCTTCGATCGGACGCTCGGTCAACGCGCGCGCAAACGCCAGCATGGCGCGCAAACGACCTTCCGGCAATCGTTCCGGCGCACCATCGGCAGCGACGGCGATTTGCGCCGCATCGGCAGGCAGGGCATACAGACGCGCGCGGTAATGCGCGGCGACATCTTGGGCGCCGGCCAGGCGGCAGGCGTACAGCGCAACCAGCAAACGCTCGTCGAGACCAATGCCTTCCAATGCCGGGTCGAACAAGCTGTCGTAACTGCCTTGCGAGGCGACGGCAACTTTTTCGCGCTGGTGGCGCAATGCATGGAGCTGGCTGCCGGCCGGCAGGCCAGCCAGTTTGTCGATGACATCGTCATCGATGTCGTATTCCATTGGCGTCGTCATGAAACTTCCTTTCGCATGAAAATTGCCCGTCCCTGAATGGCCGCAATCGCATTCTTTAAAAATTGCTGCGCGTGCTGCCAGGCGTGGTGGTCGGCCTGTGCGTTGGCAGCGGGCGTGCCGCCGCCGGTATGGATGCGTTGGGAGATCGGATGGGCGTAGCTGATCTGCGTGGTCGGCACATACGGAAACAAAATCGCGTGACCGGCATCCCGATAGTCGTGCCACTCCACGGCATATGGATGGGCAACCTCTTTCAGTGTGTCATTGACCATCTTTGCGTATACGCTCGACGGCCAGGAACCGTCGTCGGTCGCGGAAAAGAGCAATACCGGCGCCTGGATTTTCTCCACCGGAATGCGCGCCTTGGCGACGGCTTCCTTGTCCTGCAAAGCAGTCAGCATTGCCAATGCATTACGCTGTGGCGGTGCGCCTTCGTCAAATGGCGCCCAACTGGCATGACGATTGTTTTCCCACTGGTGTGTCAGCGGCTTGCCGTTGAGCAGCCAGGTCGGCCCCTCCCGTCCGATCGCGGGATCGCAGGCGCTCTGCCCGCTGTGCACCAATGCACTCGGCACATAAGCCAACACGGCCGATACCTTTTCCGGAAAAATCGCCCCCAGCAGCAAGACCAGTTCACCGCCGCGCGATTGGCCGCTGATGGCGACGAAATCGTTCAACGGCGCGACGGTTGCCCGCAGCCAGTCCAAGCCTTTTTCAAAATACTCCAACGGTGTATTGGAGATGTAATCGGACAGTCCCGGCGCCTTGAAATACGCCAAGGCAAAAGCGGCATAACCATGCGAGGCATACAAAGCCGCACGCGGCTCGTTGATGCCCCCGCCCGAGCCGTTGAGAATCATCACGGCCGGGTACGAATCCTGATCTGCCCCTGTTTCTGTGGCTGCCGGCGGCAAAAACAATGTCCCGACCAGCCCCTGCTCGCGTATTTCCCTGCGTGTCACGCCGTCGGCGCACAGGCGCTGCACCAGGACAGCGTCGGCTACGGCATTGCCATTCATGGCATGGGCATGCAAAGTCGTCACCAGCGGCTGCTGCACGTCTTGGTGGAATAGTTCCCGCCGGCCCTCCTGCTCCGGCTTTTGTGACCACAACAAGCCCATGGCCGAAATACCCGAATAGCTGCCATCGACCGCTGGCGCCAGCGACAGATCGACATGACCCGTCGCATTGGCGATGAAGCGCGCACTGCTTTGCCACGCCACGCCAGCGCGCAGTGTGCGGCTGGATAATTGCACCGGTTCACCCGGCGCCGCGCCGGTGACAATGATGCGGCGCGGCCTGTCGATCAGGCCATCGGCGGGTGTGACGGTAATGTTCAGCGCAGACATGCCGTTGATTTCCCGATCGCCAATTACGGCTTGTCCTGCGTGACCATCATCGCCGTGGTGCGATCGCTGCTGGCTGGCGTCACTTTCAAGCCCTTCCTGGCTGCCCAGATGTTTTGGTAGTGATACAGCGGGATCACGCCGACATCGTCGGAAACGATATTGGCAGCATTGCGCAAAATCGCCTCACGCCTGGCGACATCGAACTCGGCGGTCGAATCGGCCAATGCCTTGTCGATGGCCGGGTTGCTGTAGTAATTCCAGTTGGAAGCGCCCAGGCCCTTCTTGGCGTCGACCGTTGCCAGCACATTCACCAACGCATAGCTGGCTTCGCCGGTGCCGTTGCCCCATGCCAGCACGCTGACGGCAAATTCATTCTTTTTGGCGCGCGCCGAATACGAAGCCCATGGCAGGACTTCCACCTGCGTTTTTACGCCGATACGTGTCCAGAATTGCGCCACGGCTTGCATGATTTCCGGTGCCTGCGGATAGCGGTCGTTCGGCACATGAATCGTCAGTTTGAAGCCTTGCGGGTAACCGGCTTGCGCCAGCAATGTCTTGGCCTGGTTCACGTCGTTGGGAATGTTCTTGATCTCCGGGTTATAGCCGAAGGTGTCGGCCGGCATCCATTGATTGGCTTCGGTCGCAGCACCTTGCAAAATGCGATCGATCAGCGCCTTGCGGTTGATCGCCAGCGACAAGGCCCTGCGCACGCGCACGTCGAGCAGCGGGTTATTGTCGAGTTGCTTGCCGTTATTGTCGGTGATGTACGGGCTTGGACCTTCGTGGAAAGTCGGCTGCAGCAGCATGACGCGCAGGCCGTTGTACTGGAACACCTTGACGTTCGGCGATTGCTTGAGTTTGGCCAGATCGGACGCAGACACCTTGTCGATCACATCGACATCGCCGGACAGCAAGGCGGCAGTGCGCGCAGCGGCGTTGTTGATGTAGCGGTAGTTGACCTTTTCCCAGATCTGCTTCGGGCCCCAGTAGTCGTGGCTGCGTTCCATGACGATGCGGTCGCCCGGCGTGTAGGAAATGTATTTGTAAGGGCCGCTACCGACCATCGCGGCGCCACTGTTGTAGTTTTCAGTCTGCGATTTCTCACCGACATGCTTGCTGATGATATGCACCGACGCCAGATTCAGCGGCAGGTCGGGATTGGCGATGTTGGTTTTGATGACCAGTGTCAGCGGATCCTTGGCAGTCACCGATTCCACCGTGCGTAGATAACCGGCGAATGTCGCCACGCTACCCGGCACGTTGCGTGCGCGTTGATACGAGAAGATCACGTCCTCGGCAGCAAATGGTTTGCCGTCCTGCCACTTGACGCCAGGACGCAGTTTGAACTCCCAGGTCTTGGCATCGATGTTTTCCCAACTGACCGCCAAACCCGGTTGCAGCTTGTTGTAGTTGTTTTCAACCAGCAAATCCCAGAAATGCAGGTTCACGGAACGGTCGCCGGCATGGTTGTTCAATTGCGGATCCAGCGACGACAGCGGATCGGCAAAAGCGATGTTCAGCGTTTGTGCGCCAGCGCAGGCGGCGCCCAGTAGCGCAGCCGCCATCAAACTGGAAAGAAGCGTTTTCTTCATGTTCATCATCCTCGGTCGTGGTGGGCAAAAAATAAGGTATGGCGATGCTGCTTGCGGCAAGACGCCACTGGTCGTTCCCATTCGATCGTTTNCATCTNATCGTCTAATCGTTCAGATGACAGGCGCTCAGGTGCCCTGGCGCAATTTCCTTCAGCGCCGGCGTCTGCTGGCGGCAACGCGGCATTGCATGCGGACAGCGCGGATTGAAATGGCAACCCGGCGGCGGATTCAATGGACTCGGAATCTCGCCCTCGATGGCCGTAAACGATTTGTTGCGCACATGCAGTCGCGGCACGTCCGCCAGCAATGCCCGGGTATACGGATGATTGGGCTGCGCAAACAAGCCCTCGACGGCAGCGCTCTCGACGATGCGGCCGAGATACATGATGAGCACGCGATCCGACACATGCTCTACCACGCCAAGGTCATGGCTGATGAAGAGATACGTCAGGCCCAATTGTTCGCGCAAATCGCTGAACAGATTCAGGATTTGCGCCTGAATCGACACATCCAGCGCCGCCACGGCCTCGTCGGCCACCAGCATCTGCGGCTGCACGGCCAGCGCGCGGGCGATGCCGATCCGCTGGCGTTGGCCGCCACTGAACTGATGCGGATAGCGATCGCGCAGTTGCGGGTCGAGACCGGCACGCAGCAGTTGCGCGCTGACGTAGTCGTCGAGTCCGGCCTTGTCGGTCATGCCGTGGATCAGCGCAGCTTCGCCGACGATTTCGTCGACGCGCAGACGCGGATTCAGACTGGCATACGGATTTTGAAAAATCATCTGCACCTTGCGCCGCGCCGCGTGCACTTGCCGCGCACTGAGCGTGCTGCGGTCGGTGCCATCGAGCAAAACTTGCCCGGAAGATGGCGCCAGCAAGCCGCTGACAATCCGGCCCAAGGTCGATTTGCCGCAGCCGGATTCGCCCACCAACCCGATCACTTCACCGGGCATGACGTGCAAATCGACGGCATCGAGCGCCTGCGTCACGGCCGCCGGACGCATCCAGCCGCGCGCAATCAGTTGCCGCTCCAGCGGCCGCGGCCTGCGTTCGCCAAATCGCTTGCCGACGTTGCGCGCTTCCACCAGCGGCATCACCCTGTCTTTATCCATGGCCTCATCCACCATGATGCAACTCCATCGCATGGCCTGCATCGGGCGGGGCTGCCGGATGGAAACAGCGCACGAAATGCGCGTTCAGCGGCTCTGTGGTCTCCGGGCGCGCCAGGCATTGTTCGCTGACGCGCTCGCAGCGCGCAGCAAATGCGCAGGTTGGCGGCAGATGCAGCAGATTCGGTGTCAAACCGGGAATCTGGCACAAGCGCTGACCACGGCGGTTATTGCTCGGCAAGCTGCCGATCAGGCCTTGCGTGTAGGGATGCAGCGGCTGGTCGAGCACATCCGATACTTTGCCCTGTTCGACGATACGGCCGCAATACATCACGGCGATGTCATCGGCCAAGCCCGCCACCACCGACAGATCGTGCGTAATCCAGATCAGCGCGGTGCCGTGCTGGCGCGCCAGCTTTTGCACCTCTGACAGGATCTGCGCCTGTATCGTCACGTCCAGCGCCGTAGTCGGTTCATCGGCGATGATCAGATCCGGCTTGTGCAGCAAGGCGATGGCAATCGCCACGCGCTGGCGCATGCCGCCCGACAGTTGGTGCGGATAAGCACGCAGGCGCTCTTGCGGACTGGCGATACCCATCATGCCCAGCGTGTCGCAGGCCCGCTGGCGCGCCTGGTCGCGGCTGACCTTGTCATGCGCGAGCACGGCGTCGATCATCTGCGCTTGAACGCGCAGGACCGGGTTCAGGGTCATCATCGGATCCTGGAAAATCATCGCGATGCGATGGCCCTGCAGACTGCGCAGCGCCTTTTTGTCCAGCGTCACCAGATCTTGCCCCCGGAACAGAATTTGCCCGCCGACAATGCGGCCCGGCGCATCCAGCAAACCGAGAATCGAGAAGCCGGTCACGGTCTTGCCCGACCCTGATTCGCCCACCAGACCGAGAATGCGGCCGCGCTCCAGCGTCAGCGACAGGTCATCGACCGCCGGCAACACGCCTGCGGGCGTGAAAAAGTGGGTGCGCAAATTGCGCACTTCAAGTGTGGGCACGGGCGCCGGCGCACTCATCTTTGCCACCTCGGGTTCATGACATCGCGCAGCCGATCACCGACCAGATTGATGGCGACGATGACCACCAGCAACGCAATGCCGGGGTAAAAACTGATCCAGTATTCACCGGACAGCATGTACTGATAGCCATTGGCAATCAGCAGACCCAGCGACGGCTCGGTAATCGGCACGCCGAGCCCGAGAAAACTCAGCGTTGCCTCCAGCGTGATCGCTCGCGCAATCTGCAAGGTGCCGATGACGATCAGCGGCGGCAGGCAGTTCGGCAGAATATGACGCACCATGATGCGCCAGCCGGATACGCCCAGGCCACGCGCGGCTTCGACATATTCCTTGTGCCGCTCCACCAGCGCCTGGCCGCGCGCAGTGCGCGCGTAATAGGCCCACTCCAGCACGACCAGCGCCGCCATGACGTTGAAAATACCCTTGCCCAGATAGGCCAGAATCAGCATCGATACCAAAATGGCCGGAAACGACAGCACCAGATCGGCCAGGCGCATCAGCAGCGCATCGGCCTTGCCGCCGAGATACGCCGCCAGCAAACCGGCCAGGGTGCCGATCACACCCGCCAGCAAGGCGGAACCGACACCGATTCCGACGCTGATGCGCAAGCCATACAAAATGCCGGAGTACAGATCACGCCCCTGCCCGTCCGTGCCGAGCCAGTATCTGTAAGTGCCAAGACCATTGGCGCTGCCGGGCGGCAGGCGCGCGTCGAGCACATCCAACTGCATCAGGTCGTAAGGATTTTGCGGCGTCAGCCACGGCGCGGTCAATGCGGCGACCATCAGCAGTGCCGCGACAGCGAGACCGAATAGGGCGGTTTTCGATGCCAGGAAGTCGCGCGCCACGCGCCGCCAGGGCGATTCGCGGCGCGGCGTCTGGAATGCCGACAGCGCCGCCACCTTGGCGCGCACTTCCTGCTGCGTCATCGGTGTCGAACCTGGCGCGGAAGGCAGCGCTGCGTTCGGAGTTGCATTCGCCGGTGCGATCCCGCTCATGCTTTGACCTCCACCCGCACGCGCGGGTCCAGCAGTTTATACAGAACATCGATCATCAGATTCAAGGCCACGAACAAGCAAACGATCACCATCATGTACGCCACGATCACCGGGCGATCGAGCGCATTGATGCTGTCGAGAATCAATTTCCCGGAACCGGGCCAGGCGAAAATGCTTTCCGTCACGACAGCAAAGGCAATCGTCGAACCCAGCTCCAAGCCGACGATGGTCACCAGCGGAATCAATGTATTGCGCAATACATACATCAGCACCACACGCAGCGGCGCCAGGCCTTTGGCGCGGGCAAACTTGACGAAGTCCATCGGCAGCACCTCGCGTACATTGGCGCGCGTCAGGCGAATCACCAGCGAGATCTTGAACAGCGACAGATTCAGCGCCGGCAAGATGAGGTGGCGCAAACCATCTGCCGTCAGCCATGACCACTGCACGCCGAACAGCCCCGCCGTTTGCCCGCGTCCTCCCGAAGGCAACCAGCCCAGTGAGACGCTGAAGGTCATGATCAGCATCAGACCGATCCAGAATGTCGGCAGCGAAAACCCGAGGATGCTGCCGGTCATGACGATGCGCGAGAAAATGCTCTCCGGAAACAAGCCCGCGAACAAGCCCAGCGGAATACCGATCAGCACTGCCAGGATCAGCGCGGCAAAAGCCAGTTCCAGCGTCGCCGGCAAGCGTTGGAAGATCAGTTTGATGGCTGGCTCGTTATAAACGAAGCTGTTGCCGAGATTGCCGTGCAGCGCGCCGTCGAGGAAGGCCAGATATTGCCGCCAGATCGGCTGATCCAGGCCAAGCTCCCCGATGATGCGCAAACGATCGATTTGATCGACATCCTGGCCAATGAGAATGTCGACCGGGTTGCCAATCATGTGCAGGCCGAAAAAGACGATCACCGTCATCGACAGCAGCACTGCCAGCGCCTGCAAAACGCTGCGCAAAATGGCACCGCTCATCGGCTGGCCCCCTGGCGTTCCCGTTCCGTCGGTTCCGATGGTGTCCATTCGTCACCCGCCAGTTCCGGTTCAGCGTAAGCCTGGATATTCTTGTAATGCATCCCGACATCTTCGCAATACAGCAAGGAGGCAATACCCTGCGCCAGCCGCCGGGCACCGTCGCTGAGCGCCGGAATGTCACCCGACACCGTGCCATGGGCCAAGGCTGCCGGATAGCAAAAGCAATGCACGCGCTCCAGTCCGGGCAAGCCGCCGGGGTGCTTTTGCTGAAACTCGAACGCTGCGCCCAAGTCGGGCGAATCCGATAGTTCCATATCTTCGTCGCCAATGGGCGGCATGTAGCGCGCACGCCAATTGCGGATGTGCGGCGCGATGGCGGCAAATTCCGGACGCGCGCTCCAGTCGATACGAAAACCGGTGGAAAAGATCAGAAAATCGAACTCGAACAGGCCGCGCGGCGTGGTCACGCGCAGACTGTCGTCGACGACATCCACTTTGTCGATGGCGGCGCCGAAAAGGAAACGCGCATTGGCAAATTTCGCTACGCGCTGAACGCTGCCACTTGGCGGCGGTGTCTGCTGCACGTTGATGTAATGCCGAATGCGCCATTTCCATTCGTCCGGCAGATCGACATGGCCGTTGGTCAGCCCCGGGTTGCCTGCGCCCTTGCCCTTGTTGATGCGTGGAAATTGTGCGCGGCGGATCAGCAGATCGACACGTTCAGCGCCCGCCTCCAGCGCTGTCGCCGCACTGTCCATGGCCGATGCGCCGGCGCCGATCACGCCGACACGCTTGCCGGCCAGTTTGCCGTAGTCCATGTCATCGCAGGAATGCGCCCACCATGCCTGCGGCAGATTCTGCGCCAGCGGCGGCAAATAGGCGCCGCCAAGACCGTCGCGGCCGGTCGCCAGTACGACACGGCGCGCCAGCACCACCGACCGGCCTGCCGGCGCACCGATATGCAGTTCCACGACGCCATCGGCGCGCGGCAAAATGGCATCGATGCGATGATCGTTGCGAATATCCAGCGCCAGCACTTTGCGATACCAGCGCAGGTAATCCATCCATTGCAGACGCGGAATCTTGTCGAGTGCTTCCCAGGCTTGCAGCCCGAATTGCGCCTCGAACCAGGCGCGGAAAGTCAGCGCAGCGAAACCCAGCGCCGGACCCGTCAGCTTCTTCGGTGAACGCAGGGTTTCCATGCGCGCAGTGGTAGCCCATGGACCTTCAAAGCCGGCCGGGGACTGGTCGTAAATGACCGCATCGATGCCGAGGTGCAACAAGGATGCTGCGGCGGCCATGCCGGCCTGCCCGCCACCGATGACGGCAACGTCGAGCACGGCCCGATCATTCACGATTTTGGGCGGCACCCAGGGTTTGGCCGGCAATTCCAGCCAGGCCAGATCCTGCTGAAAGCGCGCCTCCAAGGCGGCCAGGGCCGTCGTCGGCGCGGAATTCGGGGTGTCACTCGATGTGCGATTGCATGCGGTATTGGATGATGCATCAAGCACGGCGAATGCCCTTTCCGGTCGGCTGAATATGAAATGTCTTTTGCATTTTCTGCTTCAATCAATGATGCTTTTACTGCTGCGGCAAATCGTCATGGGCGCGCGCATCGCGTTTGACGAAGCCATGAAGGGTGTTCCGTGCCGCCATTTCGATGTCTGCAATCAGCGCCTGCACCAGGCTGTCGACCGGTTTTCCGAAAGGCATCGCGGCATATCAGATCTCTTTTGAACGTTGGCCGTCGCCAGCGCCGTATCAAACAGACTCCATATAATTCTATGGTGGCGCCCCATCGTGCGCCATTTTCATGCACGATCCGCGCCCATGCCAAGTCGCCTCATGCCCGCATTGGCGTCCGTCTGCGCATCTCCCGCATAATGATCGGCGCCAACGACACGAAACGCTTGCCGCCACCCGGTGACAGTGCGTTTGCGCATCGACACCATGAGACTTTCAGACGACCCCGCAGTCCCCGCAGCAGCAACTGTGCCACAAGACACTCACATGCCGGCTCCCGAAGGATTGACGGCCGGGGCTGAAAGTCGGGCCGCTCTGGCTGGCCGGGTCTTTGACCTTGCCATCTCACCGGCGGGCAAGGTTTATCTGGAGAGTGCGCCAGGCGCTGTCGACGCTCCGGTCGCCGGTGTCGCCGCGCGCATCGTCAACGCCTTCGGGCGCAGCGGTGCGCATGGCTTGCTGCAATTGGGCGCGGCGGAACTGG
>G312J29652_10000199_pt1 | contig 13742 bp, 5 predicted proteins | sample EareggfetidaYelm_FD_29652 | JGI IMG/M metagenome (IMG submission 29652) | reverse complement strand
CCCCCCCCCCCCCCCCGATGGTACTAGCAGGGAGGTGAGCGGGAAAGTAACGGATGAGAATGGCCAACCATTGCCAAGTGTAATTGTTGTCCTAAAAGGAACAACCAATGGAACAGTTACTGATGCCAATGGAAATTATAAATTGACTATTCCGCTAGATGGAGGAACGCTTATCTTTTCATTCGTTGGCATGGAAACCCAAGAAGTTGAAATTGGGCAACAAAGTGTAATAGATGTGCAACTCGGCTCTGATGTAAAACAACTTACTGAAGTTGTTGTGACGGGTTCTGGNATTGCAACGGATAAGAAAAAATTGGGTATTTCGGTAGAATCAATTACAGCTGATAAATTACCTGCAACACCCACGGCCTCCATTGATCAGGCTTTGGTTGGTAAGATTGCCGGCGCTCAAATTTCATCAATTAGCGGTAATCCGGGAGACCCCGTTCAAATACTGCTGCGAGGGATCAATTCTGTTCAGGGAGGCACTAAGCCAATGATATTAGTTGATGGAGTTCAGGTAGTTGCAACCGACATAAACTCACTTGATCTTTCCAATATCGACAGAGTGGAGGTTGTACAAGGCGCTGCCGGAGGTTCTATCTTCGGCGCACAAGGAGCAAACGGCGTTATTCAAGTGTTTACAAAAAAAGGTAAGATTGGCGGCGTCGTGATAAATTTCTCCTCAAGTTATGCGATTAATCAATGCATCAATGTAAATAACAATTTAGGCAAGGCGAATCTCCATCCGTATCTCACAGATGCAAATAATAATTTGATTGATTTAGCTGGAAATTTACTTCAATATTCTCCCAATGGCGATCTTCCNGGNATTTCGTATCGCTATGGAGGCGCTACTCGATATGCAATTGTCAATCCCAATAACATCGCGAATACGCCATATGACGCAAATATTAAATTCTACGATCATTTTACGCAGATGTTTCACAATGGAAGCACGCTAAACAATAATATCAACATTTCGGGAGCAGGAGAGAAAATGGATTATTCTATTTCAATCAATAACAATCGCACGGTCTCTCCTGTCCTGCAAAATGGAGAGGTGGATAGAACAAATTTAACCGTAAATGTTGGTACAGAANTGGCCAAAGGTTTTAAACTACGCTCTACAACCCAAGTTGTTTATACAAAAAATACNATGGTGCCGGGACTGGGAGCAGCCGGCGGATTTGGTTATGGCGCCGGTAATGGGCAGGGCAACATAAGCGGTATGAATGGCTTTTTGAACACCTCGCCGTTTTTTGACTTAAACTATAAGCAACCCGACGGCATGCCGCCGGCAGTTCAAATTGGAGGGGGGTATTTATCGGTAAATTCTCAAAATCCCCTTTATATAAAAGAATATGCCAGCGGCTTGGACAACAAGATTGATGTCGTTCAAAGTTTTGACGCTAATTATACAGTCAATAAATTTATAGAGTTGGATGCAAAATATGGCATAAATTATCGCACTGAAAACGCTCGATGGCTATATCTAAATCAGTCACAAAATCTAAGTTCAAATACTCATACGGCTAACAATTTTGTAAGAAACTACAACACTTTTGGCAATACCGGAGAAGTGAATTATTTCACATACACCAATTCATTTCAAAATTTTTTGGGAACCGCCTATATTCGAATAAATTTTCAGGATGATCTCAAATCCAAATTACCGATTGAAACAAGCACTCAAATTTCGTTCGATTACAGGAATAAAAAATACACAGAAACAGATGTGGCAGGAATTGGACTCCCTCTTGTTCCCCCTTTTAACTTATCTACATCAAGCACTCAAATAATTGCTCCAAGCGTTGGCCCGGTAGCAATTGGTCAGGGATACTATTCAAATACGTTGGGGTTGGCAAGTAACGGAGATATGGTTGTGCCGTTTGTTACTTATGGCTACCTAGTAAACCAAAAGATCAATTATGGAAATTATGGAGGCATCACAGCCGGCTTTAGAAGCGACTGGTCATCCTCATTTGGCGGAGGACATGCTCCTTTTACGTTTCCTCACGCCGATGTCTTTATTCTGCCTTCAACATTTTGGAAGGATAAAAATTTAGAGAAAATTTTGCCGTATTTTAAAATTCGATCGGCCTATGGGCAAGCCGGCATTCAGCCCTATCCGTTTGATCGTTATCCTACCTTCAATATACAAACAATTGGAACGGTGGCGTCGTTTAATTTTCAGACAACTCCGCAAAATCCCAATTTGAAAGTTGAGGTTTCGACTGAAAAAGAAATTGGCGCTGATTTTACAGTCAATACAAACCCAATAGGCAGATGGTTTACTAAAATCAATGGCGCATTTACTTATTGGACTCGCTCCAGCGCAAATGTAATTTATGCGGTTCCACAAAATCCATCCGGCGGTTCTCCTCTGTCCTTAACTAATGCTATTGGAATGGCATCAAATGGTACCCAATTTTCTATCAATCTGCCGGTATATCAATCTGCTATTTTTACTTGGGACCTTACCGCTAACTGGAGTCAACAAATTTCTAAGATTACAAGCATAGCGGGCGGTGCAGACATAACTTTAACGAGTTCGGCGGGAAGCACAGCATTAGTATTGCATCCCGGCGCGGTGATTGGTCAGATCAACGGACATAAAGCAATAACGAGTACTGCAGATCCAGAATTAGTTGCCTATAATAATAAGAATAATCTTAGTGAAGCCGATTACTCCATTGTTGATGGACGCGTTGTTTTGAACAGCACAAAACAGATTCAATTTTCACAAAAAGTCACGCCGCTTGGCAACCCCAATCCCAAGTTTAATACTTCATTCATAAATTCATTTGGATATAAAAATTTCTTGACTTTCACATTCCAATTCGATTGGGTTTATGGCAGTCATCTTTACAACCAAAACAAAGAATGGATGTATCGCGACGGAACACACAAAGATTTTACCAAACCGGTGACCATTAATGGACAGACAGGAGCTTACACAGCCTATTGGTCAAGCCCGTTTTATAATCTGCTTGGAAGCCCGTATGGTCCGGGAAATAATGGCACAAAAGATTACTTTATGGAAGACGCTTCGTTTTGGAGACTAAGGAATATTTCGATGGCATTTGATTTGGCAAAAATTACCAACATCAATTGCTTCAAGAAACTCCAACTAGTGCTTACAGGCAGAAATTTGTTGACATTCACGAAATACTCGGGCGCCGACCCTGAAGTTAGTTCGACTCAAGTCAACTCTTCTTTCGATCGGGGAGTTGAGAACGGTGTGGTTCCTAATCTCAAATCTTATCAAGCAGGCATAAATATTACTTTCTGACTTTGTTAAAAAATAAATGAAATCTTATATGAAAATAAATAAATTTATTCGTTTGATCTTTATTATTGCGATTAGTTTTGAAATGTCAGCATGTAAAGACCAATTGCAAGTCGGTAACCCCAACGCTCCGTCTCTAAGCAGCATTACGGACGAAGCGGGCATTACCTCTTTAGCATTAGGGGGAGTTTATATTAGCGGATTTGTAACAGGCAACAAAACTTATAGCACTGATTCATACTTTGCTTTAAATTACGGGTACAGTGAGTTGATGGGCGATCACCTGGGTGCTGATGCTTTGACTGCACAGATAGGCAGTGTTAATATTCCCAATTTGGTGACGTTAAGCGATGGCATTACTACAGTAAAAACTACTTCATCCACAATATCATTTCTTAGAAAATATAATACTCGAGACGCCTCAGGAGCCGGCAACAATATTTTGTACTATCAATGGCTAAATAATTATTCGCTTAATAATGCTTGCAATGTAGTTTTAGCTAATCTTCCAAGCGTAAAGTGGAATCCTATGACGATTAATCCTGCCTCTAAATTAAATACGTTTAGAGCATGGTGTTATTGGTGGAAGGGTTGGGCGTATGCATCAATTGGATCAATGTATTATTCCGGATTACTAATTGATGAGATAAGCGCGGGAGACGTGAGAAGTATTACAAATAGTAATTATGTTTTGCACGATGCAATTATTGCAAACTCAAATAAGTACTATTTAAAANCAGATTCTGTTCTTAAAATAATTGGCNCCGACAGTAATNCNGATTATCAAGCAGTCATGCAAAAATTAATCCCATCTTTCTTTCAACAAGGGCAGGGCAGGGGCAATCCTCCTACAGTTTCAGAATGGAGAAGAAATATTCAAACCATGCTTGCTCGAAATATTTTAGTAAATAAGTTGTCGCCTTTTGTAAATGGCAATCTCAATGCAAGAATCGAAAAATCATCTACGACTACAATGACAAATGCTGATTGGACGGCGGTGTTGAATTATGCTGCGGCGGGNGTAATGAATGGCGACAATGTGTTTTCTGGTTTTGCCGCAACAGCAAATACCGTGTTTACATCTGCGTCAGGTACCGTAGCTTCTCTTTCTGCGGGGAGTAATGCAAGTACTCTCTTTAAGATTAGTGAGCGTCTAGTTCAAAATTTTAAATCCGGGGATCGGCGATTACAAAATTTTACGCAATATTATAATGGAGCTTCAAGTGCGCCTACAATTTATGTGCACTCCTTTTTTGGAACACGGTGGAGTTTGTATTCATCGGATCAGAACCCGCCTCCCCCTGGCGTAGTTCAATTAGCAAACCGGAAACCATTAGCCTATCAATGCTATATTGGAACAAGCTATGAAGAAAACGCATTAATGCGGGCAGAAGCGAACATTCGGTTGGGCAATGTGGATGCCGGTTTGGCATTTATTGATGCGGTTAGAATTTACCAAGGTGCAGGAATTGCGGCAGTTTCAGGAACGGGTCTTACTCCGGTTCAAGGGATGAAAGAATTAACAATGGAAAGGCAAGTAGCCCTTGTTTTTAGAGGTTTAGCTTTTTACGATGCCAGAAGATGGGGATGGATTTATGATGTATCGAATGGGGGAGGAAGCTATGGCAACAATTTTCTTTATCTTAATCCTAGCACCGGCAAAACTACGCTTGATACGAATGCCACAATCAATTATAATTTCTTAGATTATTGGGATGTGCCTGCTGATGAATCGGAATTAAATCCTCCCGCAGGCGTTGCTACTGTGAATCCTAATTTTTAGAATAGAAATGGAGTGCCCATGCGAAAGTGGATTTCTAATGTACAGATAATTAATTTGGAATCAATAAATTTTTAAATAATGAAAACAAAACATAGTACGTTGCTTGTTCTTTTTATTCTATTTTTCTCGTCATTATTCTGTCAAACTCCACTGCCGCGTACCCTAATTTACTGCGGATCGCTCATTGATGGAAAAAGTAAAATTCAATCGCAGCGTGTCACTATTATGGTGGAAGGAAACAAAATCACCGCTGTTGATAAAGGATTTACAACTCCTGCCACAGGCGATCAGGTGATTGACTTGGGAAAGAAAACAGTCATGCCTGGCCTTATCGATATGCATGTGCATTTGGAAGAGGAGAGCAGCAAAGATTTGCAACTAAGACGTTTCGTACAAAGTGATGCAGACATTGCTTTTCTTTCTGCAATGTACGCAAAGACCACGTTGTTGGCTGGTTTCACAACAGTGCGCGACTGCGGAGGAACGGGTGTAAACATCTCGTTGCGCAATGCTATCAATCAGGGAACTACCGTTGGTCCTCGGATATTAGCGGCAGGAAAGTGGCTTGTTTCTACGGGCGGTCCTGACGATCCAACGAATGGCTACCGAAAAGATTTGATGGGTGATCCTGGCCCGAAAGAAGGCGTGATTAATGGCCCCGAAGAAGCACGCAAAGCGGTTCGTCAATGTTATAAAGAAGGAGCTGATTTTATAAAAATTGTTGCTACCGGCGGTATATTGAGTATCGCCAAGAATGGAATTGGCCCGCAATTCACACAAGAGGAACTCAATGCTTTTGTTGAGACAGCCAAAGATTACGGAATGATTATCGCCGCTCACGCGCACGGGTCTGAGGGAATGAAGCGTGCAATAGCAGCAGGCGTTACCACCATTGAACATGGCACATTTATGACAGAGGAGATTATGGATTTGATGATAAAAAATGGAACATATCACGTACCCACACTTACTTCCGGTAAGTCAGTTTANGAATACGCGAAAATTCCGGGCTACTATAATCCATTNGTTGTATCAAAAGCATTAGCGATTGGTTCGAAGGGGCAAGAAAATTTTGGGAAGTCNTATAAGCGTGGTGTGAAGATTGCTTTTGGTACTGANGCCGGCGTCTTTCCGCATGGTGACAACGCCAAAGAATTTGCCTACATGGCGGAAGCCGGAATGCCCGCGATAGAAGCATTGCTTTCTGCCATGCAAGTGAACGCCAACATTTTAGGACTCGGCGATAAAGTGGGGTCCATTGAAAAAGGAAAACTGGCCGACATCATTGCGGTGGACGAAGACCCCGCAAAAAATATTAGCGCCATGATGAAAGTACCTTTTGTAATGAAAGATGGAGTGGTGTATAAGAATAAGTAGAAGAATCACTCGTCAACAAAACATATCTTAATAGCAGCCTTCTTAATCAAAAACGCAAGACAGCATTGATTTATAACCTAAAAATAGAATAACCCTTAATCCAAGTCTTGAGGAAACAAAGAAGATTATAAAAAAACAAAANAAAGAATTATTCAGACACTTAAAACAGTTTATTAAATTCATAACACCATAAAATACCAATAAAATGATTCAAATAAAAACTTTAGTTAGCGCATTCGTACTGCTTTTTTGCACAACAACGCTATATGCGCAAAAAAAAACAATGCCCTCCAAGGCAGAGGCAAAAGATAAATTGAATAGCGAATTGTTAAGCGATTTACGGTTTCGAACTTTAGGGCCTGCCCTTGCATCAGGCCGCATTGCGGATTTTGCCGTGAATCCCCAAAATACGAGCGAGTATTATGTTGCATCTGCTGCCGGCGGCGTATGGAAAACAGATAATGCAGGTACTACCTATATGCCGGTTTTTGACAACACCGGTTCATTTTCCATCGGTTGCGTGGCTATTGACCCCGCCAATATAAATGTGGTGTGGGTGGGGACAGGTGAAAATAAGAATCAGCGTTCGGTGGCGTATGGCGATGGCGTATATAAAACCGAGGATGGAGGAAAGAGTTGGACGAATATGGGGTTAAAAAATTCAGAACATATTGGGCGTATTGCCATAGATCCTGCCGATGGTAAAACTGTTTTTGTTGCAGCGTATGGTCCGCTTTGGAGAAGCGGCGGCGACCGCGGCATCTACAAAACAACAGATGCCGGCATAACATGGAAGCAAGTGTTGAAGGTAAGCGAGCATACTGGCTTTAACGAAGTAATGATTGATCCGCGAAATACAAATATTGTATATGCCGCCGCGCATCAACGGCAACGTCAGGGGTTTGCCTATCTTGGCGGAGGGCCCGAATCGGCGCTATATAAAAGCACGGATAGTGGTGCCACTTGGTTCAAGATGATGAATGGAATACCTGGCGGCGATTTGGGAAGAATTGGGTTGAATTTTAGCCCGGCAAACCCTGACGTACTTTATTGCATTGTGGAAGCTACGGAAGATAAAGGCGGAGTATTTAAAAGTACAGACCGCGGCGCCAGCTGGGAAAAACAGAGCAATCTTTATACGCCGGGCAACTATTTTCAAGAAATAGTTTGNGACCCTAAAGATGTGAATAAGATATTTGTTCTTGGGCATTTCGCTTATGTAAGCAATGACTCNGGTAAAAACTTTTCTCTTCTTGGCGGTAAAAATAAGCATACCGATAACCATGCTCTTTGGATTGATCCCAATGATACAAGGCATTATCTATCGGGCACTGATGGCGGCGTGTATGAAAGTTTTAATGCAAGTCTCAATTGGAATTTTAAAGCGAACTTACCCGTAACTCAGTTTTATAAAGTTTCCGCCGACAATACAGCTCCATTTTATCATATTCATGGCGGCACACAAGATAATTATAGTTGCGGCGGCCCGTCAAGAACCATAAGCTCCAATGGCATAACCAATTCAGACTGGTATTTTACCAATATCAATGATGGCTACGAAAGTCAGGTAGATCCGACCAACCCTGATATTGTATATTCGCTGGCAGAATACGGCGGATTACAGCGCTTCGATAAAAAGAGCGGGGAGACTTTATTTATTAAACCAAAGGAACCTGAAGGAGAGGCCTATCGTTGGAATTGGGATACCCCTTTGGNGCTTTCAAAATTTGACAGTAAGCGCTTGTACCATGCTGCCAACAAATTGTTCCGTTCGGATGACCGCGGCAACACATGGAAGGTNATTAGCCCTGATTTATCCAGACAAATTGATCGCAATAAATTACCGATNATGGGAAAANTATGGAGTATGGATGCGGTGGCAAAAAATGCCTCAACCGATATATATGGCAATATCACCTCCATTGCCGAATCTAAGTTTGAAGAAAATACTTTATATGTTGGTACTGATGACGGGCTGATACAAATGACAGGCAACGGAGGAGCTGCTTGGACAAAAATTGACGATATTCCGGGAGTGCCTAAACGGACTTACGTGAATCAGATAATCACCTCGCATCACGATAAGAATGTGGCGTATGTTACCTTTAACCACCACCGCTACGGGGATTTTCATCCCTATGTTTATAAAACAAGCGATGCCGGTAAAACATGGGTATCTATCACCGGCAATTTACCGGAAAGAGGATCGACGTACACTATTGCCGAAGACCACGTAAACAGAGATTTGCTATTTGTTGGCACCGAGTTTGGCGTATTTGTAACCATTGATGGCGGCGGTAAATGGGTACAGATGAAAGGAGGATTGCCGCCCGCAACTGTAAAGGACATTGAAATTCAGAGGCAGGAAAATGATTTAATACTTGCCACATTTGGCAGGGGATTTTATGTGTTGGACGACTACACGCCGTTGCGATATTTAAAAAAGGATGATATAGAAAAGCCAGCCCTTATTTTCCCCATAAAAGACGCATTGATGTTTATGGAATCCATGCCATTGGCACGACCTGACAAAGGTTGCTTTGGCGACAGTTTTTTTACTTNGCCTAATCCAAAAGTTGGGGCTGTATTTACATACTATTTGAAAGACAGTCTTAAAACCATAAAGGAGAGACGCAGAGATATAGAGGCAGAGAAAATAAAGAAAGGCGAAGCGCNTGTTTATCCCTCGTTTGAAAATATTCGTCTCGAAGATGAGCAGCCTGAGCCGCATTTATTATTTTCAATTGCNGATGAGGGAGGTAATACGGTTCGACGAATAAAGGCNCCTGCGAAAAAAGGGTTAAGCCGCTTGGTCTGGGATTTTCGCACCTCAGCCTTTAGTTCTATTGACTTTAGTCCGTTTGTTTGGGAGGAATATTCCTTTTCGCCGGATCAAGGGTATTTTGTTTTGCCCGGCAACTACACTGTTTCTCTTAGCAAATTTGAAGACGGCGCCTATACTCAATTAGTACCGCCGCAGCCGTTTAAAGTGCTATCGCTAAATAATGCTACTCTTCCTGCAACCGATAAAAAAGCATTGGATGAGTTTTGTAAAAAGATGGCAGAGTTAAGCCGTGCTGTGACGGCAACCGATTCTTACCGAGCGGAACTGGTGAATAAATTGCTCTATATGAAGCAGGCAATTCTTCAAACGCCAAAGCAGACGCTTGACATGACCGCATCATTACAAGAACTTACAAAACGTTTAAATGCGGTAAACCGGAAAATTAANGGGGACGCATCGCTTTCAAAAAGGGAGTTTGAAATCTCGCCTTCTATTAAGGTACGTATTTCTTCTGTAACGGGCTCATCAGCCTCATTAGGCTCATTGTGGAATACTACAGCCGCCCCCACACAAACACATATAGAGGCATACAGAATTGCAACTAAAGAGTTTACCCCTGTTTATGCTGAATTGAGAGCCATTGCCGATGAAGTAAAACGCATGGAAAGCGTACTGGAGAAAAACAGCGCTCCTTATACGCCGGGTCGTATGCCGGAATGGAAGGGTGAGTTTTAAACAGCCGTCCCTTAAAAACTAAGTCAAGCCGCATAATTGTTAAACTTTTTGGCAAAAACGCCAGAAAAGAACCGTCGGAAATTGTAACTTTGCCTTGAAAACCATGCAAATAAATTCTATGCCATCTCCCCAAAAGAACGCCGCTCAACTTGGATTTTTTGTCTTACTTGAAGATTTCGCAATATTTCGGATGAAAGCGCGGCAGAGCAATAGAAGGTTCGGCTAATTAAATTTTTACTATAATTTCATCATTAAATATCAACTAAATGGATGCTTCCCTTATTCGGGTTTTGGTTTGCCTTATCGCGGGGATAGCCGTGATTGTGCTATTGACGGCAAAATTCAGGGTGCATGCCTTCTTTGCGCTTATAATCGCCTGCTTTTTGGTGGGTTTGGGGGTAAAAATGCCGCCCGCCGAAGTGCTTAATACCGTAAAAGATGGCTTCGGCAATATATTAAAATCGCTTGGCTTGCTAGTTATATTGGGAACGACGCTTGGCGCGATACTCGAACATACCGGATGTACAAAGGTAATGGCAAACGCCATATTAAACGCAGTGGGAAAAAAGCGAGCGCCTTTTGCCATGAGTCTTACCGGTTTAATTGTAGGCTTGCCGATTTTCTGCGATTCGGGATATATCGTGCTTAGCGGGCTGAACAAATCCATTGCGGGGCGTACCGGAATTTCTGTAATTGTTATGGCGGTTTCATTAGCCACGGGTTTATATTCGGTACACTGCCTGATACCTCCTCATCCGGGCGCCGCCGCTGCCGCCGGTACCCTCGACGTTGACTTTGGCAAGNTGATAGTTATGGGCATTGTGGTTGCCATTCCGGCCATGATTGCAGGTTACCTTTGGACCAATTATGTCGGCGCGAAGTTGCCGAAACCTGACGNGGAGGAAGAAATACTTGTTGCCGAAGCGGCCGCATTGCCATCCGCTCTTAAAGCATTTATGCCGGTGGCAATCCCTATTCTGCTTATCGCCATAGAATCTTTTTTTGCCGTGGCGCATACGGCCGCCAATCAATGGGTTAATTTTTTGCTCTCGCTTGGCGACCCGATTATTGCGCTCTNGATAGGCGTGTTGCTGGCCTTTAATTCAGTTCGGGGATGGAAACGGACTGCCGTTTTATTGCTGTTGCAGGAGGGAGTTGAAAAAGCCGGGGGCGTTTTGGTAATTATCGGGGCGGGCGGAGCGTTCGGCGCGGTGTTGGCAGCGACCCAAATAGGAAGCCATTTAAGCGGGGCGTTGCCGTTGGCGGCGCTCGGTCTCTTTTTTCCGTTTTTGCTCACCTTTGTTTTGAAAACAGCGCAGGGTTCTTCCACGGTGGCAATCATAACCGGCGCCTCTATTGTACTTCCGTTGCTGACCGCATTGGGTTTAAATACGGATAAAGGTCATTTGCTTTGCGTACTGGCTATGGGGGCAGGTTCCATGATGATATCGCACGCAAACGACGCCTATTTTTGGGTTATCGCAAAATTTTCCGGCCTCGAAATGAAGACCATGTTAAGGGTGTATTCAGCGGCCACGGCATGTATGGGTTTAACCTCGCTTGCTGTTATTTACATTCTGTCTTACTTGCTTTAANTATGNCATTATGAAAAATTTAGTCGTAAAACTATCGGTTTGTTTGATGTCTCTGCTTTTTTCAAACTTTTGTTTCGGGCAAATTTACCCCGCGCCGNCAACGGGCGATTTTGTGCTGAAGGATTTTAAGTTTCAAAGCGGCGAGAGCTTGTCGGAATTAAAAATGCACTATGCCACGATTGGGAAGCCCGTTAAAAATAGCCGCGGNGTGGTTACGAATGCCGTGATTGTCTTACACGGAACCGGCGGCAACCACAAAAACTTTTTGAATCAGCAGTTCGGCGAAGCGCTTTTCAAAAAAGGCGGGCTTTTGGACGGAGAAAAATATTTCATCATTATTCCCGACAACATCGGCCACGGCGAATCAAGCAAGCCGAGCCACGGGTTGCACGCCCAATTTCCGCATTATGCTTATCGGGACTTGGTAACCGCGCAATATCGCCTGTTGACCGAAAAATTGGGAGTCAATCATTTGCGGCTGGTGATGGGGACTTCGATGGGAGGCATGCACAGTTGGCTGTGGAGCGAAATGTATCCTGATTTTATGGATGCGGTGATGCCCTTGGCGAGTCTCCCCATTGAGATTTCCGGGCGCAATCGTTTCTTTCGGCGGATGATTATGGATCCCATTCGCAACGACCCCGACTGGCAAAATGGGGAATATAAAACGCCACCGACGAGAGGCTTGACGACCGCAATCTATACCTTGATGATGATGGGCAGTTCGCCGCTTCAAATACAAAAACAGGCTCCGAGCAAGGACGCGGCCGACAAAATGTTTGACGCGCAAGTAAAATCAAGGTTGGCGGTCACCGACGCCAATGATTTGCTGTATCAGGTAGACGCCTCGCGCGATTACAATCCGCAACCCGATTTGGAAAAGATCAAAGCTCATTTATTAGCCGTCAATTCGGCCGACGACGCCGTCAATCCGCCCGAACTTGGAATCGTTGAAAAAGAAATCAAACGAGTTAAAAACGGACGCTTTGTGTTGCTTCCGATTACGGACGAAACGCGCGGACACGGTACTCATACGAGAGCCTCTGTTTGGCAAAGTTACTTGGAAGAACTATTGGCGGTCAGCGAAAAGAAATAAAAAAAGAAGACGGGTTAATTTTGCGCCTGACCTGCAGATAGTCGAAATAAAAACCAAAACACTCTTATATGCACGCATTACTGCCCCTTGAAACGGATAAAACCCCGCGCCGCTTGTCAGGCTTCATTGGCGGTTTATTAGGCAGACGTCCGAAAGCAAAACCGTGGCATAAAATAAAGTATCCATTCCGACTATGCGGACTTTGCTGTTTATTGGCAAGCCACGCGGCAAATGGTCAAAAAGAAAAAGCAGACATTATAATACATTCCGTGCACATTGTGGATGTGGCGGCCAATAAAATAATTCCCGACCANACCGTGGTGATCAGCCGCGAGCGTATTCTTAAAACGGGCNGCGGGCAACTGCTCAATCGCTANGCGGCGCCGGCGGTGATAAACGCCAAAGGCAAATATATTATGCCGGGGCTGTGGGATATGCACACGCATTTTGGCGGCGGCGATTCGTTAATTGAAGAGAATAAAAACCTGCTGGCCTTATACCTTGCCCATGGCGTGGTGGCGGTCAGAGACTGCGCCGCCGACCTAAGCGGATCTGTATTGAAATGGCGCGGAGAAATCAGAGAAAAAAAACTGGAAGGCCCTGCCATCTTTACTGCCGGCCCAAAGCTTGAGGGCTATCGTTCTATTTGGGAGGGCGATCTGGAGGCGGACAACAGCATTGAACTGGCAAAAGCCATTGACAGTTTGGTTAACCTGAAAGTGGACTTTGTGAAAATCACGGAAAACACCATGAAGCCTGCCCTGTACATAGAAGCGTTGCAAAAAGTACGCGCCAAGGGGCTTAAAATAACGGGGCATATTCCCGCGGCCTTAACGCTGACGGAGGCGTCAAATGCCGGGTTAAGCGCAATAGAACATATAACATATCTGTTGCGTGCGGGGAGCCGCAAGGAAAAAGAATATGCCAAAGCCATCGCATCAGGCAAAATGACGTCAAAGGAATATAATATAATATTGTTAAATAATTTCGACACGACGGCCGCCCGACAAGTGTTTAAACAGCTCGCGAAAAACGGAACTGCCGTAGTGCCTACTATTTCCATTCATCGCACCATTGCT
>G312J29652_10000198_pt1 | contig 13751 bp, 8 predicted proteins | sample EareggfetidaYelm_FD_29652 | JGI IMG/M metagenome (IMG submission 29652) | reverse complement strand
ATGGTTGTTCCGGTGTGTGAGGACACGCACCGGGGCGTAATGGTTGTTCCGGTGTGTGAGGACACGCACCGGGGCGTAGGTTGTTCCGGTGCGTGAGGACATGCACGGGTGCGTAGGGTTGTTCCGGTGCGTGTCCTCACGCACCGGGGGCGCACCTTACTTCAATGAAACAGATGCCGGTTTATCTCCGTACACTACATACTCATCTGCCTTCAGGTCATAATTCGCATCTGGATTGGTGATCACCACCTTTACGGTGTGTTTACCTGCTGGTAATCCTAATTTCCAGAACAATTCATGTCTTCTTGAGCGGAATGCCGTTGGCAGTTTTGCTGTTTCCACTTTTTGTCCATCGATGTATAACTCGCCTTCGAACTCAGTATCCTGGCCGCCTTCGCGTTGTTTCTTTGCTACCCGTCCGAGCAATGCGAAACCGGTTCCTTCAAATTCAAAGGAGAATCCGTTCAGCTCTTTGTTTCTTACGGAAATTTTTGAAAGCGGATATACGCCTGGAAAGCTTTCTTCAAAACGAACTGTTTTAGGAGACTGGGTTTTGATCACTACATCATTGCTTTCTACATTTCCGCCATTGCGTTTGATCATTTCCAGCGCATGTTTGTAACTCAGTTCATACACTTTATTTAAAGAGATAGTGGTATAACTGAAATTCATATCCTCGATCTCTTTCAAACCCAGTTTCCATTTTGCAGGAATTTTATTGTAGCCGAGAATGGTTCCCAATACACCACCTGCGGTGGAAGGATTGCAATCGGCATCCTGACCGGCACGCGTGGAAATATCCAGTGTTGTGGAATAATCGCCATTGCCATACAGCAACCCCAGTACAACGTAAGCGGCATTGATCTTTGCGTCGATATTAAAGGGGACGAATACTCCCTGCGGGCAGACCATATCATTTGCCCACTTCTTCTGCAATTCAAACCAGGTGGAATGCCAGTCGGGATATTGTTTATGCCATCTGATCACGTCGGCGATGCATTGGTAGAATTCACTTTTTGGAGGGATCGTTTTCAATGCTTCTTTTACAACGTAGGAAACGTCTGATGAGGTGAATGCAATGCTGTACATGGCGCCGACAAATACGCCGCCGTACCAGCCATCGCCATAGTTCATGATATGCCCGATCTTGTCATTCAGCTCAGAAGCGGCATTGGGCATGCCGGGGTGCATCAGTCCGGAATAGTCAGCTTCAATCTGGTAGTCGATCGCATCAGCCTGCAGGTTATTCTTTGGTTCACCGGAAGCCGGTGCTTTTATTCCCTGGAGGATATTATAGCGGGCGGCCTGATTGGCAAACCAAAGGTCATAGCCGGCACGCGCAAATGAATTGGCGAATGAATCGATAGGTGCGTCAAAGCCCACACGTTCTAATATGTCCACGAATGTCAGGTCCATATAAATATCATCATACAAGCCTGGCGTTTCCGTCATTGTCTTTTTCAGATAGCCATCATACCATGTGAGTGGCTGATTGGCTTGTATAAATGTGCCGTTGTACCTGAATTCATAAGGTCCGCCGAATGTAACGCCGATCGTTTGACCAGCCCAGCCACCACGGATCTTATCCTGTAAGGTTTCTTTGCTCATGCGGATAGTTCCCGCAGCGGATTTGGTTTGTGCCTGTGCCAGCAATGCTCCGCAGATGCATGCTGTTGTAAGAATTTGCCTGATCATTGAATAGATTTATGGGTTAATAACCTGGATTCTGGTTAAGATTTGGATTTACATTGAGTGCCTGCGTTGGCAATGGATACAATTCATCTTTTGCTGTGCCGGCTGTTTTTTCAAACCATGCTTCATTCCACTTATTAAAACGGATCAGATCCTGGCGGCGGTGATATTCCCAGGTGAACTCCCGACCGAGCTCAGCAAGCAGCGCATCCATCGTTAATGTAGCGGTAGTGAAATCATGTGTGTTGTCTCCGAAGGCCCGGGCTCTTACCTGATTCACCAGGTCAACAGCGGTTTGATTGGCAATGCCACCATTCTTGCGCATGATTGCTTCTGCTTTTGTGGTCAGAGCATCTGCGTACCGGAAAACCACCCAGTCATTGCTCATGCTTTCATTATCCTTCAGGCCTGATTCGTATTCATATTTTTTGAAACGAACGCCATCATCCAGTAATGCGGGATCACTGGTGTTGTAAAGTGCTTTGATCTGCGGACGATAGGTCAGTTGTCTTGAAGCGGATAACATCAGCGGAGAGCCGGAAGCGCTGTACTGTGGTCCGACCATCCAGCTTTTGATGCGTTTATCAGCAGCGTCATAAGAATTGTAAAAGCTTTCCAGTGTTGCATAGCCATCCCAGGTGAAGGCGATCAATCCAAAGGTCTGCTGACTGAGCGTATGCAGGGTCCAGCAATGGATCTGGAGAATATTTCCCGGAGTTCTGGTTTTGTCATAAGGGACAACGAAGATGTTTTCTTTTGAGCCGGTATTGTTTGCCGTAAAGTTGGCAAAGTAGTCGCCCGACAATGAATAACCCGGCGTATTGATCACGGCATCCGCTGCCGCGATCGCTTCATCCCATTTTGCGGTGCCTTTCCATTTTTCCGCATTGAGATATAGCTTTGAAAGCATCATATTGGCCATTGCCTTTGTGCAGGTACGGCCATAGTTTGCAGTGGTGGGTGCATCATCCAGCAAGCCGATATTGTCTGTGATCTCTTTTACTACAAAATCCCAGACCTGTGCTCTTGTGCTTTGCGACGGAAGTGTTACATCTTTGAAATCTGTTGAGATCGGAACATTGCCAAACCAATCCAGGGCACGATAATAAAAGAATGCACGGGCCATTTTTACCTCGGCGAAGATCTTTGGTTTGCCGGAGAAGTCAACAGAAGATTGCTCCAGTTGATACAGGATCTGGTTGCACATGGAGATCCCATCGAAGCAGAAACTGTAACCACCGTTCATTACTGAAAGATTTGGATTGAACTGGTGCCGGTGCAATGCGATCCAGAGGCCATTGTCATACCAAAGGTTTGTTTCCCGGAAAGGGATGATACATTCATCCGTACCAACAAGATCAAGGCTGCCGGCGCCAAAGCGATCGGTGATCTTTCTTAGTTGGGCATAGATCCGTCCTACATTGGTCATTACTTCGGCTTCATTGCGGAAGAAGCCATCCGCGGGAATGGAAGAGTATACGTCTTCATCCAGCTTTGTGCAGGAAACGGCGCCGGCTGCAAATGCAAGCAGGAGGCTGAACCTTACAATAATATTTTTCATATCGAAGCTTTTTTCGTTTTAATAAATCAGAATGATACGTTCACGCCAATGGTGAATGTGCGGGTGCGTGGATAATAGTTGTATGCGTCGATACCGGGAGAAAGACCTGCAAGGCTCATTTCGGGATCAACACCTTTGTATTTGGTAATGGTCAGTAATTGCTGGCCTGTTGCATACACTCTCAATTTCTTGATCACGGAACTGCTGAAGCTGGTGGTATAACCGATCGAGATATTATCCAGTTTTACATAAGAAGCATCTTCAACAAACCGGGATGAGTATTCAGCCTTTCCCTTATAACCAGGATAATCAAGTGCGCTCAGCAAAATGTTCTTTCCTCCGAGGTAGCCAAAGTTTTCGTAATAAAGACGGTGAATGTTCAGCACATCATTTCCAAATGAACCACGGAGATTGAAAGAAAGGTCGAACTTCTTATAGAAGACCGAGTTGGCAAATGATAGCTGGAATTTCGGATAAGCATTCCCTGCCACCTGGCGATCGGCTTCAGTGATCACACCGTCTTTGTTTGTATCGGTGTATATGGGGAATCCGTTTGCATCAATGCCTTCGAAGATCAGTGTGGTAAAATTGCCTACAGGCTGACCTTCCAGCACCTGGTGTGTCCAGGTCTGCACATCTGCACCGATATAGCCTTGCTTCAGATCTGTGAGTTTGAAACCAGCATCATTGTTGGAGAATGATACAAGTTTGTTCCGGTTGCGGCTGAAGAGCAATGTTGTATTCCAGGTGAGATTGGCTGTTTTAACGGGGATTGCATTCAGCGTTACTTCTATACCGCTGTTGCGGATGGTGCCCACATTTGTATATAAAGAGTTATACAGGTTTGGAGGAACGGGAACGGAGTAAGTCCACAAGAGATCTTTTGTATTGCGGATATAATAGTCGATGCTGCCGGATAACCTGCCACGATAGAAACCGAAATCAGTACCGATATTCAACTCTTCTTTTTTCTCCCAGCGCAGATCCGGATTTGGATTGCTTGCAGGAGGATAGGTATTGATCCAGTTGCCATTGTACAGGAAGCGGCCACCAACCGCGAGCAGTTGCAATGAACGATAGTTGCCGATATCCTGGTTGCCTGTGATCCCAAAACCAGCGCGCAGTTTCAGGTCGGAGAGCCAGGAAACATTTTCGAGGAATGGTTCATTATTCAATCTCCAGCCAAGGCTCACCGCAGGGAAGTCACCCCATTTGTGGTTGGCGCCGAATCTTGAAGAACCTTCATGACGAAGTGAAACCTGCGCCATGTATTTTTCATCAAAGTTGTAGATCACTCTTCCGAAGAAGGCGATCAGCGTATTGGATTCTTTGAAACTTGACATTGTTGCCTGGCCGAGTGATAATGCACTGCCCGCACCAATGTTGTTGTATTGATAAAGATCTACATCGAAGTTGGCATTAGTTGCGCCGAATGTTTCGTTAATACCGTGCTGATAAGAGTAACCAACGATCGCCTGGATATCATGTTTGTTGAAACGTTTGCGATAGTCGGTACTTAATTCAAGCAGGTTGTTGTTTGTTGCGCCGGTGGCTATTGTTGCCGTACCATTGTTGCCGATCCCGATCGGGTAATACCTTGTCTGGTATCTTGTGTTCTTAAATTGGTCTCTCACCATTGATCCGAAAGCTGATACGTTCCATCCTTTCAGCAAAGCATAGGTGAGCTTTGCACTTCCGGTAAACGTTTTTTGTTTACCCTGGTTTACTTCTTCGTTCAGCATTGCTACCGGGTTGTAGTACTGGAATGGTCCTGTATTCCTGTAATAGCCGCCGGCGAGTGTGTTTGCGGGATCGTAAACCGGTTCGGTAGGATTGCGGCGGAATGCCTGTTGCATCACTTCCTGATCGGTGAAGTCGCGGTTTGTTTCTGCATACAAAAGGTTATAGTTGATGGTTAGTTTGTTATCGAATTCTTTTTGCGTTATGGAGACTTTTCCCTGCAGACGGTTGTTTGTATTATCTTTTATGATGCCTTGTGAACCGCGATAGTTGACGGCTGCGCGATAGTTGAAATGTTCTGTGCCGCCAGTGATCGCGAGATCATAATAATGATCGATCGGAGTTTGGGTGATCTCTTTGAACCAGTCGGTATTTGACTTGAAATCAAACTCTGCTTCACGGCCGGGATAGACCTGGTGGATTGCAGAGCGGAACTCATCAGCATTCAGGTTGCGCAGTTTCTTTGCAACGGTCTGAAAGGAAACATAGGAAGAGAATTCAATTCCATGCTGACCTGCTTTACCTTTTTTGGTAGTGATGATGATCACACCATTTGTACCGCGTGTGCCATAGATCGCGGCAGCAGAACCGTCTTTCAGTACGTCGATGGATTCGATCTCGTCAACGTTTACACTGTTGAGATCACCACCAAGAATTCCATCGATGACAAATAATGGGCCCTGACCACCAGATAGCGTTGTTAAGCCGCGGAGCTGGATATCAAATCCGCCATTCACATCGCCACCCGCAGGCCTGGAAATATTCAGACCTGCTACACGGCCTTGCAATAAACCGACAGGGCTGCCGATATTTCCTTTGTTGAAGTCTGCCGGTTTGAGTGTGGTGATTGCGCTGGTCACTTCTTTTTTGGTAGTGGTGCCATAACCAACCACCACCACTTCTTCCAGTTTGTTGAAAGAGATGACCATTTGTTGGTCGAGTGGCTGACCGGTGAATGCAGCTTCTTTTGTTTCAAAACCAACGGCGGTGAATACGATCACTTCGCCGGTTTTAGCGGGTATGGAGTAGTGTCCTTTTGCATCCGTGCTGGTGGAAAAGGAAGTTGTTTTGTTTTTTACGGTCACATCAGCAATGGGTTCACCTTTTTCATTGGTGATCACGCCGGATGCATTGGCTGTGTTCTGTGCATTGCTGAACAATGGCAGCAGCAATGCCATACAAGCCGAAAGAATGGCCATCCGCAATGGGGATGTCAGTCTTGACATTGGAAGGTTCATAAGCAATCGTTTTAGAAGATGAAGAGTTTGTGATTTTAGTTTTTGGGTTTAAAAGTTTAAAGGTTTAAACGGTTCAATGCTGGTGGAATCGTCTGGATGGAGGTGAACGTTAATCTTTTAAACTTTCGAACTTTTAAACCGGGCACTAAGCACCTGATGCAATGATCAGGATCAGGCCGATGATGAAACAGGCAAACATTCCGGCAAGCAGTCCGCTCACTTTACCTTTGGCGTGGCGGAATTCTTTCCATACCAATACTCCCCAGATGGCGGCAACCAGTGTTGCTCCCTGACCGAGTCCGTAGGATACAGCGGGGCCGGCTTTACCTGCCGCTAATAAATTCAGGAGGTTGCCGGTGCCCCAGATAGCGCCGCCGAGTACGCCAACGAGGTGGAGTGAAAGTTTGCCGGAGAAATAATCTTTATAGGAGACGGGGGTGCCTTCGAATGGTTTTCTCATCATGATCGTATTGAACAAAAAATTGCTGATAAGAATGCCTGCGGCAAATACGACCGACGCTGTATAAGGCGTCATTTTCAAAGGTTCCGGTTCGGTGAAGTTGTTGAGGTCCATCGCTACGGCAATAAAGCGATAAAAGAAAGACATGAGTATGCCGGCGCCAATGGAAAGAAAAATTCCTTTTGCACTTGCTTTGGATACACTGGCCGATGCTTTTTTGTAAGCAACAGCGTTCAGAATGATTGCTGCCATGACCAGTGCAACGCCGCCAAATAATAAGGTCGGTGTGCCTTTTTGAACGCCCATGTAATTAATGATCACACCGAGTACAAGTGCGATGCCGATGCCGATCGGAAAGGCAACGGACATACCGGCGATGGCAATGGCAGCCGTGAGCAGGATATTTGCGAGATTAAAAACAATCCCACCGATCAATGCACTACCGATATTGGAAGAACTGGCTTGTTGCAGGTCGGCGACAAAGCTGCGGCCTGAGCTTCCGAAGCTGCCGAGTGTGAAGGCGGCTACGAGAGAGAATAATAAAATGCCGATCACATAATCCCAGTAAAATAATTCGAAGCGCCATTTACCGGTAACGAGTTTTTGGGTGTTGGCCCAGCTGCCCCAGCAAAGCATGGTGATGAAGCAGCATACGATAGCTAATGAATAATTCTGAACAATAAACATGGCAAGCGGTTTTGGGGTTGATTGGATAATGGCTTAATCGATGATCAGCCTTCCGGTGATCAGTTCATTTCTAAAGGGAATGGATGATTGTGCGCCGAGACGGGTAACAGAAATAGCAGCAGCTTCGCAAGCAAATTTCACCGCGGTGAGCAGCTCTTTCCCTTCTGATAAGGATACGGCCAGCGCGCCATTGAATACATCTCCTGCGGCTGTGGAATCAACTGTCTGAACAGCGTGTGCGGGAACAAGATGATGCTCTTTACCTGTGTACACAACAGCTCCGAGCGATCCCATGGTGATCACCACATTTTTTACACCCATCTGATGGATCTGTCTGGCTGCTTCTTTTGCTGTGTCAAGATCGGTGACTTCGATGCCGGAAAGCATGGATGCTTCTGTGCGGTTTGGCGTGATGATGTCAACGTGTTCGAGTAGTTCTTTTGGAAGTGCAGTGGCGGGTGCGGGATTGAGAATGACCTTGATGTCTTTTTCGCTGGCATAGCGTACCAGGAAGAGGACGGTTTCCAGCGGGATCTCCAGTTGCATCAGGATGATGCTGGATGCATTGATGTCGGCAAGCGCGGCTTCCATATCCGGCGGAAGCAAAGATGCGTTTGCGCCGGGCGCAACAACGATGCTGTTCTCTCCTTCCTGATCAACGGTGATAAGGGCCACACCGGATGGCAGTTCATCATCGGAAAGAATGTATCGCGTGTCGATCCCTTCTTCATCAAATAACTGGAAAGATTGTTTACCAAAAACATCGTTCCCCATTTTGGATATAAAGATCACTTCACCACCGAGCCTTGCCACGGCAACGGCCTGGTTGGCACCTTTGCCGCCGGGGTTCATAAAAAACGACCCGCCAAGTACGGTCTCTCCGTGGGCGGGAATATGACTGGTTTTTACAACCATGTCCATGTTGGTACTGCCAACGACAATAATCTTCTTTGATTTCATATGCAAGTGTTTTCGCTCGTAATGCTGATGAACCAAAAATAAACGGACGGTTGACCGGAAAAGAGCCTATTTTTAGAAAAAGATAGAATCCTGGGAGATTGATTTTTGAAGATTGATTGTGTTAATTAATTGGAATAAAGGGATTTATCTTCAACAAGATTGCGAAATCAGCCAATTCCCACCAGCATGACGAACAGTGTAACAATCATCCGCCTGATCAATTCACTGTCTGCTTCAGAGAAGCGTCACTTCAGATTGACAACACAAAAACAAGCTGGCGCAAAGGACTATCTCACCCTGTATGATATCATTGAAAAAAGCCATCCCGGCGAGACAGATGTCAAGAAAGTGACCGAAACTTTCATCAAAAAACAACCCGGTGCTTCAGTAGAAGCAACATCAAAATACCTGATCAAACTCGTTACAGATTGCCTGATCGAATTGAAAACTGAGAAGGATAATGAGTTCAGTTTATACAGACGATTGCTCCGGGTAAAGATCTTACAGGAGCGATCGTTGCCGGCTGCGGCAAATAAGGAACTGAAGAAGCTGCGTGATCGTTCTACTGCATTGCAGCATCACCTGATGCAGTATCTCACGTTCAGGCTTGAATTGAATCAGTTGTCTGATCAGCGTTTTCCCGGCATTACAGATGATTACCTGGTGGAAATGCAAATGAAGGCAAAGGAGATCCTGCGGATGGTACACAATATCGAGGGGCATTATTCATTGTATGAATTATTAAAGTACCGGTTGATCCATCTTGGAAAGATTGTTTCTGATACGGAGAAGAGAAAGCTGAATGATCTTTTGCTGAGTGAGATCAGTCTGGTTACAGGAAAAGTGAAGAACACGTTTGAATCAAGAAAACTGCACCTGTTATTTCAGTCATTTTATTTTACGGACATAGCAGATCACCGTTCGGCCCTGCAAAGTTTTAGTGAGCTGAATCGTCTGTTCGAAAAATATCCTGATCTGCATGATCATCCGCCGACAGATTATTTTTCTGCGCTGGATGGAATTCTTGATGTGTTGAGAATGGTGAAGAAGTTTGACCAGGTGCCGTTTTATATTGATAAGCTTCAGCAGATCAATACGGCTTCATCGCCCGAATATTTCCGTTACCTGTTGCAAAAGACTGTGGCGATCTATGAGCTGGCTGTTTTGGTGGGCAGCGGGGAATATACCGCGGCCGTTGAGTATATCGATAAAATAGATCCGCAGGTATTGAAAGCGTATCACCTGGTGAATATTGAAAAGCAGACAGAGTTATACTTCTATTGTGGTCTTGCACATTTTGGAAAGAAACAATACAAGAAAGCTCATAAGTATATTGAAGCGGCAATGGCGGATAACAGGCAGCATGCGCAGGAAGCGATCAATAAGAGCGTGAGGTTGCTGAATATCATTATCTATTATGAGATCAAAGATTTTGATTACCTGCAATACCAGATCCGGTCTTATACACGGTATTCAAAGCAACAGGGAGGTCTTACAAAAACGGAGAAGCTGGTGTTGAAAACAATTCAGTTGAAGCCCTATAATAATAGTTCTCCGAAGAATAAACTATTGTTTGGGAAATTGAAGGAAGGGATTGCTTCTATCCGGAATGATAAGTATGAAGATCAGTTGATCAGGTATTTCGATTTTGTGGAGTGGGTGGGGGCGAAGTTTAAGTAAGGGGTTGCTGAAGAACCGCAGGTTTCTGCTGAAATGTTTGAGAAGTTTGATAGGTTAGGCAGGCTGCGTTTGTCTGATCAGTTTAAAAATAACGAGGGAGTACCGATGTCTGGTTTACCCCGGACATTGATCCGGGGACAAAGTAGTTTACCCGGGACGTTTAGCCTGGGCCTGGGATAACGAGGGCACTTTTCTTTTTCTCCCGGAAAAATCAATATCACCCGGGACTTAGATCCGGGGACAATGAAACGTTTCTTCTTATATTGAAATAAGATAGATCATTATAACAGGGGGACATAATTGTAAAAATTTGGCTAACGATTAGCCCGGCGGGAGAAACTTGTTGCATACTTTATAAAAGAAATGTCGAATCGTATAGAACAACAATATGCTGCACGATTTGACATTTTTATTTTTAAAGACTGTTTTTAAATCTCTCCGCCGCGGCGGGGAGATTCAGAGCGGGACCTGTTTCTTCAATTCAACAGATATTGTTTTCTCTGCATCATCACGTCTGAATACAAGTCTCATTTTGTCACCAGGATTCAGTGAGTATGATTGTGCCAGCAATACATTCCAGGAAGAAGTTTCAATACCATTCACTTCTGTAATGATGTCACCGGCTTTTAATCCGGCAGTTGCTGCTGGTCCGTTGGCGACAACGGACTCTACAATAACACCTTTGATCTTCGAAGGTTTTTCTGCTGATGGAGTAAGGCCCATCCATGCCTTTTGCACTGTGCCGAACCTGATCAGATCTGCTGTGATCTTTTTAACCATATTTACCGGGATAGAAAATCCATAACCACTATATGCGCCGTTTGACGCGAGCATAGCCGAGTTGATACCGACAAGTTCGCCATCGGCCGTTACCAGCGCGCCACCGCTGTTTCCCTGGCTGATGGCTGCGTCAGTTTGAATAAACGCTTCAACCGGCTCCTGGCTTTGACGGCGGTTGATACCAATGTTGCGGTATTTTCCGCTGATAATACCTGCGGTCACTGTTATGTCAAGTCCTGATGGATAGCCAATGGCAAGCACCCATTGGCCGGGCTTTAATTCGTCAGAATTACCGGTTGATACCGGTGTGAGATTTTCTGATTTTACTTTCAGCACGGCAAGATCTGATGCGGGATCTTTTCCGATAAGTGTTGCGGTTAAAGAAGTGTTGTCAGTCAATGTTACACTGATCTCATCTGCGGGCTGACCATTGGTTCCGGCGACTACATGATTGTTGGTGACGATATAACCATTGGCAGAAATGATCACGCCGCTGCCTGTTGCACGTTGTTCAGGAGCAACACGGGGATCAATTCCGAAAAAATTCTCCAGTATTTTATCAGCCTGATCTGTATCCTTTGTCCGTTGTGTTTTTTGTGCAGCGAACTTTGTGGTGATTCGTACAACGGATGGGGAGATCATTTCGGCTGCTTTGGTGAGATCAAGCGGTTGGTCTTTGATAACTGTATGATCATATTCATGAAAGCCGGCATAAGAAAGAGCCGGCGTATGATCAATATAAACAACAGTTTGTCTTTCCCTTCCGCTCCATTTATCATAACCCCAAAGACCAATGATCGCAGCGGTCATGCAGATAAATATATTTGCCAGCAACTGTTTATATTTCATAACGATGCTTTTAGTGATAGTATGAAGACGACGGAAAAGTACTAAGGTTTTCGTACTTCGGTGTTGCTGAAAATCTTAAAATGGGATGAGCGGCAATTTGGGGAATGATTTGGATGGTTTGCAGTCTTTGGAGCGGAAAAGTCACCCGGATCACGGTATTATCCGTTTTGATAAAAAGAGTTTAAATAACGAATTTCGCGAACCGCTTATCCTGCCTGCTATAAGCTAGCTTTTACTCTGACAAAAAACAATGAAGACCGTTCAATGAAAAAAACTTTTATTCTTCTATCGACAACATTGTCTTTTCTTGCCGCTTCAGCACAGCTTTCCGGCCAGACAGACCCGGTGGAATTGGTGAATCCCCTGATGGGTACAGATTCAAAACCCAGTCTTTCCAACGGCAATACGTATCCAACCATTGGTGTGCCCTGGGGGATGAACTACTGGATCCCGCAGACCGGTCAGATGGGCAATGGCTGGGCTTATCAGTATTCATCTGATAAGATCCGTGGATTCAAGCAAACGCATCAGCCTTCGCCATGGATGAATGATTATGGCCAGTTCTCGATCATGCCGGTGACCAGGCACCTGTCTTTCCGCCAGGATGACCGGGCCAGCTGGTTCTCACATAAAGCCGAAGTGGCGAAGCCATATTATTACAGTGTGTACCTTGCGGATCATGACGTAACTACAGAGATCACCACTACTGAAAGAGCTGCGCAATTCCAGGTTACGTATCCTGCGTCGGACAGTTCATTCCTGGTGATCGACGGCTTTAACCGTGGTTCGTATATCAAGGTAATTCCTTCGGAGAAAAAGATCGTCGGTTATACTACGCGCTACAGCCGCGGCAAACTCACCAACTTCAAGAACTATTTTGTGATCTATAGCGATAAGGCGTTTTCACTTTCTTATACATGGCGTGACAGCACGCTGGTAAAAGATAGTCTGGAGATGACGGCAGATCATAGCGGCGCCATCATCGGGTTCGCTACAAAAAAAGGAGAGAAGGTCAACTTTAAGGTCGCTTCTTCATTTATCAGTTTTGAGCAGGCGGAGATCAATCTCAAACGTGAGATCGGTAACGACAATTTTGAAACAACAAAAAGAAAAGCAAAAGATAGCTGGAACAAGCAGTTGGGAAGGGCGTTGGTAGAAGGAGGAACGCCGGAACAGATCCGCACATTCTATTCATGTCTTTTCCGTGCGGTGCAATTTCCACAGCGTTTATATGAGGTGGATGAAGCTGGAAAGATCGTTCACTGGAGTCCTTATAACGGGCAGGTATTGCCTGGTTATATGTTTGCCGGAACGGGCTTCTGGGATACCTTCCGTGCGTTGTATCCCTTGCTGAATTTCCTATATCCATCTATCAATAAGGAAATGCAGGAAGGATTGATCAATGATTATAAAGAAGGAGGTTTCCTTCCGGAATGGTCGAGCCCCGGTTTTGCAGATATTATGGTGGGTAATAATTCTGCGTCTGTTGTATCGGATGCGTATATCAAGGGGCTTCGTGGTTACGATATCAATACTTTGTATGAAGCACTGAAACACGGTGCGAACAACGAAGGTCCGATGACTGCCGTTGGCCGCAAAGGAGTGGAATATTACAATCGCCTTGGCTATGTTCCGTATGATGTAAAGATCAATGAAAATGCCGCGCGTACATTAGAATATGCATATGATGATTTCACGATCTATCAGTTGGGAAAAGCATTGGGTAAACCAAAGGAGGAGTTGGCGCTTTATGCAAAGCGTTCGCAGAACTTCCGTAACCTGTTTGATCCGGAAACAAAACTGATGCGTGGCAAAAACCAGGATGGTTCTTTCCAAACGCCGTTCAATCCATTCAAATGGGGTGATGCCTTTACTGAGGGAAACAGCTGGCATTACAGCTGGAGTGTATTCCAGGACATTGAAGGATTGAAACAATTAATGGGAGGCAATAAAGCATTCTCCGGTATGCTGGATTCTGTATTTAATATGCCGCCGGTGTTTGATGACAGTTATTATGGCGGTGTGATCCATGAGATCCGTGAGATGCAGATCATGAACATGGGTCAGTATGCGCACGGTAACCAGCCGATCCAGCACATGATCT
>G312J29652_10000196_pt1 | contig 13805 bp, 15 predicted proteins | sample EareggfetidaYelm_FD_29652 | JGI IMG/M metagenome (IMG submission 29652) | reverse complement strand
AAAGACCGGGTGATTCAAAATCACTATCAACCACCAGCACGCGCTTGCCACGTTGCGCGCAGGCAATGGCCAGCATGGTGAGCGCAGAACTGCGGCCCACCCCTCCCTTGACGCTGAAAAATATGCAGCGTTTCGTTGCGCCGGTTTCGATGTGTTCAGGACGCGTCAGCCAATCCCGGTCCTTGTCTTGACGTTCGAGCAGCAATAACGTCAAGACTTTCCCTGCTGCATCTTTCTCATTGAAGAGTTGCAAGAGGGATCGATCAGTCCAATAGGACGCCGCATCCGACAATTCATCCCGGCACAGTGTCCAAGGTGACAGGGCAAGAGAGCCGACCGTCTTTTTCAATTCATCCATGAGCAAAGCACATGGAGAACGCTCCAGTTCGTCCCTGCTGCATGGCAGCAGCAGCACGAGCTGTCCGTACCAATTGCGAACGAGAATGAGCGCCTCACCGGCCAACAGGACTCCCAGATGCCTGCTTTGCGGGTTTTGCCTGAGCACGCCAACCAAATTGCGTTCCACGGACTCCCAATCCAGCAACCCCTGCAACCTCTGCATCGAACTCATGCCAGTCCTCCCAAGCAGTTGGTCATCAGTCGATAGGCGTCATGGGCACCAGTACACTCTTGCGTGGTCTTGGCGGTCGTGAACCTGTCCTGTGGGGTAACGCTGGTTCACGTTCCAGTGGGCGAACTGCGGTTCGAGTGCCACAATCTTCTCGGCCAGCGCTGCATTGCCTGCCATGGCTGGAGAGACATTCTTTAATTCTGAAAAAAGCCCTGGAATATGTCCATTGCGTCCGCCAAAGTGCGCAGTGTGGGTGAGGTATTTGGCGATGGCCTTCAGTGAGCATTCGGCCGACAAACCAAACAGATGGCTTGCGTTTGCCAACCGCTGAGGAGTGTGGGTGAATAGCAATTGCGCGTCGTCCAGATGGCGTTTTGCCGCGTCCCGGAAATCATCCATGGCTGGCCTCAGGCCGCGCCCGGTTGGCGCAGGTGGAAATCGGTGGCTTGTTGCAGGCGGTGGGCCGCGTTGAGCAGGCCGGCTTCGCCGAAGTAGTTGCCGATCAGTTGCAGGCCCACCGGCATGCCGGCTGCGCCAAAGCCGGCGGGCAGGCTCATGCAGGGCAGTCCGGCCAGCGATGCGGGCAGCGTGAAAATGTCGGCCAGGTAGTTGGCCAGCGGGTCGTTGCCATGCTCGCCCAGTTTCCAGGCCACGCTGGGGGCCACCGGGCCGGCGATCAGATCGCAATGCCTGAAGGCGTTCTGGAAGTCGTCGACGATCATGCGGCGGATCTTTTGCGCTTGCAGGTAGTAGGCGTCGTAATAGCCATGCGAGAGCACATAGGTGCCGATCATGATGCGGCGCTTGACCTCGGCGCCAAAGCCTTCGGCGCGGGTCTTGCAGTACATGTCGGCCAGGTCGGTGTAGTCCCGGGCGCGGTGGCCGAACTTCACACCGTCGAAGCGGCTCAGGTTCGAGGAGGCTTCGGCCGGGGCAATGATGTAGTACACCGGAATCGATAGCTCGGTGCGCGGCAGGCTGATGGGCACCAGTCTGGCGCCGAGCTTTTCGTATTCGCCGAGCGCGGCATCGACGGCGGCGCGCACGTCGCGGCCAGGCCCGCGCCAAAGAACTCGGCCGGCAGGCCGATGCGCAGGCCGGCGATCGGCTCGTTCAGCGCGCGGCTGAAGTCTTCGGCAGGCCGGTCGAGCGAGGTCGAGTCGCGGTCGGGGTCCGGGCCGCACATGGCCGACAGCAGCAGCGCGCAGTCCTGGGCCGAGCGTGCCATCGGGCCGGCCTGGTCGAGGCTGGAGGCAAAGGCGATCATGCCGTAGCGCGATGCGCGGCCGTAGGTGGGCTTGATGCCGGTGATGCCGCAAAACGATGCCGGCTGGCGGATCGAGCCGCCGGTGTCGGTGCCCGTCGCGGCCGGCGCCAGGCGCGCGGCCACGGCCACGGCGCTGCCGCCGGAGGAGCCGCCGGGAATGCGGCTGCGGTCCCAGGGGTTGCGCACCGGGGCCGGGCCGGGGTGGCCCCAGGGGGCCACGGCAGAATTTTCATTGGATGAGCCCATCGCGAACTCGTCGCAATTGAGCTTGCCCAGCGTCACGGCGCCGGCCTGCGCGAGTTGGCGCACGACGGTGGCGTCGAACGGCGACTGGTAGCCGGCCAGCATCTTCGAGCCGGCGCTGCTGGGCAGGCCGCGCGTGACGAAGATGTCTTTGTGCGCCAATGGCACCCCTTCCAGCGGGGCGGTGCTGCCGGCGGCGATGCGCGCGTCGGCCGCCCGGGCCTGGGCCAGCGTCAGTTCTTCGTTCAGCGCCACATAAGCGCCCAGGTCGTGGCGGGCCTTGGCGCGGGCCAGAAAATGCCGGGCGACCTCGACGGCGCAGACGCGGCGCTGGCGCAGCGCCGTGGCCAGTTCGGCAACGCCCAGGTCATGCAGGGCGGCGGTGTGGATGGTGTTCATGCGCGCCTTGCCTGATCATTCGATCACTTTGGGAACGAGGTACAGCCCGCCCTCGACCGCCGGCGCGCTTTGCTGGTTGGCCTGGCGCTGGTCGGGCTCGCTGACCAGGTCGGCGCGCAGCCGCAGCGCCTGGCTCTCGATCGCGGCCACCGGGTGCGCCAACGGCGTCAGGCCCGAGGTGTCCACTGCGCGCATTTTTTCCACGATGGCAAAAAAGCCGTTGAGCTGGGTCAGCATGCCAGCGCTTTCGGCGGGCGTGAGCGCCAGCCGCGCCAGCCGGGCGATGCGCTCTATGTCCTGGGGGATCAGTGCCATAACGAAAAGAATCGGAAAAAAAAGTGGAAAACGAAGCCGCCGCAGCGGTGGCGCCGGCCCGGGCCGCAGCGAGTGATGCACAGGCGATGGGGTATTATCCCGGCTTTGCTGCAATACCCTCCCGCCGACCGCTGCCGCCTGCCGGTCATTGCGCGAAAACGATTCATTTGACCCCCGTCAACCCGGCGATGGCAGGCCGACGAGCAAGCCATGCCCGAGAGGATTCCTGAATGTTCGGAGCTTTCCGTCGGTATTTCTCTACTGATCTTGCGATTGACCTTGGCACTGCCAATACCCTGATCTTCGCCCGCGACAAAGGCATTGTGCTCGATGAACCTTCGGTGGTCGCGATCCGCCACGAGGGCGGCCCCCATGGCAAGAAGGTGATACAGGCCGTGGGCCGCGAGGCCAAGGCGATGCTGGGCAAGGTGCCCGGCAATATCGAGGCCATCCGGCCGATGAAGGACGGCGTGATCGCCGACTTCATCATCACCGAGCAGATGATCAAGCAGTTCATCAAGATGGTGCACCCGCGCACGCTGTTCGCCCCCAGCCCGCGCATCATCATCTGCGTGCCCTGCGGCTCCACCCAGGTCGAGCGCCGCGCGATCAAGGACGCCGCCGTGGCCGCAGGCGCCACGGCCGTGTACCTGATCGAGGAGCCGATGGCGGCCGGCATCGGCGCCGGCCTGCCGGTATCGGAAGCCTGCGGCTCGATGGTGGTCGACATTGGCGGCGGCACCACCGAGGTGGGCGTGATCTCGCTGGGCGGCATGGTCTACAAGGGCAGCGTCCGCGTGGGCGGCGACAAGTTCGACGAGGCCATCATCGGCTACATCCGGCGCAACTACGGCATGTTGATCGGCGAGCCGACGGCCGAACTCATCAAGAAGCGCATCGGCTCGGCGTTCCCGGGCTCGGAAGTGCGCGAGATGGAGGTCAAGGGCCGCAACCTCAGCGAAGGCGTGCCGCGCAGCTTCACCATCTCCAGCAACGAGGTGCTCGAAGCGCTGACCGACCCGCTCAACCAGGTCGTCTCGTCGGTGAAGAACGCGCTGGAGCAGACCCCGCCCGAACTCGGCGCCGATATTGCCGAGCGCGGCATGATGCTGACCGGCGGCGGCGCGCTGCTGCGGGACTTGGACCGCCTGCTGGCCGAAGAAACCGGCCTGCCGGTGCTGGTGGCCGAGGAGCCGCTGACCTGCGTGGTGCGCGGCTGCGGTATTGCGCTGGAGCGCATGGACCGGCTGGGCAGCATTTTCATGAGCGAGTGACGGTCTGTGGGCGCTGCGCACCATGCCACAGGGTACTTTGGAGCGCGGCGCTCCCCCCCTCTTCAAACAGGGCCCTTCGGCCCTGTCGCGTTTGGCCTTGTTCAGCGCGCTGGCGCTGTTCCTGATGGTGGCGGATGCGCGCTTCGGGCTGACCGAGCCGTTGCGCCAGGCCGTGGCCGCCGCGCTCTACCCGTTGCAGTGGCTGATGTTCAAGCCGATGGAGTTCGCCAGCCAGGGCAGCGCTTATTTCCGGTCGCTGCAGACGGCGCAGCAAGCGCTCGACGCCGAGCGCAGGAAGATGGCGCTGCTGGGCCAGAGCGCCCAGCAGGCCGCGCAGTTGGCGCTGGAAAACCGGCGGCTGCGCCAGTTGCTCGCGTTGCGCGCGCGCCTGCAAATTCCGGCGCTGGCCGCCGAGGTGCTCCACGACACGGCCGACCTCCATACGCGCCGCGTGGTGATCGACCGGGGGCGGATCGACGGCGTGCAGACCGGGGCGGCGGTGATCGACCAGGCCGGTGTGCTCGGGCAGGTCACGCGCGTTTTTGCGCTCGACAGTGAAGTCACGCTGCTGATCGATCGCGACCAGGCCATTCCGGTGCTGAACATCCGCACCGGTGTGCGCGGTGTGGCCTATGGCGACCCCTACGGCGACCCGGTGACCCGGCGCGGCGCCGGCATGGAACTGCGTTTCATGCCGGCCAACGCCGATGTCCGCGAAGACGACCTGCTGACCACCAGCGGCGTCGATGGCCTGTACCCGCCGGGCCTGCCGGTGGCGCGCGTGGTGCGCGTCGAGCGCGGGGCGGACTCGGCGTTCGCGCGCATCTACTGTCTGCCGCTGGCCCAGGTGCAGGGGTCCGGCCATGTGCTGGTGCTCCAGCGGCTGACCGATCAGCGGCTGTCGCAGCCGGCGCCTGAACGCCCGGAGTCTGCGGACAAACCCGGGGCACGCCAATGATGGCCGGCACCCTGAAAGAAGGCCCGCCATGATCATGCCGCGCGGTGAACCTTTGCTGCTGCCGGTGAACCCGGTGTTCATCGGCGCCAGTCTGGCGGTGGGCCTGGCGCTGAACATGCTGCCGCTCGGGCGCATCGCCTGGATGCCCGATCTGCTGATGGTGCTGCTGGTCTTTTGGGGCGCGCACCAGCCGCTGCGCATGGGCATGGGGACGGCCTTCGTGCTCGGGCTGTGCATGGATGTGGGCCAGTCGACCCTGCTCGGCCAGCATGCGCTGTCGTACACGGTGCTGTCCTTTGCGGCCGTGGCCATCCACCGCCGCCTGCTGTGGTTTGGCGTGCCTTCGCAGGCGCTGCAGGTCTTGCCGCTGTTCGCGTTGGCCCATGCGCTGGAGCTTTTGCCGCGGCTGGCCAGCGGGGGCATATTTCCGGGGCCTGGCCTGTTGGCGGCCCCGCTGCTGGAAGCGCTGCTCTGGCCCCTGGCCTGCGGGGTGCTGTTGGCCCCGCAGCGCCGCCCGCCCGATAGCGATCAAAACCGTCCTTTGTGAGCATGTCCTGTGTGGGTGATGCCGATGACCGAGCTGCGCGATAACCAAACCGAGGTTTGGCACTTCCGGCTGCGCGCGCTGGCGGTCGGCGCCCTGGTGCTGGTGGCGTTTTGCCTGGTGCTGGCCCGGCTGGTCTTTTTGCAGGTGCTGCGCCACGAGGATTTGGCCGCCCAGGCCGAAAGCAACCGCACGGCGGTGCTGCCCATCGTGCCCGGTCGCGGGCTGATCCTGGACCGCAATGGCGTGGTGCTGGCCACCAACTACTCGGCCTATACGCTGGAGATCACGCCCGCGCGTGTCGCAGCGCTCGACGAGACCATCGATGAACTGGCCAAGGTGGTGGAGATCCAGGCCCGCGATCGCCGGCGCTTCAAGCGCTTGCTCGAAGAGTCGCGCAATTTCGAGTCGCTGCCGATCCGCACGCGCCTGACGGACCAGGAGGTGGCGCGCTTTGCGGCGCAGCGCTACCGCTTTCCCGGCGTGGATATCCGGGCGCGGCTGTTTCGCAGCTACCCGCTGGGCGATGTGGCCAGCCATGCCATCGGATACATCGGCCGCATCAACCAGAGCGAGAAGGCCCGCATCCAGGATTCGGATGACGAGGCCAACTACCGGGGCACGGAATACATCGGCAAGCTGGGCATAGAGCAGAGCTTCGAGTCTGCGCTGCACGGCGCCACCGGGGTCGAGCGGATGGAGACCTCCGCCGGCGGCCGGGCCGTGCGCAAGCTGGCCAGCCATGCCGCCACGCCCGGCGACACGGTGGTGCTGGCGCTCGACATCCGGCTGCAAAAGATGATCGAGGATCTGTTTGGCGAGCGCCGCGGCGCGCTGGTCGCGCTCGACCCGCGCTCGGGCGAAGTGCTGGCCTTGGTCAGCAAGCCCACCTTCGACCCGAACCTGTTCGTCGAAGGCATCGACGCCGACAACTGGGCCGCGCTCAACGAATCCATCGACAAGCCCTTGCTCAATCGCGCATTGCGCGGCACCTACCCGCCGGGCTCGACGTACAAGCCCTTCATGGCGCTGGCAGCGCTGCAACTGGGCAAGCGCTCGCCGAGCCTGGTGGTGAACGACCCGGGCTCCTACACCTTCGGCGGCCACACCTTCCGCAGCCACGAAGGGGGCCTGGGCGGGGTGGACATGCAGCGCGCGCTACAACTGTCGAGCAACACCTATTTTTATTCGCTGGCCGTGGAGATGGGGGTCGACAACATCCATGACTTCATGCAGCCGCTGGGCTTTGGCCAGGCCACCGGCATCGATCTGCAAGGCGAGGTGCCCGGAACGCTGCCCAGCACCGACTGGAAGCGCAAGACCTACCGGCGCGCCGACATGCAGCGCTGGTTCCCGGGTGAGACCGTGTCGCTGGGCATCGGCCAGGGCTACAACAGCTTTACCATGCTGCAACTGGCCGTGGCGCAGGCCACGCTGGCCAATGGGGGAACGCGCTACCGTCCGCATTTGGCCAAGGCGGTGAAGAATGCGCTCACCGGCGCGGTGACCGAGGTGGCTCAGCCGCCCGGCGCGAACCTGGGCTATCTGCCCCGGAATGTCGACATCGTGCGCAATGCGCTGGTCGCCGTGAACAAGGACGGCACGGGTGCGCGCGTCTTCGCCGGCGCCGCCTACACCTCGGCCGGCAAGACCGGCACCGCCCAGGCCGTGAGCCTGGGGCCGAACGTGAAATACAACGCCAAGGCCCTGGCAGAGCATCTGCGCGACCACTCCCTGTTTACCGCCTTTGCCCCGGCCGAAGCCCCGAGCATTGCGCTGGCGCTGATCGTGGAGAACGCCGGCTTTGGCTCCGCCCATGCGGCACCGATCGCGCGCCGGGTGTTCGACTACTGGCTGATGGGAGAGTACCCGAGCGAAGAGGACATCGCGGCCGTGCAAAAGGGGCTGGCCGGGGCGCCGATAGGCAAGCCCCGCAAAGTGGACGAGGTGCCCCTGGTGCGCGCCACGGTGGCGCCTTGATCTGCCGGGTCAGGGCTGCGCCGCCACGGCCCGGGCCGGCGGCGTGATCTGGCTGAAAACCAGCGCCCCGACGATCAGCGCAGCGCCACTGCAACCGGCCCAGCCCAACTGCTCGCCGAGCAAGACCCAGGCCGTCAGCGCTGCGAACACCGGCTCCAGGCCGAACACGATGGCGCTGCGCATCGCGTCGACGCGCTGCTGGCCCCAGGCCTGCAGCGTCACGACCAGCACACTGGCCAGCAGGCCCAGGTACGACAGGGCGATCCAGGCATCGGGCGGCAGGCGGGCCAGCGACGCGAGCCAGCCCATGCCGCCACCGCGCGCCAGCAACAGCAGCGTGGCCGCCAGCGCGATCACCGTGGCCTGCGCCGCCGCCATGCGGCTGGCCCGCGCAGGTTGCGCCCCGTTCCGGCTTGCGCATTCTTCCAGGGCCAGGATGTAGAGGGCGTAAAACACCGTGCTGGCCAGGGTCAGCGTATCGCCCAGGTTCCAAGGCTCGTTCTCGTGGAACATCAGCGCCATGCCCGCGCAGGCCACGGCGCAGGCAGCCCACAGCCGCCAGCCATAGCGGCGCCCCCACAGCGCCATCGCGATCAGCGGCACCACCAGCACATTCAGCCCGGTGACGAAGGCATTGCGGTTGCTGCTGGTGCGCGCCAGGCCCTCGATCTGCAGCCAGAACGCCAGAAACAGCAGCAGGCCCAGCGCGCAGCCCCAGCGCCGCTCATGGCGCAACATGCCCCGCCACAGCGGGGCCAGCACCGCCAGTGCAATGGCGAACCGCAACCAGATGATCTGCAGCGCATCGAGCCACTGCGACAGCAGTTTCATCGCGGGAAAGGTGGTGCCCCAGACCACGGTCACCACCAACAGGGCCAGCAGGCCAAAACGTTCCGGGCGCATAAAGAAAAACCAGGCTGGCCGGTTACCCGGTCAGCCTGATCGAGCGGGAAAGACAAAGGGTCAGTTGAACAGGTAACGGGCCTGCAGGTTCAGCCGCAGCAAGTCGCCCTTGGAGCCATCGAACGTGGTGCGGCGGCCCCCGAGCAGTTCACTGCCCAGTTCCACGTTCTTGATCGGCAGGTAGTACATGCCGACATGCCATTGCAGCAACTGCCGGTTGCCTTGGGCGCCATAGGTGTTGACGTAAGCATCGCCGAGCCGCTGGCGCGAGCGCACCACGCCCAACGACGCCATGCCGCGCAGTTTGTCGCTGAACACGTTGCCCAGGCCGAGCAAAAAGCCCTGCGAGCGGTCCATGCGCAGGGTTTTGCCGTCGAGCACCGGGTAGTTGGCGCCCGTCATGTAGTTGGCATCCGCATCACCGTCGACGAGCGAGTACTGCGCCATCAGCGTGCTGGTGCTGCCGATCTTCACGCCGGCGCCCAGGCCCAGGCCCAGGCCGCGCTTGCTGACGCCATCGATGTGCTGCTCGTGCGACAGCAGGCGGATGTTGGTGCTGCCCCAGTCGAAGGTCTTGTCGACCCGGGCGACGANGTTCGGGAATTTGATGCCGTCGTTCAGACCCTCCAGCGCGAACTGNAANTTGGCCACTGCGGGAANGTNGTAGGTGTAGCGCACCTGCATCATCCGTCCGCCCGGGAAGCCGGGCGGGCCGTTGAAGTCCACGGTTTCCGGCGAATTGTCCGCATCCACGAAGGTCGACCAGGTCTGGCCGACCAGCCAGCCGGCGTACTCGCCATAGGCATGGCGCAGGCGCAGGCGGTTGCGCAGGCAGGTGGAATCGGCGTCGCAGTAAGCGTAGAAGTCGGCCTCGACCTTGGTGTTGAAGGTGCCGTTCGAGGTCGGTGTCGAGGTTTCCAGGCCCAGGCGCGAAGTCTGTGCGGTCAGCGCCATCTTGCCACTGCGGGACGCGCCCAGCGGCTGCTCCATCACATTCGAGAAGATATCGCCGGGCGCCGTGCCCTTGAAGTCCTTGACCAGGTTGGCCTCGGCCTGGCCATAGATGCGGATCGAGGTCTCGCTGTCGGGCAAGCGGAAACTGCCCGGGATGTCGCCCAGCACCACGGCATCTTTTTGCCGCAGTTCCACGGCGTCGATGCGCTCGCTCCAGGCCGATGCCGATGCCGCCGGGGCAGACGATGGCGCCGGCTGCCGGGCCTTGATCTGGTCGAGTTCGGCACGCAGCGCCTTGAGCTCATTGCGCAGCGCCTCAAAGTCCTGGGCCGACTGCGCCTGCGCCGCCAAGGGCAGGCCGCACAGGCCGGTGGCCAGCAGGGAGAGCAAGAGAGGGTTGGGTTTCATGGTTACTCCGGTCAGAGGTTGGTGGTGGAAATCTTCAGGACATACGACTTTAGACCATGCGACTTTAGGCCATGCGACCGATGAAGGCGCGGATGCGGTCGTTGGCCGGGTGGTTGAAAAACTCATCGGGGGGTGCGTCGTGGGCAATGCAGCCTTGGTCGAAGAACAGGACGCGGTCGGCCACCTCACGGGCAAAGCCCATTTCATGGGTCACCACGACCATGGTCATGCCGCCATGCGCCAGTTCGCGCATCACGTCGAGCACCTCCTGCACCATTTCGGGGTCGAGTGCCGAGGTGGGCTCGTCAAACAGCATCACCTTGGGCTGCATGGCCAGCGCCCGGGCGATCGCCACCCGCTGCTGCTGGCCGCCCGAGAGCTGCCACGGGTATTTGTGCGCATGCTCGTGCATGCCCACGCGGCGCAGCAGGGCGATGGCCTGCTCGTTGGCCGCGCGGCGCGGGGTGCGGCGGATGCGGCGCGGCGCCAATGTCACGTTGTCCAGCACGCACATGTGGCCGAACAGGTTGAACTGCTGGAACACCATGCCGACCTCGCTGCGCTGCTTTTGCAGCGTGGGCAGGTCGTCGCCCACCTCCACCCCGTCGATGGTGATGCGCCCGCTGTCGTGCGGCTCCAGGCGGTTGATGGCGCGCAGCAGCGTGCTCTTGCCGGAGCCCGAGGCGCCGATGATCACGGTGACCTCGCCGGTGTTGAACACGGTCGACACCGCGCGCAGCACCTGGTGGGCGCCAAACGATTTGCAGACGCGCTCGGCGACGATGAACGGCATCGGCTGCCCGGTCATGGGTTGCGCCCTTCGACATCGAAGCGGTACTCGACGCTGTTCGAGATCTGGGTCAGCAAGGTGGTCAGCAGCAGGTAGGTGACGGCCACGGTCGACAGCGTGGCAACCGACTGGAAGGTGACCGATTGGATGCGATAGCCCACATTGGTCAGTTCCACCACGCCGATCGCATAGGCCAGCGATGAATCCTTGAGCAGCGCGACGAAGTTGTTGACCAGCGGCGGCAGCGCGATTCTGAACGCCTGCGGAAAAACCACATCGGCGATGACATGCAGCCGGCCCAGGCCGAGCGCCTTGGCGGCTTCGGTCTGACCGCGTGGCACGGCCAGCAGGCCGGCCCGGACGGCTTCGGCGTTGTAGGCGCCCACGTTCAGGCCGAGCGCCAAGACGGCAGCGGCAAAGTCCGGCAGATTCAGGCCGGGCACCAAAATGGGCAGCGCAAAGTAGACAAACAGAATCTGCACCAGCAGCGGCGTGCCACGGATGACCCAGATGTAAAACCCCGCCACCCAGCGCAACACCATCCAGCGCGAGGTGCGCGCCAGGGCGGTGCCGGTGCCCAGCACCAAGCCCAGGCTGCCGCTGACCAGCGTAAGCCACAAGGTGATGCGGGCGCCGGCAGAAAAAGCCTGGGCGTTGGAACCTATCGGCTCGGGCAGGAAGGACAGCAGTTGGCCCAGCAACACCAGCGTCAGCACCATCAGCACGACAGCCAGCACCAGCGTGACGTTGCTACGCCGCTGGCGGCTCCAGCACCGGGGCCAAAAGGCGATGCGCATGGGCACGCTGGTCGCGGCAGATCAGTGGCAGCGGATGTCTTCGTGGAAGTACTTTTTGGACACGGCGGCGTAGCTGCCATCGGCCATCACTTCGGCCAGGGCCTTGTTCCAGGCAGCGGCGAGCGAGCCATTGCCCTTGGACACGGCAGCGGCGATTTGTTCGATGAACAGCATGTCGCCGAGCTGAAAGCCCGCGCCGGGGTTCTTCCCGGCCACGGCCTTGGCGACGAAACGGTCGGTCACCCAGGCATCGACGCGGCGCGAGTTCAGCGCGCTGCGCGCATCGTTGTCGGTGGGGAAGTTCTTGACTTCCTTGATGGCAGCGACCTTCTGCACATTCTCCAGATAGCTGGTGCCCGTCTGTACCGCAACCACCTTGCCCGCCAGGTCCTTGGCGCTCTTGATGGCCGGGTCCAGCGCGATGATCATGCCGCCCGAGCAATAGTGGGGCGCGGTGAAGGTGACGGCCTTGGCGCGTTCTTCGGAAATGCCATGGGAGGCGATCACCAAGTCCCAGCGGCCCTGGCGCAGGCCGGTGAGCAGCGCATCGAAGCCCAGCGCCTTCCACTCGATGGTCAGCCCCATCTTCTTGACCACCAACTCGGCCACGTCCATCTCGAAACCGGTCAGCGTGCTGCCATTGAAGAAATTGAACGGCGCGAACTGGCCCTCGGTCGCGATCACGATCTTGCCGTCTTGCCGGACCTCGTCCAATGTCCGGGCCAAGGCGGCGGAGGTGGCACAAAGCGTGAGCGCGGTCACGGTCGCAATGGCGGCTACAGCCTTGAACAATTTCATGGAATGGATCCTGTCAGGGTCGTTCAGGTGGAAACAATCCGGGGCCTGCGGGCCAACAGGCCGGAGGCGGCGGAATGCGGCGGGAGGCACCGGCAAGCCACGAATCCATGGCACGGTNTGTCATCATCGAACGGTCACGATTATAGGGTTGCGGACTTTTTACAAACCACGGATCAGAGGGTCGTTCANGTGCCAATTCGCCGCAGGCGGCCCATGCCATGCCGCAGGCGATCCACATCCGGCAGCAGGCCGCCCGCGCCCACAGACGCAACTGCTGGCGCGGGGCAGCGCGGCGCCCCGATCTTCTCGCAGCCAGAGCATGAACCGCGCCAGTGGACAGGCAATAAAAAGGCGCCGGGAGCGCCGGCGCCTGGAAAGGTACGCACCTCACAGGGTGCTTGGGGGTCTTCTTTATTGTTGGCAGGAAAGACTGTCTCCTCTGGCTCCTCGTTTGGCACGCTCGGGTGCACTCATCGAGTGCTGCCAATGTAACGGCCGCACCCGCCTGGTGCACTGGGGCTTTCCCGCAGTACCTTGCGCCCGGGGCGGCCTCAAGTGCCGCAAGCCGGACGCGCCGGACGCACGTTGCGGCGGCCATCCTGTCGCGCATTGGCCATCTTCGGTGCCGGCCCGCAACAGGCGCGATGGCATGCAAGGCCCGCCCGCACCGGTTTTTGCCCCGAAGAACCGGACGCCGCCCCTGCCTGCCGGGCGGGCTACGGTGACTTGATCGTTTTCAGGTATGCAATCAGATCGGCGCGTTGCTGTGCATCGGCAATGCCCGAAAATGGCATCAGCGTTCCCGGCAGCGCTTTCTGCGGGTCGGCGATATAGGCATCCAGATTCTTTTCATCCCAGATCAGATGGGCACGCTTGATCGCCGCGCCATAACGAAAGCCCGGCACCGACGCCGACTTGCTGCCGACAATGCCCCACAGGCCGGGACCGACGCCGTTGGCGGCGGTGACGGCATGGCAAGCGGCGCATTGCGCGAAGACCTGCCGGCCTGCGTTGACATCTTGCGCCGCTGCCGGCAGGCCCGGCACGATGACGGCGGCAACCAACGCCGCCCGACGGACATGTTCCATTTTCATTGCGCTGCTCCACTGACCTTGGACACATACAACGCCAATGCCGCAATCTGCTCATCGGTGAGCCGGCCATCGTAAGACGGCATCTGCCCCAGGCCGTTGCGCAGTGCCTTGGCTACTCGCCTGGCGTCAGGTTTGATCTCATCCAGACTGGGGCCTACGGCGCCTTCTGCCCCGGCGTCCCGCAGCGTGTGGCACAGCGCGCAGGCGGGAACGCTGCCCTGGGCGAACAGGGCCTTGCCCTGCGCAAACCGGGCGGTTTCATCGGCAGCCGCTGACGGGCAACCGATGCCGGCCAAGGCGACACCGGCAAGCGCCAAAACAGGCCGCACCGCCCGGGCGCAACCGCCGCGCCTCACTGGAGCGCCTTCGGGCGGCCGGGCGGCGATGGATGGGATACCTTCGCCTTCGGCTGCGGTATGAGCGCCTTCGGGCGGCCGGGCGGCGCTCATGCCACACTTACTTTCACGGCGTGGTCGGCCCAACTGGTGTTGTTGTAGCCGCCGGCGTTTT
>G312J29652_10000193_pt1 | contig 13865 bp, 11 predicted proteins | sample EareggfetidaYelm_FD_29652 | JGI IMG/M metagenome (IMG submission 29652) | reverse complement strand
ACTCTGAGGCAGAGTTGCCCACATTCCAACATATTATTAATAATAGCAGTAAAAACGAAAAAGATTAACGTACATTTGTCAAAAGAAAAACTGTCCGGCAAAACAGGACCACCTCAAGGAATATCAAAAAAGGGCATGCCGAAAACCTTATAGAAACAGAGTAGGCACAAAATTAATTCACGCAAAATGAAAAAAAAGAACGAGTTTTTGACCCTTGCCCAAAGGACGGCGATGGTTTTCAGTGCCTCAATGGCGGCGCTTACAGGGGCTACGGCAACCCTGGCGCAGACTTCCCCGAACACGGACAGCCATACTATTGAGATTAATCCGTCAACGCTTGTAAAACCGATGCCTGTTCTGAAACTTAACACGAACAATCCGGGCGACAGTCAATTTATTGCCTCACACGGCTCTCACAGGTCACACAGTTCGCATAGCTCGCACAGCTCTCATCGAAGCCATTACTCTAGCTCATCATTTGCATAACCGCATATTATGGAGCATAGAAACTTTGTCAGGGACGGCGAAATAACCGTCTTTGCAGATGCTTCTTTGTTTTCAAAGGAGGCAATTCTAAAATGTCTTTATTGGTTTGGCGACAAGTTCCGCGTCAATGTTTCGTTGGTTGACGCCAATTTATATCAAATCATATTGAAGCCGTTGGCTAATGCCGGCGTAAAGGAAGAGGAGTCAGACCTTATTCTTCAAAAACTAGAAAGAGATTTAATTGACTTCCAACTGCGGGACATTATCACAAAGGAAACTCAAAATGTGAGAGACCTTTTGCTCGCAAAGGCTTTTTCGCACGGTGAATTTGACGAGGCGCCGCAAGGCGATATTTCCGACCCGGTGGGATATAATCCAAACGCATCAAACTAAATGATTGAAACGCGAGCCGATAAAAGCAACAGAAAATTCAAAGACCTTGACTTCTATGATAATCAAGAAGCGGCTAAGTATTTTCTGTTGCCGTTTCGGTTTCACAGGTTAAGCAACGCAAAAGAAGTGTTAGTCAACGAAGCGGGCGACTATTTAGTCGTGCCCGAAGGCACTGTTCGCGCCATTGTTGCCAAGACGCTTTCCAAAGAAACCAATCCCGACCTTTTTGGCGATTTAGTAGCCAATTTCTTTATTTCGGAAGAACGCATCCCGCCGCTTATCGACGTGCTGGCAACTCGTTACAGAACCAAAAAATCGTTTCTTGAAAATTTTACGGCGTTGCATCTTTTTGTGGTGTCGTTAAGGTGCGAACATACGTGTCATTATTGCCAAGTTTCAAGGGTAACTACCGATAAAGGCAGGTTTGACATGTCAAGGGAACACATCGACAAAGGCATTGACTTTATGCTCAAATCGCCTAGTCCGCATGTTACCATGGAATTTCAGGGCGGAGAAGCCTTGCTTGCTTTCGACAACATCGTGTATTCAGTGGAGAGAGCAAAAGCGCTCGCCCCGCTTCATCGCAAAAAAATTACTTATGTGATATGCACCAACCTTGCCGTGGCGACGGAAGAAATTTTGGAGTATTGCAAAGCAAATGACATTCTGATTTCGACTTCGCTCGACGGNCCTTCGCACATTCACAACGAAAACCGCAAGCGNCCGGGAAAAAACAGTTATGAATTAACCATACAAGGAATTAATCTTTCGCGCAAAATTGNNGGAAATGACAAGGTTTCCGCTTTGATGACAACCACCGCNCTTTCTCTTGAACATCCGGAGGAAATAGTGGAAGAATATTATAAGCAAGGTTTTCGAAACATTTTTCTGCGCCCGATTTCTCCTTATGGTTTTGCGGTGAAAAACGAACGAAAAAACAAATACGAAACCGACCGATTTCTTGCCTTTTATAAAAAGGCTTTGAACAGAATTTTNGAATATAACTTTCGCGGCGAGCATTTCTCGGAAGATTATGCCGCCATTATTCTTCGCAAAATTTTGACNCCTTTTCCCGTCGGATATGTGGATTTAAGTTCCCCGACGGGTTCAATTACCGGCGCCATAGTTTTCAATTACGACGGCGCCGTTTANGCAAGCGANGAAAGCCGAATGTTGGCAGAAATGAAAGATTACGCTTTCAAACTCGGACATCTCGACACTCATTCTTATGAAGAGATTTTTTACGGCGAGCAGGCGCGAAAAATTGTGGCAAGCGGCATAAATGAAAGTCTGGCAGGCTGTTCCGAGTGTGCCTTTCAATCGTATTGCGGAGCAGATCCGGTGCATAACCACGCCACGCAGGGCGATATGTTTGGCTATCGCCCCACGAACGCCTTTTGTCATAAGAATATGGAAATTATCCGTTACCTTATTGAGTTAATGGACAGCGACAAACGAACAGCGAAAATTTTTGAAAGTTGGATTGCCGGGAGATGATGCAGTTCTTCAAAAAATATTGCGATCGCATTCTGCTGTTTGCAAACATCGCCATCCGCCTGTTGTTTGTTTTATTTCCTTTTGAAAATTATGAACTGATTAAATTTTGCCGTCATGTTGCTAAGAACTAGAGGCGTACCAATCAATATCCGCGAATCCATTGTGGGCAGGGTAACAAGAGACCCGAAGAAGCTGGATGAAAAATATTTTCTCATTTGTGAAAACGAATGGCCTGAAATCGCCGCAAAAAACTTCAAAGGCATTTTAACTAATGCCGAGCGGCCTGAAAATAACGCTATTTTGCCTTGCGTTTCAAAAGTTCCGACATTTGAACATCTTGCCGAGGACGATATAGTGGCCGCGAGCGACGACGGAAATATAAATACGCTTTATAGAGTAAATTCATTTCATAACACCTTGCTTGCCACCGAGCGCTGCAACAGCAACTGCCTAATGTGTTCGCAACCGCCAAGAGATAAAAATGATATTCCCCGTTTATATCAGATGCATCAAAAACTTATCCCTTTAATCCCGAAAGAGTGCGCGGAATTGGGCATTTCAGGCGGCGAACCTGTTTTAATGGGCGATTTATTTTTCAGCATGTTGGANANGCTTAAAGCGCATTTGCCCGAAACGGAAATTCATGTGCTCACNAACGGGCGTTCTTTTGCCTGGCACCATCTTGCGGCGCGTCTTGCGGGGATGGACTATAAACGCCTCATGTTGGGAATCCCCGTTTATGCCGATTATTATCAAGTGCACGATTATATTGTTCAAGCCAAGGGCGCTTTTAATCAAACCATTTCAGGGCTTCATAATCTTGCGCGATACGACCAAAGAATTGAAATCAGAGTAGTGTTGCACAAACCGTCTGTTCCGCGATTGACCAAACTTGCCCGATACATTTACAAGAACTTGCCCTTTGCGGAACACGTGGCATTTATGGGGTTGGAATACATCGGCTATACGCCGCACAATATCGAAAAACTTTGGATTGACCCGCACGATTACGCAAACGAATTAGGCGAAGCCGTCGAGTTTTTGGCTGGACAAGGAATGAACGTCTCTATTTACAATTCGCAACTTTGCGTCTTGCCTGAAAATCTTTGGAAATACTGCCGTAAGTCTATTTCCGATTGGAAGAACGAGTACTTGCCTGAATGTCGAACCTGCGCCAAACTAAACGACTGCGGAGGACTGTTTGTTTGGAACTTGAAAAAACCAAGTGCGCATATACGTCCGTTCGTTATTTAAAACAGAGAAAACGAATTTTATGAAAACGACGATAGCTCCAATCTGCTTCTTGACGTTTGTTTGTTTTGCATGCTCTTGTTCTGCACAGCACGAAAACAAACAAAGCCGCGGCTCAAACAGCCTATACGACGACGACGATAGCGCGGACGACGTGTATCTCGCCCCGGAAAGCGAGGAGAACGAAGAACCGGCCATGTATTCTTCAGAATGTAAGTTGGAAGACGGGACTTATTCTTCCACGGTTGAATATTACAATCCCAACACAGGATACTCCGGCACCTACTCGCTTGATGTAGAAGTTCAAGACTGCCAAGTGGTTCAAATCAATTTTCCAAACGGCGGATACTTAGATGAGGATGATATTTCTTATTCCGACATAGACGAAGACGGAAACGCTTCGGTCGACGGAGAGGATGGCAAAACTTACGAAATTCATATTGATGATTGAGGAGGCAAGAAATAATGAGGCGTCTTTCAAATCTTCCTGATTCGGGGTTGTCAAGTAACTNGCGCAGCAGAGGAGATTTCTTTTTCTTCGGACTTGCAGGACGTCGGCGACAAGCATCGTCCGAGTCCCAAGCATCCCAAGGAAGCAAAAGCCTTCTTTAGCCGAAGGGGGAAAATTTTCAGCGGGTCAATCAGGCAAAAAAACCTAAGAAGCGCCCTCGCCGCTTGCCCGTACAGCTTTTTGCCGGGAAATGTTTTAGGCAAAAAATAAAACCGGAGAAACTTCAGCAAAAACTTCATTTTTTGATGATTTGAAATANTTTTAACCTCAAACCTGTATATACAAGTTAAAACTCCTTACATTTGCATCCGTTTGCAAAGAATCGTGTAAGAATATGAGTACGCCTGTTATAATGCCCAAACAAGGGCAGTCCGTGGAGACCTGCATCATCAACGAATGGTTTGTGAAAAAGGGGGACCTTGTTAAGAAAGGCGATAAACTCTATAGCTATGAAACCGACAAAGCCATTTTTGAAGCAGAAGCAGAGGCAGAGGGGAAGTTGCTTGAGATTTTTTTTCAAAGCGGCGACGAAGCGCCTGTATTGACTAACGTGGCCGTGATAGGACACGACGGGGACGACACAGAATCTTATCGCCCCNNAAAAACNGTCGNGGAGAACAAAGCGGCAACAGTAACCGCCACGGCGGGAAAGGCGGAGGCGCCTGTTATAATAGAGCGCGCGGACAACACGTCGGAGGTTTTTATTTCCCCGCGTGCAAAAAGATTAGCCGATAAACTCAATATTAACTATTGGGGCATTGCGGGAAGCGGCGCCAACAAACGAATAATCGAGCAAGATATTTTGAATTTGACGCAGTCGGGCAGGGTGATGACAAAGTTAGCCTCGCAAGTTTCGAAGGAGGGGATGTTCGTTGTTGCCCACACTGCCCTTGGGGGACGCGCCGCGATGAGCGACTTGGCGGCGGCCGAAACAAGCCCGGATTTTGAAATAGTGAAGCTGTCGAATATGCGTAAAATTATTGCGCAGAAAATGCAGGCTTCGTTGCAAAACTCGGCGCAACTCACGCACCACATAAGCGCCAACGCAACGTTGCTGATGGCGGCAAGAGAGAAAGCGAAAGCAAGAATTTCATTATACGGCGGAACGAATATCACCATCAACGACTTCGTTTGTTTTGCAATTATTAAAGCCTTGCAAGCCAAGCCTGCGATTAATTGTCATTTTATGGGCGACGCCGTGAAGCAATTTAAGAAGGTGCATTTGGGAATTGCCGTGCAGACCGAGCGCGGATTGTTAGTGCCTGTTTTGCGCAATGCCGACGAATTGAGTTTATCCGAAGTTTCTGCGCAATTAAAAACGCTGGCCGATAACTGCAAAAAGGGAAGCGTGGAGCCGTCGCTGTTGGACAGTCAGAATGCGACCTTCACGGTTTCTAATTTGGGAAATTTCGGCATAGAAAGTTTTACGCCCATTCTCAACATTCCGCAGGCGGGCATCATGGGAGTGAACGCCATCACGTGGCGCCATGCTTATAATGAGAGGAAAGAAATTGTGTGGGCGCCCCACATTGGTTTGTCGCTCACCTACGACCATCGCGCGATTGACGGAGCGCCGGCCAGTGAATTTTTGGCGGAAGCAAAAAAACAGATTGAAAATTTACGAGTTGAATAACAGGAGCTGAATAACAAAAAATATGATATACGACCTTTGTATAATCGGAGCGGGGCCTGCCGGGTATGTAGCCGCCGAGCGCGCGGGACATGCCGGGATGAAAGTGATTTTATTTGACGCCAAAGCATTGGGCGGCGTTTGCCTGAACGAAGGATGCATTCCGACCAAAACATTATTGTATTCGGCTAAATTATTTGAACAGGCGAAGTCGGCCGAAAAGTACGGAATCATTTGCGGCGACGTGAAAGCGGATTTTGCCAAAATCATGGAGCGCAAAGACAAAATTATCCGCAAGCTCAATGCAGGAATCGCCGCTTCCTTGAAAGCCAATAAAGTGGAATCGGCGAAGGGCAAAGCGAAGTTGAAAAAACGTACCTTGGAGGGCATCCAAATTGCGGTCGGCGACCAACTCTATGAAGGAAAAAACGTGTTGATATGCACAGGCTCGGAAGCCGCCGTCCCTCCTATTAAGGGATTGGACAAAAGCAGCTTTCTGACCAATCGCGAAATTTTGCAGTTGAAAGAATTGCCGGGTTCGTTGAATGTAATCGGCGGAGGGGTTGTGGGGATTGAGTTCGCTAGTTTTTTCAATGCGTTGGGAACCAAGGTAAGAGTGATGGAAATGGCGGATGAAATTTTGCCGGGCATCGACAGAGAGATTAGCAAAATGTTGCGCGAGGAATTAACGCAGAAAGGAATAGAATTTCATCTTCAAGCCAAGGTCACGGAAGTGCGCGACGGGGAAGTTATTTTTGAAAACCGCGGCCTTTCAAAAGCGCCTGCCGAACAAGTATTGGTGAGCACGGGACGGAAATTAAATACGGAGGACTTAGGGTTGGAGAACATCAATGTGGAATATTCGGCAAAAGGAATTGTCATTGACCACTGTTGCCGAACTAATGTTCACAATGTTTTTGCGGCGGGAGACGTAACCGGCAAATCATTGTTGGCGCACAGTGCGAGTCGGGCCGGCGAAGTAGCCGTCAATACGATGTTGGGCAAGCGGGACAGGATGCGCTACGACGCCATTCCAAGCGTAGTGTATGCCAATCCTGAAATAGCCGCGGTCGGTCTCACGGAAGAANCGGCGGCAAAGCAAAACATAAAAGTGAAAGTGTTTAAGAAGCCGTTGGTTTTTGCCGGGCGTTTTGTGGCAGAGAACGAAGGAAAGAACGGTTTGATAAAAGTGATTGNCGGGGAAAAGCACGGCGAAATCTTGGGCGTTCACATGATAGGAAATCCGAGTTCGGAAATAATTTTTGGCGCGTGCATGGCCATTGAAATGCAAATGCGCGTGCAAGACATTAAGGAAATTGTTTTCCCTCATCCCACGGTAAGCGAGATTTTTAAAGAAGCCCTTTTTTGACATAGAATTTTAATTTAGAGTTTAACATAACCAGCAATGCCAAAAAGTCAAATTATAGACCCGTCTGAAGTAAGAAAACCCGGCGAGATAACCTTTGGAAAAATCCCGATTAACCAATATCAAAAAACGATTGCCGAAGAAAGAAGCAATTTCAGCGACGAGCAATTAGTGCGCATCTTCCACGACATGCAGGCAATTCGCGAATTTGAAACGATGTTGAATTTGGTGAAAACCACGGGAGAATATCAGGGGATTCCCTACAATCACCCCGGCCCGGCGCATTTATCCATTGGTCAAGAAGCGGCTGCCGTGGGAATGGCTTACCATTTAACCATCGACGATTATATTTTTGGTTCGCATCGCAGTCACGGAGAAATTTTAGCCAAGGGGTTGTCGGCCATTCATCAGCTTGACGACGATTCGTTGATGAATATAATGAAGAATTTTTTCGGAGGAAGCACATTAAAAGCCGTGGAAAAAGGGGCGCATAAGAATGTGAAAGATCTAGCCATTCGTTTTTTGATGTACGGAACGTTGGCGGAAATATTTGCCCGCGAAAACGGTTTCAACAAAGGCTTGGGCGGCAGCATGCATGTGTTCTTTACGCCCTTCGGGGTATATCCCAACAATGCGATTGTGGGCGGGTCGGCCGACATTGCGACGGGCGCGGCTTTGTATAAAAAAGTAAATCAAAAGAAAGGAATTGTGGTGGCCAACATCGGAGACGCCGCCATGGGTTGCGGCCCTGTTTGGGAAGGAATTTCTTTTGCCGCCATGGATCAATTTAAGTTGCTGTGGGAAGGAAATTTCAGAGGCGGTTTGCCCGTCATTTTTAATTTCATGAATAATCAATACGGCATGGGCGGACAAACAAGCGGGGAGACGATGGGCTATAAAATTTTAGCGCGCGCGGGGGCAGGAGTCAATCCCGAAATGATGCATGCCGAGCGGGTGGACGGTTTCAATCCGTTGGCGGTGATTGACGCCTTTAAGAGAAAGAAAAAAATACTGGAAGAGAAAAACGGCCCTGTGTTGTTGGATACGCTGACCTATCGTTTCAGCGGGCACTCTCCTTCGGACGCCTCCACCTATCGAAGCAAAGAAGAGGTGGAAGCGTGGCAACAGGTCGATTCGTTGATTTGCTATGCGAGCGATTTAGCGAAACAGAAAGTCGCCACGGAGAAGGAATTGGCGAGTTTGAAAGAAAGCATTGCGGCAACCATTAAAGAAGTATATCAATTAGCCATCGACGACGCCGTTTCGCCGCGATTGAATTTGATTGCCAAACCGGATGCTATCGGCGAGATGATGTTCAGCAACGAGTCGGTTGACAAAATGGAGGATAGAAAACCCGACGTCTTGCTTTCGCGGGAGGAAAATCCGCGCGTAAAACAATTAGCTTCCAGGGAACGATTTGCTTTCGACAAAGAGGGAAAGGCGATTTCAAAAATTAAATGCTATCAATACCGCGACGCGATTTTTGAAGCCGTCATCGACAGGTTTTACAAAGACCCGACGCTCATTGCATACGGCGAGGAGAACAGAGATTGGGGCGGCGCTTTTGCGGTCTATCGCGGATTGACGGAAGCATTGCCCTATCATCGTCTCTTCAATTCTCCCATTTCGGAGGGCGCCATTGTGGGCACTGCCATTGGTTACGGAATGGCGGGCGGGCGCGTGATTGCCGAGATTATGTACTGCGATTTTTTGGGACGATGCGGCGACGAAGTTTTCAATCAGTTGCCCAAATGGCAAGCCATGAGCGGCAACGTAATTAAGATGCCTGTAGTGATTCGCGTATCGGTCGGCTCAAAATACGGCGCTCAACATTCGCAAGACTGGACGGCGCTGGTAGCGCACATTCCGGGACTGAAAGTGGTTTTTCCCGCCACGCCCTACGATGCAAAAGGATTAATGAACGCAGCCCTGCAAGGAACTGACCCTGTTATATTTTTTGAAAGTCAGCGATTATACGACATGGGCGAAATGTTTCATGAGGGCGGCGTGCCGACAGACTATTATGAAATTCCCCTCGGCGAACCCGACATTAAACGCAAAGGCAAAGACATTACTATTCTTACGCTGGGTTCTGCCTTATATATGGCGTTGAAAGCAGCCGACGAGTTGAAAGAAAAATATAATTTGGAAGCCGAAGTGATTGATGCGCGTTCGGTGGTGCCTTTCAACTATGAATTGGTAATAGAGTCGGTGAAGAAGACGGGAAAAATTGTGTTGGCAAGCGATGCGTCGGAGCGCGGTTCCGTGCTGAAAGAGATGGCGCACGTGATTACGGAATTGGCATTTGACGAGTTGGACGCCCCGCCGACGGTGGTGGGTTCGCGCAACTGGATCGTGCCGGCTCATGAAATGGAAAACTTCTTCTTCCCGCAGCCGTCTTGGATAATCGACGCCATTCATGAAAAAATCTTGCCGCTGAAAAATCACCGCACGCAAAATAATTTCACGGCCTTGGAACAAGCCAGAAGAAATAAGCGGGGAGTATAATTTAAAATAGTATATTGACTTAAAAAATGGCATGCTTAAAGTAAACGCTCATATTCACACGCCGTATTCGTTCAGTTCTTTTTCTTCCGTGGAAGAAGCGGTAGCGATGGCCAAACGGGAGGATATTGGAATATTGGGAGTCAATGATTTTTTCACCACGGAAGCCTACGAGGAATTTGAACGGCAATGCAGTCAGGCAAAAATTTATCCCCTCTTTAATATAGAGTTTATCGGCGTCGATAAAACTTTCAAAGAGAAAGGATGGAGAATAAACGATCCGAGCAATGTCGGGCGGATTTATTTTTGCGGAAAGGGATTGAGTTTTCCCGTTTCAATGTCGGAACATTCCGAGTCGTGATGCGCCGCGTGCAGCACGGCAGCAACGAGCATGTGAAAATGATGATTGCCAAGTGCAACCAATATTTCAATGAGCAAGGCATAGACCTTCGCTTGGATTTTGAACACATAAAAAAAACATTAGCCAAGAATTTAGTCAGGGAAAGGCATTTGGCAAAAGTCATTCGGCAATATGGCTACGGGCTGTGCGAATCGGCGAGCGAGCGAAAATCNTTTTTGCAAAAACTTTATGCGGGAAAAGAAAGCAAAGCGGACGTAAACGACGAGAGCGCCGCAGAGAATGAAATTCGGAATATGCTGTTGAAGAGCGGCGGCGCGTGTTTTGTTCAGGAAAATGAAAATGCTTTTTTATCGTGGGATGAAATTATTTCCCTCATCCTCGACGCCGGCGGAATCCCTTGCTATCCGATGTTGTTAGACTTCCACGGGAATTTCACCGAGTTTGAAAAAGACTGGGAGCAAGTGCACGAAGTCCTTTCCGCCCGTCATGTGCGGTGCGTAGAGCTTATTCCTTCGCGCAATGAAGCGGAGCAGACGGAGAAGTTTGTCAAGTTTTTTACGGATAAAAAGTACCTCGTGCTTTTTGGAACGGAGCACAATACGCCCTCGATGCCGCCGCTGACCGTTCCCATCGCCGACGAATTGCAAAAGTTGTCGTATAAGAATGCTTGCGTGGTGGCGGCTCATCAGCAATTAAAGCGGGAAGGGGGAGAAGGTTTTTTGAATCGCGAGCATATTCCTAAAACGGAGTCAATAGAAGAGTTAAGCGCCCTTGGCGATAGGATTGTTTCAAAATAGGCGTTTTTAATGAACAGAGCCGCGAATAAAACAGTGATTGTAACAGGAGCCGCCAAAGGTTTTGGAGAAGGCATTGCCTGCGATATGTTTCGCGAGGGAGCGAATGTGGTGATGGCCGATTTGGATGAAGCAAACGGCGCGGCGCTGGAAAAGAAATTGAACGCCGCGGGAAATAACAAGGCTTTGTTTGTGAAGTGCGACGTGTCGAACGAAAGCGAGGTGGAAAATTTGGTGAACGAGGCGGTTAAAAAATTCCGTTCGCTGGATGTTTTTGTGAGCAATGCGGGCGTGTTGAAAGCCGGCGGGCTGGAGGAGCTGAAGAAGGAAGACTTTGAGTTTTTGACCAAAATCAATTACACCGGGTTTTACTTGTGCGTTAAACATGCGGCGCGCGCGATGAAGGAGCAAAACCAAAAGCGGCCGGGCATAATGACCGACATTATTCAAATTAACTCCAAATCGGGTTTGCGGGGAAGTCATAAGAACTTTGCTTATGCGGGAGGAAAGTTTGGCGCTATCGGGCTTGCGCAATCTTTTGCCTTGGAGTTGATACCTTATAATATTAAAGTGAACGTGATTTGTCCCGGGAACTTTTTTGAAGGGCCGCTTTGGATGGATCCTAAGATAGGTTTATTTGTTCAATACCTCAAGGCCGGAAAAGCGCCGGGCGCCAAGACCATTGAAGACGTAAAAAATTATTACGAACAACAAACGCCGATGAAGCGCGGTTGCCGAGTGGAGGACGTCATGAAGGCGATTTATTACCTTATCGAGCAACAGTACGAAACAGGACAAGCCCTGCCCGTAACGGGAGGACAAGTGATGCTCAATTAACTTTTGGCTTAAATTAAAATTATGAAAACAAAGGCGGTTCGGCTTTACGGAAAGAACGATTTGCGCTTGGAAGAATTTGATCTGCCGGCCATAAAAGACGATGAAATTTTAGCTTCCGTGACATGCGACAGTTTGTGCATGTCGTCTTACAAAGCCAGTCGGCAAGGCGTCGAACATAAGCGCATCCCCAAGAACGCGGCTGAAAATCCCATTCTTTTGGGGCATGAATTTAGCGGTCAGTTTTTGGAAGTGGGGGCGAAGTGGAAACACAAATTTAATGCGGGCGACAAGTTTTCCATTCAGCCCGCGCTGAACTATGAAGGAGGCCCCGTGGGTTTGTTGAGCGCCCCCGGCTATTCGTACCCTTACATCGGCGGCGACGCCACGCATATTATCATTCCCAATGAAGTGATGGAAATGGATTGTATTTTGCCCTACTTCGGAGATGGTTTTTATCCCGCCGCATTGGCCGAGCCGTTGTCGTGCGTAATCGGCGCCTTGCACGCGAACTATCACACCTCGCCCGCCTCCTACGTGCATCGCATGGAAATTGCGGAAGGAGGAAATATGGCTATCCTGGCGGGCGTGGGACCGATGGGGCTTTGCGCCATTCACTACACCATTAACGGCAGTCCGCGAAAACCCAAGTTGCTGGCGGTGACGGACAGAAATCAAGACCGTTTAGATCGGGCGGCGTCGCTTTATACGGTTGAACAAGCCAAGCGCAAGGGCGTCGAATTGAAATACATTAATACAAGCGTCGGCAACCCTGCGGAGGAGATGATGCCACTCACAGGCAATAAAGGATACGACGACGTATTTGTTTTTGCGGCGGCGCCGGAGGTGATTGAGCAAGCCGATTCGCTCTTGGCATTCGACGGCTGTTTGAATTTTTTCGCAGGCCCGACGGACCCCAATTTTAAAGCCCCGTTAAATTTTTATAATGTGCATTACAATTTTTCGCATATAGTCAGCACGAGCGGCGGAAACAAAAACGACATGAAGGAAGCCTTGGCGCTTATATCGAACGGCTTTGATTTGGCCGGCATCATCACCCATGTGGGAGGCCTCGACGCCGTGATACCCGCCACGTTGAATTTGCCGTCCATTCACGGAGGAAAAAAATTGATGTACACCCATTTGTCCATGCCCCTCACCGCCATCGACGATTTTGAGGAGAAAGGAAAAACAGAACCTTTGTTTGCCGAACTAGACAAACTTTGCAAGGCGCACCGCGGATTATGGAATTTGGAAGCAGAGAAGTTTTTGATGGCAAACGGAAAAAAAATTAATGGTTAATGATTAATGCCGTTGCCCCGCCATTCGCCTAGACTCCAAGCCTGTGCTATCGTGGGGCGGTGTTGGGGCGCTTGGGACTCGGGGGACACTGTCGCAAACATCCTGCAAGCGCCAAGAAAAAGAAGTTTCCTTTGGGGGTAAGACCTACGGGATATAAGTTAGCCATTAATTATTAGTTGCAATGCAGGTTAAATAATTGGGTATTGTTAATTTAATATAGTTTTGTGTATTTGAAGAAAACCTTATGAATTGTCCAAGATGTAAAAGTTCTGAATATAGTAAAGACGGTATTGTTAATTTGCGACCACGATATAAATGCAAGAAATGTGTATACCGTTATACCGTTGAAAAGAAATCGGATTTGAAATCAGACGNGACAAAACGACTTGCGCTAGAANTGTATTTAGAAGGATTAGGATTTAGGTCTATTTGGCCGTATTCTAAAAATAAGTTATGGCAGTGTTTATAAATGGGTTAAAGAATGGGGAGAAAAAGTAAGTTTGCCAAAATCAACCCNGCCTATTGAAATGGCGGAATTAGACGAGATGCATACTTATATTATGTCAAAAAAAACTACTGTTGGCTCCGGATTGCTGTTGATAGATTTGGAAAAAGGCATGTCGATTTTGTGTGTGGAGACAGGTCAACACAAACCTTTAAAAAACTTTGGGTCAAAATTAAAGATTTAGAAGTGAATGGTTTTTGTTCGGATTATTGGAAAAGCTATTCGGAACTGATACCTAGTGAAACACATTGTGAATCAAAAGCAGAAACTTTTACAATTGAAGGATATAATGCTAGAATAAGGCATTATTTGGCTCGATTCAGAAGGAAGTCAAAATGTTATTCAAAAGCGATACACATGATAGGAAAGTCTTTAAAGTTGCTAATGATGAAACTAAATAATGAATTAACTATATTAAATTAACAATACC
>G312J29652_10000191_pt1 | contig 13915 bp, 12 predicted proteins | sample EareggfetidaYelm_FD_29652 | JGI IMG/M metagenome (IMG submission 29652) | reverse complement strand
GCTTGCCTGAACCACCTGGTGCTCCGGGGCGAAGTCCGCCGCGAGACCGATGCCAATGGCGTGGACTGGTACCGTTGCCCCGAGCCTGCGCGAAGCGCGCCCGCGCAACGAATTGCGCCAGCGTCTTGACCGGCTTTTGTGCAAAGGCGGGGGTCTGCGCTATTGCGCCACCGGCACCAAGTGCGCCAAATGCTGGTGCGCCGGCGACCACGGTGTGGATGGCACGATGGCGTGTTGGAAGATGCGACATGCCTGGGTCTGTCCTGGCTGCCGGTTCCCGTGGTGCTGTTGCCGCCGGGGAGCGGGCGCGGCCTGTTCAGCTCACCCAGGCTGCGGGCACCGACAGCGGGAAGTCGAGCAGCATCTGGGCAAAGCTCTTGCCGAGGGGATCNGAGCGCAGGCTGGCAGAACCACCGCCCCCCAGCGCCTGGTGCAGCACGAAATTCAGCGCGTTCAGGCCGGGAACCTCGTAGCGCTCCACCTCGCCTTCGAGCAGATGCGAGAACCAGCCGCGCACCGCGCAGGCGCTGAGTTGCGCGCGCAATAGCGGCAGGTAGCGGGGTTCGCGCGCAATGACGCCGATGTTCTCGTCGTCGCCCTTGTCACCGCTGCGCGCCCAGGCCAGCGTGATCAACGGCACGCTGACCACCGGGCCGCCAGGGGCAGTCCATGGCTGGGGCGGCGCCAACGCGCGCGCCGGCGGGTTTTCGCCCACCGCCGCCGCGACATCGAGACGCTCCTGCCGCCCTTGCATGCTGACCGTCAGCGGCACCTCGCGCTTGGGCGCAAGGAAGGAAAAGACTTTCACCACCTGCTGCACATCGGCCCGCCCGAACAGCGCCGAGCGCGTGCCGGCCGCCATCGAGGTGCCCGCCGATGCGCATTCCCGCTGCAGAAACTGCAAAGCCTCGGCTGCGGGGTGGCGCGCTGCCAGGCGCAGCAGTACTTCGCGGGTGGCAAGCACGCGGGCGTTGGGGCCGTACAGGGCCTCGCAGCCTATGGGTTCGACGCTGGTAGCGGCATAGTCCGGGTAGCCCTTGCCGAACATCATTCGCCGCGTGCGCGCAAGCAATGCGTCTGCGGTGCGCTGCGCCTTGCGGGGCGCGTCCACGCCGCGAATCGCCAGCGCCAGGGCGATCTGGTAGCCGTCGTGCCATGTGCCATTGCACTTGTAGTGCGTGCCGGGAGGGCGCCCGCGCGCTCCGCTGACGAATACATGGTCCGTGTCCAGCGCCTCGGTGCGCACATGCCGGAAATCGCAGGTGACATCAGGCATCAGGTACGCGCCCGGGTCGCCCACTTCGTACAGAATCTGCTCGGCCACGGCTGCCGGGTGGATCAGGCCGCCAGATCCCTGCGGCTTGGAGAGCACAAAACTGCCATCGTCGGCGCAGTCGATCACCGGATAGCCGATGCGATCCCATCCCTGCACCCGTTGCCAGTCAGTGAACAGCCCGCCGGTGGCCTGCGCGCCGCACTCGATCACATGCCCCGCCAGGGTGGCGCTGGCCAGCCGGTCCCAGTCGTCCCAAGACCAGCCGAATTCGTGCACGAGCGGGCCCACCACCACGGCGCTGTCGACNCAGCGGCCGGTGATGACGACATCGGCCCCCCAGTCCAGCGCGCGGGCGATGCCTTGCGCGCCGACATAGGCGTTGGCCGACATCAGATGGGGCGGCGCAGGCTCGCCGGTGTGCATGTCATCGAGGCCCTTGGNGCACCAATCGGGCATCGAGGCCATGACATCATCGCCCGTCACCAGCGCNACCTTGGGCCGCAGCCCTTGCCGTGCGGCCGCCGCGAGCAATGCGTCGCGGCAGGCCTGCGGGTTCAGTCCGCCGGCGTTGGCCACGACCCGAATGCCGCGCTGGAGGATTTCGGCCAGATGCGCAGCCATGGCNGCGTCGACGAAGTCGGTGGCGTATCCCAGGGCAGGGTTTTTGCTGCGTGCCCGCGACATGATGGACATGGTGGTCTCGGCCAGGTAGTCGTAGACCAGGTATTGCAAGCCTGGCACGGCCAGCAGCTGTGGCGTGGCCGTCGCCGAGTCGCCCCAGAAGCCGCAGGCGCCGCCGATGCGGACACGGCAGTGGTGGCAGTGGTGCTTCATGCCGCTGCCCCGATGCCGAGGGGCTGCACCTGGACCAGCTTGCTGCCCGCGCGGGCCTGGCCGCCCACCTGGGCCGAGAGCTCGGTGATTCGCCCGGCGAATGGCGCGCTCAAGCGGTGCTCCATCTTCATGGCTTCGAGCACGACCAGCGTTTGTCCGGCCTGCACGGTGTCGCCGACGGCCACGCCGACGGCTGCAATGCGGCCTGTCAGCGGCGCGGTCACGGCCCCGCTGCCGCCGTCCTGGGCGCGGGCGCGGCGGGGATCGACGGGCACGAAGCACCAGGCACGGCCCGCGCTGTGCAGGTGAATGCCGGCGCTGTTTCGCGCCTGGACCACGCGCTGCATTTGGCCGTTGCCTTCGAGCCACCAGACGCTGTCGCCATGCTTGCGCACCAGCGCCAGACGCACGCTGTCCACTTGGGCTTCCTGCCTGACCGTGACATCCACGCTGTCATCGGCCGCCTGCAACTGCACATGCCAGCGCCGGCGGCCCAGTTCCAGATCGACGGGCGCCACCGCATGGCCCAGTCGCGTGGCGCCATGCCACGGCCAGCCGGCAGCAGCAAGCGCGGCGGCGGCCACCGTGGTGCTGTCGGGGCAGGTGCCGGCCAATGCCGCGCCCATGTGCTCGGCGATGAATCCGGTGTCGACATCGCCACGGCAAAATGCCGGATGCTCCAGGCATTCGGCCAGGAAGCCCTGGTTGCTGGCGACGCCCAGCAGCACGCAGTCCTGCAGCGCGCGGTGCAGCTTGCGCCGCGCTTCATCGCGCGTTCGCGCATGCGCCACCAGTTTGGCCACCATGGAGTCGTAGTCGGGCGGCACGACAGCGCCTTCGCTCAAGCCGTGGTCCACGCGCACATCGTGTCCGTCCGCAGGCGGACGCCAGCACAGCACCGGGCCGCCCTGCGGCAGGAAGCCGGCGCTCACATCCTCGGCCGTCAGGCGCGCCTCGATCGCGTGGCCGTCGAATGCCACTTCATCCTGCGTCAAAGGCAGCGGCTCGCCTGCGGCCACACGCAATTGCCACTCCACCAGATCCAGCCCGGTGATGGCCTCGGTCACGGCGTGCTCGACCTGCAGCCGCGTGTTCATCTCCATGAAGTAGAACGCGCCCGAACGGTCGAGCAGAAACTCCATGGTGCCCGCGCCGACATAGCCGATGGCGTTGGCCGCGTCGACGGCGGCCTTGCCCATGCGCGCGCGCAGTTCGGGGCCGACCGCCGGGGAAGGCGCCTCCTCGATGAGCTTTTGGTGCCGGCGCTGCACCGAACAATCGCGCTCGCCCAGGTGAATGACGTGGCCGTGGGTGTCCGCAAAGACCTGAATCTCGATGTGCCGGGGCGCAAGCAGCGCGCGCTCCAGAATCAGTTCATCGGAACCGAAGGCTGCCAACGCCTCGGAACGTGCGCTGGCGAGCGCGGCGGCCAGGTCGGACGGTCCGTGCACCAGCCGCATGCCGCGCCCGCCGCCACCGGCGGCGGCTTTGACCATGACCGGAAAGCCGATGCCGGACGCAGCCGCCTGCAGGGCCGGGTCGCCCTGGTCCAGGCCCTGGTAGCCCGGCACACAGGGCATGCCTGCGGCCCGCATCAGGCGCTTGGCCTCGGCTTTGTTGCCCATGGCGCGAATCGCCTCGGCAGGCGGCCCGACGAAGACCAGCCCGGCGCCGGTGACGGCGGCGGCAAAGTCCCCGTTTTCGGCCAGGAAGCCATAGCCGGGGTGGATGGCGTCCGCGCCGGTGCGGCGGGCGGCCTGCAAGATGGCCTCGATGTTCAGATAGGACCCACGCGGCGCGGCCGGCCCCACGCAAACCGCCGTGTCAGCCTGCACGGCATGCAGGCTGGCGCGATCGGCTTCGGAGTAGATGGCCACGGTGCGCAAGCCGAGCCGGCGCGCCGTTCGCATGATGCGGATGGCGATCTCGCCCCGGTTGGCGACGAGCAGGGTGTTGAAGGGGCGGGCCTGTCCGGTCATCCGGATGCTCCCCGAGGAGGAGTCCCTGGACATCAGCGCGAACCCGTCAGGCCCATCTGCTTGGCGATCACCTGCATCATGACTTCGTCGGCGCCGCCGCCGATGGAGCACAGGCGAAAGTCGCGGTAGGCGCGTGCGACCGGATTGTCCCAGGTGTAGCCCATGCCGCCCTGGAACTGCATGCACCATTGGGCGATCTCGCGTGACAGGCGACCGGCTTTGAGCTTGGCCATCGAGGCCAGTTCCACGACATCGCCGCCGCTGACGTAGGTCTGCGTGGCCATGTAGACCAGTCCCCGCAGGGCCTCCAGTTCCGTCTTGAGCTCGGCCAGTTTGAACTGGATGAACTGGTTGTCCAGCAGCGGCTTGCCGAAGGCGATGCGTTGGCGCAGGTAGTCGGCGGTCTCGTCGATGAGTTGGATGGCGGCCAGGCGGCGCGCCGCCGCGCCCAGGCGTTCCTCCTGGAATTGCTTCATCTGGTAGATGAAGCCCATGCCTTCTGCGCCGATGCGATGGCGCACCGGAACACGCACCTCGTCGAAGAAGATTTGTGCCGTGTCCGAGCACCACATGCCGAACTTCCTGATCTTTTGCACCGCCACGCCCTTGGCGCGTTGGCCTTTGTCCTTGAGCGGCACGATGATCAACGACTTGTTCTTGTGCATCGGGCCATCGGAGGTGTTGCACAGCAGGCAGATCCAGTCGGCCTGGGTGCCGTTGGTGATCCACATCTTGGCGCCGGAGATCAGGTAGTCGCCGCCGTCGCGGCGCGCATGGGTTTGCAGCGAGGCCACGTCCGAGCCCGCGCCCTGCTCCGACACGCCAATGCAGGCCACCACGTCGCCGGCGATGGCCGGGGCCAGGAACTCGCGTTTGAGCTCGTCGGAGCCGAAGGCCGCCAGCGCCGGCGTGGCCATGTCGGTTTGCACGCCCGCTGCCATGCTCACGCCCTGGGCGCGCACATAGCCCATCGCCTCGCCGGCAGCAACCGCGTAGGAGAAATCCAGGCCCAGGCCGCCGTACTCGGCGGGCTTGGTGATGCCCAAAAAGCCGAGGCGGCCCATCTTCTTGAACAGTTCGTGGGCCGGGAAGATTTCCGCCGCCTCCCATTCGTCGACGAACGGGTCCACCTCGCTGGCCAGGAAGCGGCGGATGCTTTGCATGATGCTGTGGTGTTCTGCTGTGTACATGGTGGTGCTCCGGAAAAGGGGGCATCAGAAACGGGCCACGCCGAACTGCACGGGGTGGCCCCGGCGCAATGGGGCCTCTCGCGCCATGGCCAGCACGAAACCGAGCACCGCGCGGGTGCTGCGCGGGTCGATGATTGCGTCGTCCAACATCAGGCCGCTGGTGATGAAGGCGCTGGCTTGGCGCTCGAAGTTGGCGATGATCTGCGCCCTCTGGCGCGCCAGCGCCTCCTCGTCGACCGGTTTGCCGCTGCGCCCGGCCTGTTGCCGCGCCACGATGTCCATGGTCATGGCGGCCTGCTCGCCGCCCATGACGGCAGTTTTGGCGTTGGGCCAGGAAAAGCTCATGCACGGCCGGAACGCCTGGCCGCACATGCCGTAGTTGCCGGCACCGAAAGAGGCGCCGCAATACAAGGTGACATGCGGCACGCGCGAGTTGGACAGCGCCTGGATCATCTTGGCGCCGTGCTTGATCATCCCGGCCTCCTCGGACATGCGCCCGACGATGAACCCGGTGGTGTTCTGCATGAANACGATCGGCGTGGCCGACTGGTTGCACAACTGGATGAACTGCGCCGCCTTGGTGGCACCGGCCGGGTCGATGGGNCCGTTNTTGCTGATGATGCCGACCCCATGCCCCTCGATGCGGGCANGCCCGCACAGCGTCGATACGCCGTAATCNGGCTTGAACGCGAGCCAGGCCGATTCGTCGACGATGCGGGCGATCACCTGCTGCATGTCGACCGGCTTTTTCACGTCCAACGGCATCACGCCGGCCAGTTCGTCCGGGTCCAGCACCGGCGGCTTGCCCGCCCGTGCCGGCGCAGGAGCAGCCCAGTCGAGCGCGGCGACGATGTCGCGTGCGATGGCAATCGCGTGCGCGTCGTCCTCGCCGACATACTCGGCCAGGCCGCTGGTCCGGGCATGCATGTCGGCACCGCCGAGTTCCTCGTCGGTGGCGATTTCTCCGGTGGCCGCCAAGAGCAACGGCGGGCCGGCGAGGAAGGCGCGTGCGCGTCGGCGCACCATCACCACATAGTCCGACAGACCCGGCATGTAGGCGCCGCCGGCGGTCGATGGGCCGTGCACGACGGTGATGACGGGCAGGCCGGCGGCGGACAGGCGCGCCAGGTTGTAGAACAGGCCGCCGCCGCGGATGAAGCGCTCGACCCGGTAGGTGCGCAGATTGGCGCCGGCGGACTCCACCAGGTGAATGAAGGGCAGCCGGTTTTCCAGCGCGATCTCCTGCGCGCGCAGCAGCTTCTTGCTGCCGGCGTCCACGTAAGCGCCGGCAGCGATGGCCGAATCGGAGGCGGCCACCATGCAGCGCACGCCGCACACGAAACCGATGCCGGTGATCTGCCCACCGCCGGGCACCGATGTCTCCGGCGTTTCTCCTTCGGCGCAGTAGCCGGCCATGTTGCCGAGCTCCAGGAAGGGGGCGCCAGGATCGAGCAGCCGCGCCACGCGCTCCCTCGGCAGCAGTGCGCCGCGCTTGTCGAAGGCTGCCTTGGCCTTGGCCGAGGCGTCCCGGGTTCGCTGCTCCAACTGCCGCAGGCGCTCGATCAGGGCCAGCATGCCCTGGCGCTGCTCGGCGTAGGCGGCCTGTGCGGTGTCGATTCGGGATTCGATGGGTGTCATGGCGCGGTCTCGTCGGCCGTGGTCCGCAGCAGGGCGTCCAGGGCAATCGCGCCTTGGCCCTGCGGCCTGGCCGGCAAGGGATTGATTTCCAGCCCGGTGAGTGCCGGGCCGAGCGCCATGGCGGCACTGGGCACGCAAGCAATGGCTGGCGCCGCCGCTTGCACGTCAGCCGCAGGCTTGCCGCGAAAGCCCTGCATCAGGCGGTACATGCGCACCGTGTGCCGCGCCTGCACCACGCCAAGNNGGGCAAACGCCGCACGGCAGATGACGCGGTTGCCCGCNAGCGCTGCGGTGTGCGACTGCGTCACCTCGGAACCGCAGTCGCTTTCGCCGGCCTTGGGCAAGATCAGCGGCNTGCCGGCCCGTCGCAGGCNCGTGGCCGCCNCGATGAACTCGTGGCCGTCGCGCAGGCCCTCGGCATAGCCCGCGCCGCCGACTTCCGCGTAGCCTGCGGCGTGCACGATGGCCATGGAGGACGGGCTGAGTACGGCCTCCAGCCGATGCAACGATGCCGTCATTGATGTCTCCAAAAGCGTTCTGCCGGTACCGGTCGGGTGATTTCAGAAGAAACCCCCGGCCATCGCAATCGGTTTGTGCGCATTTGTCCACGATGTGGACCCATGCACGCCGCGCGCAGCAGATCAGCCCATGGATCAGCCCGTGGATCGGGATGCCGGTTCTTGCACGATGAGCGCACCGATTTCGTGCCGGTGGGGACGGTGACGCCGATGGACTCGTTGGCCCTGCCCTGCCCCGAGGCCCACCAAGGGCTGGCGCCGCGTGGCGGGCGATCACGGCGGAAAATTGCCTGCACACCCAGGGTCGGCGCTACGCGCCGTGTGCGATGTGCGATGTGCGATGTGCGATGTGCGATGTGCGTCGGCCAAGGCCTTGCCCTGGCCGCCACCGTCAACCACCCCGAGACCCGCAACGCGCTCGCGCCGGTGCTCTTGGCCGCACCGCGCCAAGTGATTCCCCCGGCCCCGGGTGCTCGCCGGAAATGAGGGGGGAGGACATGCGCGTCGTTCATCCGAAATGGCAAGAAACGGTGCCGAACTCGCCGTAGTCGGCCACCACCGTATCGCCCTTGACAACCTCGATGGGCCGGATGAACGAGCCCGCCAGGATGACCTGCCTGGGCTGCAAGGTCACGCCAAAACGATGCAGCCGATTGGCGAGCCAGGCCACGCCATAGCCAGGGTGATTGAGCACCCCGGCGGCCAGGCCGGTTTCTTCGACCTCGCCGTTGCGGCTGACGATGGCGCCGATGCGTCGCATGTCGGCGTCCGACACCGCCGGCCTGAACGGGCGTCCCCCCAGCACCAAGGCGGCGTTGGCCGCGTTATCGGAGATGGTGTCGAGCACGGTGCGCATGCGCCTGGTTTGCGGGTCGATGCGCTCGATGCGCGCGTCGAGGATCTCCAGCGCGGGCGTGATGTANGCGGTGGCGTCGAGCACGTCGAACAGCGTGCAGTCGGGGCCAGCCAGCGGCTTGGCGAGCACGAAGGCCAGTTCGGCCTCGATCTTCAACTGCAGGAAGCGCTCCGACTCGATCACCGCGCCGTCGCGGTAGAACATGTCGTCCAGCAGCGTGCCGTAGTCCGGCTCGGCGATGTTCACCGCGCGCTGCATCGCCTTCGACGTGAGGCCAATCTTGTGGCCTTTTATCGTGCGGCCATTGCGCAGCTCGAGCTGCATCCAGGCGTGCTGGATCGCGTAGGCGTCGTCGATCGTCATCTCCGGGTAGTCGAGCGAGAACTGGCGGCAGGCCAGGCGCGTGCGCTGCGCCTGCTGCAACCGCTCGGCGGCCTGGGCGAGGGTGTTCTGGTCCAGGCTCACCGGACTACCCTCCTGCCGNTCGAGGCCGCAGGCAAGCAAAAACACCGGGCNNACACAGGATGTCGTTTCATGGCGCCACCTCTTCGGCCTTCACGACGTTGCGCAGCACGCCCACGCCGCTGACTTCGATCTCGACCACATCGCCCGGCCGCAGGAACTTCGGCGGATCGAAGCGGATGCCCGCGCCGATCGGCGTGCCGGTGGCGATGATGTCGCCCGGCGCCAGCGTGGTGAAGGTCGAGAGGTAGTTGACGAGGCAGGCGAAGCCGAACATCAGGTTCGCGCTGCTGTCGTCCTGCCGCAGTTCGCCATTGACATGCGTGCGCACGCGCAGCGCGCCATAGCCCTGCGGAAATTCGTCGGCCGTGACGATCCACGGGCCGATGGCGCCGGACGCATTCCAGTTCTTGCCCTGCGTCACGTTGAACTTGGCGTGGTGCGTCCAGTCGCGGACGGTGCCTTCGTTCATGCAGGTGATTCCGGCGATGCAGGCCAGCGCGTCGTCTGCCTGCACGCGGCGCGCGCGCTGGCCGATGACGATGGCGATCTCGCCCTCGTAGTCGAGCTGTGTCGATTCGAGCGGCTGCTGCAACGGCTCGCCGTGGCCGACGAAGGACTCGGCCACGCGCATGAAGATGCTCGGGTACTTGGGCAAATCGCTGCCGTCCTTGTATTCGGCGTTGCGGTGCGCGTAGTTCACGCCGACGCAGAACACGCGGCGTGGCCGCGCGATGGGCGTCTGGAACCGCACATCGGCCAGCGCATGGTCGGGCGCGGCGCCCTCTGCGGCCTGGCGCGCCTGCGCGAGCGCGGCGTCGCCGCCTTCGAGCAATGCCGCGACGCACGCGCAGGCCGGCAGGCGGCGGCCGAGATCGACGACACCGTCGCCGATGACGCAGCCCCAGTGCGAGGCCCCGCCGTGGAGGTAGCTGATGAGTTTCATGCGCTGTCGAATCCAAAGAGGCGGGCGGGGTTGTCGACAAGGATCTTCTGCCGCGTGGCGGCGTCGGGGGCGAAGCGATAGAGCAGTTCGAGCAATGCGCCCTCGTTGGGCGGCTGTTGGACCGATACCGGGTGCGGCCAGTCGCTGCCCCACACGCAACGGTCGGGCGCGATGTCGATCAGGCGCTGCGCGAGCGGCACCACGTCGTCCCACGGCGCGCCGGTCTTCGAGAGCTTCTCGGACAGCGACAGCATCACCCAGAAGTTGCCGCGCTCGAACAGTTGCAGGATGCGCGCCAGGCTCGGGTCGGCAGCGCCGCGCGCCGGGTCGGCGCGGCCCATGTGGTCGATCAGCACCGGCATGTCCAGGGACTCGATGGCCGGGAGTTGCCCGGCGATGCCGGTCGGCTCGGGCTGCACCTTCAGGTACCAGCCGAGCTCCTTGACGCGGGCGAAGATGCGTTCCTGCCCGGCCGCGCTCAGGCGGATGCCCAGGCTGCCGCGCGTCAAGCGCGCGCCGCGCACGCCGGCGTCGTGCAGTTTCTGGATATAGGCGTCGTCGCGCTCTGTCAGCACCACGGCGTTGGCGCAGGCCATGTAGCGGCGCGGGCCGCCGGCGTTCAGGCCCTCCAGCGCATCGAGCACCACTGCGTGGTCGGCGCCATAGGTGGTGGCCTGGACGATCACGCCGCGCCCGATGCCGAGCGTGGCGTGGAGCTTTTGCGCCACCTGCCAGGTGGCGCTCGGCATTTCGTAGGCGGCGTCGGGGCGCACGGGGTACTGCTCGCGCGGGCCGAACACATGGAACTGGCTGTCGCACGCGAGCGCGGGCGGCAGCGGCACCGGCGCTCGCGGATGGGGGTCGAAGGCAAGGTAGTCGGGCATGGGGGTCGTGGGGCGGTCGGAGAAACGTCGAATCAGGCGATCCAGGCCGTGAAGCTGCACTCGATCAGCCGGCCCATGTCGAGCTCGGGCGCGATGATCGCGTGGCGCGCGGGCCGCGCTGCGGCATCGGGGAACATCTCGAGCCACGGCACGTTGAGCGCCGGGCGCTGGCGTCGATCCTTCATCCAGACGGTGATTTTCACGATGTCCTGCGTGCCGCCGCCGGCCGCCTCGACGATGCGGCGCACGTTGTCGAGCATGAAGCGGCACTGTGCCTCGATGGTTTCGGCCGGTTTGCCGGTGGCGGGGTCGTTGCCCTGGATGCTGCCGCTTTCCAGCAGCGGGCCGACGCGGCAGCCCGCCGGGATCGGGTTCTTGTGGCCAAAGCCGGCGACGTACACGCTGGTGCGCGCGGCGGGCGCGGCGCGCCCGAGGGTCGTGGTGACGGTGTTCATTCGGCGTGGATGTTGGCTTGCTCGATGACCGGCATCCACCGCGCGTCTTCCTGCGTCAGAAACTCGGTGAACTGCCCGGGCGAACTGCCGCGGGCCTGCGCGCCAAGCGTCTCGAACCTGGCCTGCACGGCCTTGTCGGCGAGGATTTTCTGCAGCGCCTGCGACAAGCGCTCAACGATCGCCGGCGGTGTGGCGCGCGGCGCCAGGATGCCGGTGAAAGTCTCGGGGCTGAAGTCCTTGAAGCCGGCTTCCTGAAGCGTCGGCACATCGGGCCATTGCGGCAGGCGCTTGGGCGATGTCACGGCCAGCGCGCGGCTGCGGCCCTGCGCGATGAAGGGGCCGGCCACCGATATCTGGTCGAAGTTGAACTGCACCTGGCCGCAGCAGGTCCGTGGTGGCGGGCGCGTTGCCCTTGTAGTGCACCGTGGTCCAGCGGGCACCGCTTGCGCGCTGCAGATACTCGCTGACCAAGTGGTTTTGCGTGCCGGCGCCGGGCGAGGCCATGGTCAGCGTGTTGCCGGGCTTCTTGCCCTCGGCGAACAGGTCTGCCACGGTTTTGTATGGCGTGGACGGATGCACCTGCAGCACCAGCGGCGTGAATGACACGGAACTGACCGGCGCGAAGTCCTTCTTCCAGTCGTAGACGTTGCGCTTGAAAACGGTTGGCGCGAACAGGATCGGCCCGTTCGCGCCCATGAAGAAGGTGTAGCCGTCAGGCACGGACTTGGCAACCGCCGCGCCGGCGATCATGCCGCCGGCACCGGGCCGGTTGTCGATGATGAAAGGCTGCATGAACACAGCCTGCAACTGCTCGGCGATGATGCGCGCAGCGCCATCGACGTTGCCACCCGGCGGGTAGGGCAATACGAGCTTGACAGGCTTGTCGGGCCAGTGGTCCTGCGCCATGGCGGGCCATGCGGCAAGCGCCACGCACGCAGCGACGGCAAAAGGGGCGACGGCATTGCTCACAGCGACTCTCCTGCTCCGGCGCCGGCACCGCAAATGGGCTGCGGTTTGATCGGCGACCCGTCCACTCTAAGGAGCACACAGCGAATGCTGCAAAGCAATAAGTCCCGCCTGTTCCATATGGTGGACGATTGCGGGAAGTGTCCGTTCAGCACCGCCGCAGCGCTGCCGACAATCGAGGCTCCGCCACCACGGCAGGCACTCCCATGTTTCTCGATGCCGGCGCCCTGTCGCCCGAAGCCAGCTACCGCCTGTCGAGCGGCAGCGTCGTGCCGCGCCCGATCGCCTGGATCACCACGGTGTCCGCAGACGGTGTGATCCACCTCGCCCGGTTCTCCTGCGTCACCTTCGTATCGAACAAACCACCGCTGCCGGGCGTGGACATCGGCGATGCTCCGCAGATGCGCGCCATCCACGACAGCAGCGCCGGGCATGCGTCCGGCGTGGGCGAGACCGAACTGCTCGGCCTCGGCACACGGCCTTGCCGCACAGTGCGCGTGCCGCGCCTGGCCGATGCGCCGCTGAGCATGGAATGCAGGCTCGAGCGCGTGAGCGCCTTCGGCCAGACTGGCGCCGAGTTCATCGTCGGCGCGGTCATGGCCTTCACTTGCGCGACGGCCTGGCGCACGCTGAATCCGGTCTGCCGCACGGCGGGCCGAACTACACGGCGCTGGGCGAGATCGTCACGCTGCGCGGCATGCCGCACGCCCCAGGCGGTGATGAATGGCTGCGACGGATAAGGACGCCGCCACCGCCGGCGCGCAAAGCGTGCGCCGCGCGCTGGCCGTGCTGCGCGTGCTCGCCACCGGCCAGGAGCGCGGCGTGCGCCTGACCGATGTCGCGGCCCATACGGGCCTGAACCGCCCGACGGTGCACCGCATCCTGCGCGTGCTGGTGGAAGAAAGCGCGGTCGAGCAGGACCTGGCCACGCGCCGCTACCTGATCGGCGGCGAAGTCTCCCTGCTGGGGCTGGCGCGCTCGGCCCGCTTTCCGATCCGCGCCATCGCCGAGCCGCACCTGCGCCACCTGAGCGAGAGCCTCGGCGACACCACCTTCCTGACCATCCGCAACGGGGTCGATTCGGTATGCATCGACCGCCGCCCGGGCAGCTTTTCGGTGAAGGTGTTGTCGATCGAGATCGGCGCGCGGCGCCCGCTTGGCGTGGGCGTGAGTGGCCTGGTGCTGCTCGCCTCACTGCAGCCCGAAGAAGCAGCGGAGGTGGTGCGGCGCAATGCGCGTCGGCTGCAGGCGCTGCACATCGATCCGGCCGAACTGCTCGAACGCGCGCTGCGCACGCGCGCGCAGGGATATGCCTACGCGCCGGTCGGCGTGGTGCCCGGCTCGCGCGCGGTGGCCGTGCCGGTGCGCATGGCGGACGGCCGCACCGTCGCCGGGCTGGCCAGCGCGACCATCACCGAGCGACTGCCGGCTGAGCGCGTGCCCGTGGTGGTCGCACAGATGAAAGAGCAAGCCGAGCAGATCGCCGTGCAGGTGGCCGAACTCGCACGCCGCAAGAACGGCCATCGAGGGAACGGGCATGGGGAGCCCTGAGCCGGCAGAGCCAAAACCGCGATGGCGCCACTGGCGTTTGCGTTCGATGACCTAGTGTCGCGTCACCGATCATCTGTCGGTCCGCGCTGGCCATCGAAGCGCATCGCGGCGTTGCATCGCTTGCCAATACAGCTCGGTATGGGCTGCGCGATGCGCCTTGCGCTGCGCTCCGATGGCTGCGCGCAGCCTACGACATCTGATCCGTGACGCGACACTGGCCTGTGGCGCCCAGCCTCGATCGTGTCGGGATTCGTCACTTTGGGCGCCAGTGCGCTGGTCGGCGCTGCATGGGCCGGCATCGGCCTCGTTCCTCCTGTGGTGAAACGTTTCATTCGGGAAAGTACTGTGCCGGTTTTCTGT
>G312J29652_10000184_pt1 | contig 14011 bp, 9 predicted proteins | sample EareggfetidaYelm_FD_29652 | JGI IMG/M metagenome (IMG submission 29652) | reverse complement strand
GGGGCTTGCGCCGATGCGCTGGCCCAATGGCTGGCCCAGGCCCGCAGCAATGCGCACGCCAACACGCTGCAAGCCCGGTTGACGCGCAGTGCGGCCACGGCTACAGCTACAGCCACGGTCTCGACCCCATCCAGCGGCGGCGGCGCAGCCCCCGCGCCCACACCATGCCGCCCGGGCAGCGCCATGCCCCGCTGGGACGGCACCCTGGTGCTGGTACTGCCTGCGCCCGCCCCTTGATGCGCCGGCCCAGCCCCCAACCCGTTCCCATCCATCCCAACCCATTCCCATCGCCCCATGGTCCGCCCTGCCCGCCCTGCCCCGGCCCCGCGTCCCGCCCGATGTGGGGCTGGGCGCTGGCCGGCGCCTGCGCCGGCGTGCTGCCTGCCCTGCTCGTTTTTGCCCCCGCGCATTGGCTGGCCGACAGCGTCGCCCATGCCAGCAGCGGGCAGCTATTGCTGCTCCAGCCGCGCGGCACGGTGTGGAACGGCTCCGCGCAACTGGTGCTGGCCGGCGGCAGCGCCAGCCAAGACCGCGCCGCGCTGCCCGGCACGGTGACCTGGCAATTGCGCCCCCGTTTCAATGGCCTGCGCGCCAGGCTGCATGCCAGTTGCTGCACCCCCGAGCCGTTGCAGGCCCGGGTCGATGCCGGCTGGAGCGGCATACGGCTGCGCGTGGCCGATGGCCAAAGCCAATGGCCCGCCGCACTGCTGGCCGGGCTGGGCACCCCGTGGAACACCTTGCAGCCCCAGGGCCAGCTCGCGCTGCAAACCCGGGCGCTGGAAATGCGCTGGACGGCCGGCCGCATGCAGCTATCGGGCCAGGCCCGGCTCGATGCGCTGGCCATGTCCACGCGCCTGTCCACGCTGCGCCCGATGGGCAGCTACCGGCTGGTGCTGCAAGGGGGCGAGGTGCCCGCCGTCACCCTGAGCACGCTCGACGGCGCCTTGCAACTGAGCGGCAGCGGCCACTGGGTGGGCCAGCGCCTGCGCTTTGCCGGCCAGGCCAGTGCCAGCCCCGAACGCGCAGCGGCGCTGTCCAACCTCTTGAACATCATCGGACGGCGCAGCGGCGCACGCTCCATCATCACCGTGGGTTGAACCTATGACTTGCCTGCTTTCGCCCCGCCTCCACTCAGCCATCAAAACGGTCGCTGTCAGTGCATTGTTTGCCTGCGCCAGCGGCCAGATGTCGGCCCAAACGGCGATCGACACCGGCACCAGCAGCGTGCGCGCCGGGGAACCCGTCACGCTGAACTTTGCCAATGCCGACATCGAGGCCGTGGCACGCACCATGGCCACCATCACCGGCCGCAACGTGGTGGTCGACCCGCGCGTCAAGGGCCAGCTCAACCTGGTCACCGAACGCGCCGTCACGCCCGCCGCCGCCTTCGAGCAGTTTCTGGCGGCGCTGCGGCTACAGGGCTACACGCTGGTCGAGGCAGCGGGCCTGTACAAGGTGGTGCCCGAGGCCGACGCCAAACAACAAGGCGGCAGCGTCAGCGTGGCGCAGGGCAGCACCGGCAGCACGCCCGGGGGCGGGCAGATCGTCACGCAGATCTTCAAACTCGACTTCGAGAACGCCGCCAACCTGGTGCCGGTGCTGCGCCCGCTGATCAGCCCGAACAACACCATCAACGTCAACCCCGGCAACAACTCGCTGGTGATCACCGACTACGCCGACAACCTGCAGCGCCTGGCGCGCATCGTGGCGGCGATGGATGTCTCCAATGCCACCGATGTGGAAGTGATTGCGCTGGAAAACGCCATTGCCACCGACCTGGCACCGCTGATCGTGCGCCTGATCGATGGCGGCAACGCCGGCACACCGGCGGCCGCGCAGGGCCAGGCCGACAACTCGTTCAAGACCACGCTGATCGCCGAGCCGCGCAGCAACGCGCTGATCCTGCGCGCCGCCAACCCGGCCCGCGTGGCCCTGGTGCGCTCCCTGGTCGAGCGGCTCGATCGGGCCCCCGCGCCCGGCAGCAGCGCGGCCAGCGGCAACATCCATGTGGTCTATCTGAAAAACGCCGACGCCACCAAACTGGCCGCCACCTTGCGCGCCGCAATCAGTGGCAACGGCAGCGGCATGGCGTCATCAGGGCCGGGGCCGTCCGGCAGCACGACGGGCAGCGGCGGCGGGCTGCTGTCAACGTCGACCGGTGGCAGCAGCCCGGGCCAGAGCCTGAACGCGGCCAGCAGCAATCAGCCCGCCACTGGCGGCCAGATCCAGGCCGACCCGACGACCAACTCGCTGATCATCACGGCCCCCGACCCCCAATACCGCCAATTGCGCGCCGTCATCGAGCAACTCGACGGTCGCCGCGCGCAGGTGCTGGTGGAAAGCCTGATCGTTGAAATTTCGGCCAACAAACTGGCGCAGTTCGGCGTCCAGTGGCAAAGCCTGCTGGGCAAAAAGGGCGCCAGCCTCCTCGGCGCCATCGGCACCAACTCCGGCCAATCTGGCGGCAACATCACGAGCCTGACCGCCGCACTGGCGTCCGGCAGCACCACCAGCATCGCCACCGCTGCCAATTCGCTCGGCCAGGGCATGAACCTGCTGCTGGCGCCGCGCATCAACGGCCAGTATTACCTGGGCGCACTGGCCAACTTTTTGCAAAACAGCGGCGATGCGAACGTGCTCTCCACGCCCAACCTGATGACACTGGACAACGAGGAAGCCAAAATCGTCATCGGCAACAACGTGCCCTTCGTCACCGGCTCTTATGCCAACAGCAGCAGCAACAGCACGGTCAACCCGTTCACCACGGTGCAGCGCCAGGATGTCGGGCTGATGCTGCGCGTGCGCCCGCAAATCAATGAAAACGGCACCGTCAAGCTGTCGGTCTACCAGGAAGTCTCCAAGATCGACGCCTCGACGCTGACCTCCCCGAATGGGCCAACCACCAGCAAACGCTCCATCGAATCGAATGTGCTGGTGGAAGACGGCAGCATCATCGTGATCGGCGGACTGCTGGAAGACAGTTACTCACTCAATCAGGACAAGGTGCCGGTGCTGGGCGACATGCCGGTCCTCGGCAACCTGTTCCGCAGCGAAAAGCGCACCAGAAACAAAACCAACCTGATGATCTTCCTGCGCCCCACCGTGTTGCGCAGCAGCGCGAGCTCCGACATCCTGACCGCCGACAGATACGACGCCATCCGCGCGCTGCAACTGGGCATCCAACCCGTCGCCCACCCGATGCTCGATGCCGTCGATGCCGCCCCGGTGCTACCCCTGCCGCGGCCTGGCACCGGGCACGATGATTCGCCGGCCGCGCCGGAAGCAATCCGGCCGGCCGACACCGCCCCGGTCACTCAGTTTTGATGCCCAGTTCCTCGATGATTTTTCCATAGCGCCGGGCATCGGCGCGCAGCAGGGCGGCAAACTCCTGCGGGGTTTTTTGAACCACCTCGACGCCGATCGATGCCATACGCTGCCGGGTTGCGGTATCGGCCAAGGCCGCATTTGCAGCGGCGTTGAGCCGTTGCACCAAATCCGGGGCCATGTCTTTGGGGCCGAACAAACCGTACCAGACGCCGAGTTGGTAACCGGGCAAGGTCTCTGCCACCGTCGCAACCCCGGGTAACAGCGCCGAACGCTGCGCTTCGGTGACCGCGAGCAATTTCAGCTTGCCGTTTTTGACATGCGGCAAGGTCTGGGTCGCTGCGGAAAATATCACCTGCGTCTGGTCCGCCACCGTATCCATCACCGCCGGGGCACCGCCCTTGTAGGGCACATGCGTCATTTGAATACCGGCCGCGCGCGCGAACCATTCAGCGCTCAAATGGTTGGTGGAACCGGTGCCCGCCGAGGCATAGTTGAGCTTGCCAGGATTTTCCCTGGCATAAGAGATGAAGTCTGCCAGGTTGTTGGCCGGAACGGAGTGATTCACGGCCAGGGTGTTGATGACATTCGCCAACTGGGCAATCGGCGTGAAATCATCGACCCCTCGGAAAGGCATATGGGGCATCAGCGCCGGATTCATTGCGTGCGTGCTCATCGAACCGACCAGCAGCGTATAACCATCCGGCCTGGCTTTGGCAACGACTGCCGACCCGATATTCCCGGAGGCTCCGGCCTTGTTGTCGACAATCACCGGCTGCCCCAGGGATTTTCCCAGCCGATCGGCAAGCGCCCGGGCCAAGATATCGGTGGAGCCTCCCGCAGCCCACGGAACGATCAAGGTCACCGGTTTTTCGGGATAAGCGGCAGGGGCCAAGGTGGACGCGGCCAGCGCCAGCGCCAGAAAAATGGGACGAAAAAATCGGGGTTTCATGGTCCGGGTGCCGATGGGTCGATGGGTCGATGGGTCGATCGAGAAAACGTCAACGCCCGACGGCATAGCCCTGCATTCCGCGCGGATTCGCGGCGGCCCGCAGCAGCAGGCGGCCCTGCGCGTCGCGCCAGCGCGAGCACGCGGACATGCGGCTTTCGGACCACGGCGGCCCGACATGGACCTGGTGCCCTTGCTGCCTCAGCGCGTCGATCTGATCGGGCGCAAACCGGGACTCCAGGGTCAATTCATTGAGCCGGGTTGCGCGCGGCCAAAAGGACGCGGGAAAATGATCGACATGCCAAGCCGGTGCGTCGATCGCCTCCTGGAGATTCATGCCATGCACCGCGTGGCGCAAAAAGAACGCGCATGACCACTGATCCTGCTGATCCCCGCCGGGTGTGCCAAACACCATATAGGGTTCGCCATCCTTGAAAGCCATCGATGGCGACAGCGTGGTGCATGGCATCACGCCCGGCGTCAAGGTATTCGGCAGCGATTTGTCCAGCCAGGTCATTTGCAACCGGGTATTGAGCGCAAAGCCCAGCGCAGGAATGGCCGGGCTCGATGACAACCAGCCCCCGGAAGGGGTGGCCGCCACCATATTCCCATGGCGGTCGATGACATCGATATGGCATGTGTCGCCGACGAAAACCTCACGCCCGGGCCATTGCGCTGACGCAACCAGAGGGGCAAATGTCGGCTCGCCGACACCGAACCGCGTGTCTGCGGTCAACAGCGTGCGCCGGGCCACATCGAGATCGGGAAGCTGCGGTTTTCTGCCCAGGGGAGAGCCGGGGCGCAATATATCGGAGGCCTGGCGCTGGACCAGCCCCCAGCGTTGCTGCAAATAATCATCGGCCAGCAACGCCATTTGGGCCTCATGCGAGGCATCGGGGGCGCACCCATACCAGGCCAGGCGATCGGCCAGCGCGAGTTTGGCCGCCTCGGCAATGCCATGCACAAACCCTGCGGTATCGGGCGCGCAATGCGCCAAACCGGCATGGCGGAGCATTCCTGCCTGCTGCAAAAAAACCGGCCCCTGGCTCCAGAAACCGCATTTCATCAGCGTATGGCGCCCAAAATCCAGTTGCAGCGGCTTTTCGACGGCGGCTTGCCAGTGCGCCATATCGTCGTAGCGCAGAAATCCCGAATGCGCCTGCCCGGATGAATCCGGTATTTTCCCGGTGCGGCAAAAATCGTCGATGGCGCGGGCCACGAATCCCCGGTACCAGCCGGCGAGCGCGGCCTCGATTTCCCCGGTGCGCTTGCCACCGCCTTGGTCCTGCGCCTGGGCGATGATTTTTTCGTAGGTGGCGGCCAGTGCCGGCAAACGAAAAAGCTGCCCGGGCACCGGGCATTGGTTGTCGGGCAGCCAGACATGCGCTGATGTGGGCCAGCGGCGACGAAACAGATCCTCGACGGCGAGGATGGCCTGAATCGCCCGTGGTATCAGCACGAAACCCTCCCGGGCATAGCGCAGCGCCGGCTCCAGAACGGCGGCCAGAGACCATGTCCCATGGTCGCGCAGCATCGTCAGCCAGGCGCCGAAGGCGCCAGGGACGGTGGCCGGCAGCAAACCGATGCCGGGCACCTGCTCCAGCCCCAGCCGCTGGAACGCTGCTGNGCTGGCGCCCGCAGGCGCNACGCCTTGTCCGCAGATNGCCTGGGCCTGCCGANCCGATTCGTTCCATAAAAGAATGGGGACTTCTCCCCCCGGGCCGTTCAGGTGCGGCTCCACGACCTGCAGCACGAAACCGCCGGCGACAGCTGCATCGAACGCATTGCCGCCGCGCTCGAGCACCCCCATCGCAGTCTGCGCCGCAAGCCAATGGGTGGATGCGGCGACACCGAAGGTGCCGATGATTTCCGGACGGGTGGTGAAAATGCTCATGCGCTGGATGGACTGAAATATGTGGGCAATGGGCAACGGGCGAGCGCCCGGGTGGCAGCCAGTTTAGCAAGCGCCCGGAGAGCGCCTGGAGAGCGTCCGGCGGCCACGCAGACCGCCGTGGCCGAACATGGGGCAACGATTCTTGCACGACCACACCAGGCGCGGGCTTGCCGTGCGCGGTGCATGGTGCATGCGTTCGGGCGCGCCGCTACGATGGCGGGGCTTGCCGGCATTTCCGCCCGGACACCAGCCCTCTTTCAGGAGATGAATCCATGAACGCACCCACCCATGCGGCCGCACTGGCCCCCAGCGTCAAGCTGTTGATCGGCGGCCAGTTGCTCGAATCCGAAAGCACCGAATGGCGCGAAGTGGTCAACCCCGCGACGCAGCAGGTGCTGGCCCGCGTGCCGTTTGCCACGGCCCGGGAGATCGATGCCGCCGTGGCGGCGGCCAAAGAGGCTTTCAAGACCTGGAAGAAGACGCCCATCGGCACGCGCGCGCGCATCTTCCTCAAATACCAGCAGTTGATTCGTGAGCACATGGCCGAGCTGGCCGCGCTGCTGACGGCCGAGCAAGGCAAAACCCTGGCCGACGCCGAAGGCGATGTGTTCCGCGGCCTGGAAGTGGTCGAACATGCGGCCGGCATCGGCAACCTGCAACTGGGCGAGTTGGCCAACAATGTGGCCACTGGCGTGGATACCTACACCCTGCTGCAGCCGCTGGGCGTGTGCGCGGGCATCACGCCGTTCAACTTCCCGGCGATGATTCCGCTGTGGATGTTCCCGATGGCCATTGCCACGGGCAACACCTTCGTGCTCAAGCCTTCCGAGCAGGATCCGATGGTGACCATGCGCCTGGCGGAGCTGGCGCTGGCAGCCGGCATTCCGCCCGGCGTGCTGAATGTGATCCACGGCGGCGAGATGGCGGTCAACGCGCTCTGCGACCACCAGGACATCAAGGCGGTGTCGTTCGTCGGCTCGACCAAGGTCGGCACCCATGTGTACCAGCGCGCCACCCTGGCCGGCAAGCGCGTGCAATGCATGATGGGCGCGAAGAACCACGCCGTGGTCCTGCCCGACGCGAGCCAGGAGCAGACGCTCGATGCGCTGGTCGGGGCCGCGTTCGGCGCCGCCGGCCAGCGCTGCATGGCCCTGTCCGTGGTGCTGCTGGTGGGCGCTGCGCAAAAGTGGATTCCTGAACTGGTGGCCAAGGCCAGAGCGCTGCGGCTCAGCGCCGGCACCGAGCGCGGCGCCGACCTGGGCCCGCTGATCTCCTGCGCCGCCCGCGCGCGCGTGGAAGGTCTGATCGAACGCGGCATTGCCGAGGGCGCGACGCTGGAGCTCGACGGCCGCAGGCCCCTCGTGCCCGGCTTTGAGAGCGGCAATTTCGTCGGCCCCACGATTTTCTCGAACGTCAAGCCCGGCATGGCCATTTACCAGCAGGAAATCTTTGGCCCGGTGCTGGCCCTGGTGCCCGCACCGGACATCGACGCGGCCATTGCGTTCATCAACGACAACCCGAATGGCAATGGCACGGCCATCTTCACGCAAAGCGGCGCTGCGGCGCGCAAGTTCCAGGAGGAGATAGATGTCGGCCAGGTGGGCATCAACGTGCCCATCCCGGTGCCGGTGCCGCTGTTCTCGTTCACCGGTTCGCGCGCGTCCAAGCTGGGCGACCTCGGCCCCTACGGCCGGCAGGTCATCATGTTCTACACCCAGACCAAGACCGTGACGGCCCGCTGGTTCGACGCCAGCGGCAGCGCGCGCGGCGTGAACACCACCATCAGCCTTCGATGAATTTCAGTGAATCGCCGCGTACATGATCGCTTCCTGTGTGGCTTCGGTGGCCGAGAATTCCGTGACCACTTTGCCTTGCTTGGCCACGAGGATGCGGTCCGACAGCGCCATCACCTCCGGCAGGTAGGATGAAATCACCACCACCGCCTTGCCGGCATCCGCCAGCCGGTTGATCACGGCATGGATCTCGGCGATGGCGCCCACATCCACGCCCCGCGTCGGTTCGTCGAAGATGATGATGTCAGGCTCTTGCACCAGCGATTTGGCAATCACCACTTTCTGCTGGTTGCCCCCGGACAGTTCGATCACCTTCACGTCCTTGTCGATGGCGCGCACGTTGAGCAGCCGGCTCCAGTGCGCGCCGAGTTCCCGGATGCGGGCCTGTGCGACCAGGCCATGCGCGCCGGGCAATTTGCCCAGCAGGCCCAGGTAGATGTTCCGGGCGATCGACATGGTCTCGAAGAAGCCTTCGAGCTTGCGGTCTTCGGTGACGTAGGCGATGCCGTCGCGCACCGCCTGGCGCGCCACCCGGTAGCGCACCGGACGGCCGCGCACCAGCACCTGGCCACCGTGGAAGAAGTCGCGCTTGATCAACCCCGCCACCACCTTGAAGGTTTCGGTGCGGCCCGCCCCGACCAGTCCGAACAGGCCGGTGACCTGGCCCGCGAAGACCGACAGCGAGTTGTTCTTGACCATCGCCGCCATGCGCAGGTTGCGCACCGACAGCAGGCATTCGCCCTGCGGCCGCACGAAGTTCTTTTTCTGCCCGTAGATGGTTTGCGAGAGGTCGCGCCCGACCATGGCCTGGACGATGCGGTCGCGGTCGAAGCGGGCCTTGGTGTCGGTCACCACATGGCGGCCGTCGCGCAGCACGGTGATGCGGTCGGCCAGCAGCAGCGCTTCTTCGAGCGCGTGCGAGATGAAGATGACCGACACGCCGCGCGCCTTGAGCGCGAACACCAGGTCGAAGAAGTATTTCTTCTCCTCGGGCGTCAGGCTGGCGGTCGGCTCGTCGAAGATGATGATGCGCGCCTTGTGCAGCACGGCGCGGGCGATTTCGACCATCTGCTTCTTCGCTGCGCCGAGCATGCTGACCGTGGCGGTCGGGTCGATATCGAAATTGAGCGATTGCAGGAACTGCTGCGCCGCGATGTATACGCCGCGCAGCCGGTTGAAGAATGCCTCCTGGCCCAGGAACAGGTTCTGCGCCACGGTCATCGTGGGCACCAGGCTGGTCTCCTGGAACACCATCGCGATGCCCTGGTGCCGGGCTTCGAGCGGGTTGCGCAGTTGCACTGGCCGGCCTTGCACCAGCATCTGGCCCGAACTGAGCGTGACCACACCCGCCATCACCTTGGTCAGGGTCGATTTGCCGGCGCCGTTCTCCCCGAGCAGCGCATGGATTTCGCCTTGCCGCAGCGTGAAGTCGACGGCCTCGATGGCGGGCACGCCCATGTATTTCTTGGTCGCCTGGCGCAGTTCGAGCAGGTCGGGCGGCCGGGCGGCGCGCACTGGGGCACCTTCGCCTCCGGCTACGGTATGAGCGCCTTCGGGCGGCCGGGCGGCGCGCACTGGGGCACCTTCGCCTCCGGCTGCGGTATGAGCGCCTTCGGGCGGCCGGGCGGCGCTCATGCTGCGGCTCCTGCGCCGGTCAGCGGTATGCGCAGCAGTCGCCCGCTGCCCTTGGAGACCGCATAGAGCGCGTCGCCGGTGTCGGCGATGGCCGTGATGCCGTGGTGCTTGCCGCCCGCCGGGCTGTGCAGCGACGACGACACCTGTCCCTGCCGGTCGACCCGCAGCACCAGCCCGTAGGAGCGTGGCGGCGCCCATGGTTTGAGCCGGCCCATCTGCTTGACCCCGGCGCCCTGCAATGGCTCCAGGAAGCTGTCGCCGCTGGACAGGGCCGGCGCGATCCAGTAGCGCGGGTCGATCTCGCGCAACATGCGCTTGCGGTAGGCATGCTCGCGCAGCACGAATTCGACCAGTTGCGTGCGGCAGATGAAGCAGCTGAGCCAGAAGCCGCCGTCGGCAGCCGGCGCCATGCGCGAAGGGTAGCCGGGCAGTTCCCCCACCTGCGTGACCCGGGGCGCGCCGCTACGCGCGGTCGATCCGGGCGCGGTCGGGCCAAGCACGCCGCCGCGCGCGGTCGATCCGGGCGCGCTCGGATACGGCACGCGCAGCACCCGGTGCCGCCAACTCTCGCTGACGAGCAGGCTGCCGTCAGACGAGGCGAGCGCGCCGCGCGCGTGGCGCAGGTTGCGGGCGAGTTCCTCGGCCTGGCGCGCGGACGGGTCCCAAAGGCATAGCCGGCCGGTGGCGCCATGCGACATCAGGTCGTGGCACCACTGCCCGGCACCATGCTCGGCCGAGCCGTCGGTGATGAGCAGGCGGCCCATGGCGTCGAAGGCCAGCGCGTTGACGCTGCGCAGCGGCTGGTCGGCCACGGCCTCCAGCGTCAGTGCGTTGCCTCCCGGCGGCGCGGCGCCCGCCAGCGACAGCAGGCGCAACTGCGTTCCACCCAGCGCCACGGCGCTGCGGCNAGCGCCGCCGAAGGGCTGCACGGCCAGCGCCGTGATTTCGCGCTCGAAGCGCTGCACCGGCAGCGCGCGGTGGCCGTCGGCGCGGTCGATGCGGTACAGCAGCGGCCCGGCGCTCGCCCACAGCGTGCTGCCGTCCCAGGCCAGGTCGTCCAGGCCTTCGAGCGTGGCCACCACGGCGGCNTCTTCGAGCGCCCGGTTGGGCTTGAGCACCCCGTCCATCACCGGCACCGTGATGGCTGCGTCGCCGCGTCCGAGGAGCCGGTCGGCGNATCCGCGCAAGGTCTCCAGCATCAGGCTTTTCTCCAGCGTCGTTCGTACTGCACGAAGTCCGGGTCTGCGCCCGGCAACTNGTAGCGGCCGATGCGGTTGTTCGAGATGCCGCCGAGGTACAGGTAGCCGCGGTGCTCGCGCATCGAGGTGATCATCGGATGGTTCTGCCCGCCCAGGTCCCAGAGCGTTTCCAGCACCTGGCCGGCTTCGCTGAACTTGAGCACACAGCCGGTGTTGATGTTCGGAAACAGCCATTCGTCCAGCGGCACCCGCAGCGCCATGCGCCGGCGAAAGCCCGGCATGCGCAGCGCCAGGTCGTAGGCCGGGCAGCGCATGCCGACCAGCGCGAGCCAGTAGTGGCCGTCGGAGGCTTGGTTGATGTTGTCCGGGTAGCCCGGCAGGTTCCCGATCACGGTCTGCACCTGGCCGGCCTTGGGCCCGTCGAACCAGTAGCGCTTGATGCAGCAGCCCCAGGTCTCGGCGAACAGGATCGACTGCCCGTCGCTGCCGATCGCGATGCCGTTCGGAAAACGCAGGCCGCGCAGCACGGTGCGCGTCGAGCCGTCGCGCGGGTCGTGGCAGATGATGCGGCCGTTGCCGCGCGCCTCCAGCCCGTCGATCGGCCATTCGTGCATCTCGTAGCGCACCGTCGCTTCGCTGAAGAAGATGCGGCCGTCGTCGGCGATGTCCAGGTCGTCGGCCAGCCGCAACCGGCTGTCGTCGTTGATCGAGGCCCAACTGCGGTTGGTTTCGTCGCTCACGCGCTCGACCACGCGCTCTGGCGTGATGCGGTACAGCCCCATGCCGCCGACGCACACATGCAGGTTGTCCTGGCGGTCGAAGGCCAGGCCCAGCGGCTGGCCGCCGATGTGGGCGTAGACCTCCATGCGCTCGTAGTCGGGCGCGAAAAAGCGGATCACGTCGCCGTGGCGCGAGCCTGCATAGAGGTTGTCGTCGCGGTCGAGGATCACGTCCTCCGGCGCCTCGATGCGCCCGAGCCCGATCGGCGTCACGTCGCGCAGTTTGTCGTTGAGCGCGTAGCTGCCCGCGCCTTCTGCGGTGCAGGGCGGCGCCGGCGGCAATGCCAGGTAGGTCGGGCTGACGTAGACCTTGCCGATGATGCGCTGGCGGTTCTTGAGCCAGCGCACATCGATCACTGCGGCCAGCACCAGGATGGTCGCCAGCACCATGCGGGTCACGCCGCCCGGGGCCGACAGCGAGGTCAGCCCGTTGGTGATCAGCAGCACCAGCAGCGTGCCCACCAGCGCCTTGGTGACCGAGCCGCGCCCGCCGCCCAGGCTGATGCCGCCCAGCACGGCGGCGGTGAGCACCAGCACCTCCATGCCCACGCCGATGTCGGCGCCGGCCGTGGCCAGGCGCGAGGCGAAAAAGCAGCCGGCCGCGCCGCACAGCAGGCCCGAGGTCAGGTAGCACAGCGCCACCGTGCGGCGCACCGCGATGCCGCCGTTGTAGGCCGATCGGCGCGAGCCGCCAATGGCCATGATGTGCCAGCCGATGCGCAGCCGCGTGAGCAGCACATGGCCGCCAATGGCCACCACCGCGTAGACCCAGGCCACGGTCGGCAGGCCCAGCAGCGTGCCGTTGCCCAGAAAGTCCCAGGCCGCCGAGTCGGGCACGGCGCCGGCGATGGCGGTGGAGTATTGCAGGCTCAGGATTTCATAGACCGAGCGAAAGATGATCAGCGTGATCAGCGTCGTCAAAAAGGCGCGCAACTGCAGGTAGCCGATCAGCAGGCCGTTGACCGCGCCCAGCAGCGCGCCGGCGAGCAATGTGACGAGCACCGAGGCGGCCATCGGCCACTTGAGCACATGCATGCACATCAGCGCGCAGAAGTTGGTCAGCGCGAAGATCGAGCCTACCGACAGGTCGATGCCGCCGACGATCATGACCAGCGCCAGCCCCAGCACGATGAGGCCGATCTCGCCGGCCTGGCGCAGCGTGTCGGCCAGCATCACCGGCGAATGGAAGTTCGGGATCAGCTGCTCCGAAGCCAGCAGCACGGCGACCAGCAGCAGCACCGGAATGGCGCTCTCCGTCCAGCGCTTGGACAGGAGCTCGCCCACCCAGTGGTCAGGCCAATAGCGATAGCGCAGACGGGTGAGGGTCTCGTTCATCGGTGGCTCGGCGTGAACCGCGCAGCAGTCGGGGTTGCGGCGTTGCGCGCGGCGGCTACCTGGCGGCCGCGAGCTTCCAGCAGGTGCCCTCGGCGCCGGCGTTTTCCTTGGTGATCGGCAGCAGCGTGGTGTAGATGTTCTGCCGCGCCGCGCCCGGCTTCACGCCGCCTTGCACCAGCCACTTGATCATGGCCGCCATGTTGCTGGCCTGCGTCGGCACGTCGTAGCTCACGAGGTAGTCGAAAGCGCCCGACTTGACCTGGTCGCACGCGCTTTTTTGCTCGCCGCCGCCCGAGGTGGCCAGGAACACCTTGCCGGTCAGGCCCGCCTCCTTGATCGCCGCAGCCGTGCCGATGTCCATGCCGTCCCAGAAGCCGACGATGCCGCACAGGTCGGGGTGCTGCTTGAGCACGGTCTGCGTCAGCGCCTTGGCCTTGGTGGCATCCCAGTCGGCGGCCTGGTTCGACACCAGTTTGAGCTGCGGGTTCTTCGCCAGCACATTCTCCACGCCCTTGAGCGTGTAGGCGCTGGTCGCGGCCGTGGGCGCGCCCTGGACGATGGCGATCTTGTTCGACTTGCCCTGGCAGGCGTGCATCACCGCCGTGGCGCCGCGCTCGCCGACATCGATCCAGTCGGCGCCGACGAAGACGGTGGACGGCTGTGCCGAGCGCATGTTGATCTGCACCACGTAGATGCCCTCGGCCTCGGCCTTGGTGATCAGTTTGGCGTAGGTCTGCACGTCGGGGTTGTGCACCACGATCACGGCGGGCTTTTCGGCGATCAGCGCGGTGAAAGCCTGCGCGCCGGCGCCGGTGTTCCAGTTCGGGTCGCGCAAGACCACCTTCATGCCCGAGGGCTCCAGTTCCTTCTTGAGCCCGAGGTACCAGCCATTGGTCAGATCGAACCCCATCGCGACCGGGATGAAGCCGACCGTCTTGCCGGCCAGCGCTTTCTTGTAGCCGTCGCGAAAAGGCTCATCGAGCCCCTTGCCCTGCGCGGCCGCGTGCTGCGCGCCGGCCAGTGCCAGCACGGTGCCGACGGTGGTGGCGAGTTTGTGTGCGAAGTTCATTGCGCTGTGCTCCTTTGCTCTGTGGTCTGGACAT
>G312J29652_10000182_pt1 | contig 14039 bp, 15 predicted proteins | sample EareggfetidaYelm_FD_29652 | JGI IMG/M metagenome (IMG submission 29652) | reverse complement strand
GAGCGTTCCCGCAGGGGGACGCGTTGAATTCGAAGACCCAGTGCTGCGTTTTGGATTGAGGTTTCATCGGCGAGGACAAATGTTGATTGAAAAACGAATCCAAAGAACAGTGATCGTAGTTTATCGCGTTCGCGTTCATTGAGTTCGTGTGTTTCACGACCACCAACGGCGTATCGACCAGAGTCGGGGCGGTCGAGCAGGCCGATGAGATTGAGCAGGGTGCTTTTCCCAGCTCCGGATGGNCCCACGATCGCAACGAACTCACCAGCACGGATTTCGAGGTTAACGTCTCGTATTCCGGTGTTGTGGTCAGGCGCGAAGGTTCGTGAAATATTCTCTAATTTTATGAGCGGCAGATCCATCACGCCACTTTTACCTGATCACCGGGTTTGAGGTCTGTGCTTGCCACCGCGACCCATCCCTCGCCAGAATGTATNACGGTCACNGCGATACGTGCACCCTCAGCCGATTTCCCAGTTTCGTCTCGGCGTAAGACATATGCNCCCTGAGCGTCTTCACGCAGTGCGATGAGGGGCACCGCGAGAGATTTCTCGGCTGATCCCGGACCCAGGACGGTAACCGCCGACCCGTCGGTAAGCCCAGCACATGCCGGATCCTCGCATACCGCTGTCATTGCGTGACCGGGTGTTTGGGTGCCGGTGCCGAGCTCAAAAGTTCCCACCGTAACAATTTTTGCTTGCACCGTGCCGGAGGACATGTTCACAGATACCGTCTGGTCGACCTTGAGNTCTTGNGCCGTGACCGTGTCCACTCGAAATGACACCGATGGTAAACCCGTTCGCACTTTTAGAAGTGGGGTNGTATCACCCAGGCGNGCACTGACCTCGGCCCGCTCCACGACCGTCGCGGTCGCGGCCGGGGCGGTAAGAAATTGGCTNGCACTGATAATCGGTGCACTCGGTGGGGTCAGTCGCTGTGCCGTAAACAGCCGTCGAATTGCAGCGACGGTACCGCTGTCAACCTCTCCCGATATGCGTACCTGAATCCCACTGGCTACCAACGATTTTTGAAAGGCAGTGACGTCGTCACCACTGTCACCAACATTCAGGTCACGATAAAGCGGAAGTGGGCCGTTCAGTATCCAATACGGCACACCGGATACCACCCCAATAAACGCACCCGGTCGAAGAACATCACCCACGTTGACACCCTGACGAACCACCACTGCAGGTGCCGATGGTGATAGTGGGGTAATGGTGCTGATAGTCCCGGAACTTGTTGTTCCCGCGAACGTCATCCGGGAGTCAATAACCCGCTCCACGGCCGGTTCCCACACCGCAATCGGTGTTTGAGCAGATCGAATGCTGACGCTGTCCGGCGGGCGCACGAAGCGGCCCAACAGAAAAGACCCCACGAGCGAAACAATCACAATAACCACAGTCAGAACAACGACAATCGGCCGTTGAACACGGCGCACCTGGTTGCGGCGGGGCAGAGGGGCGTTAACCATGTGTTGCGATGTATGCTTTCGCTGTGGCTAACCGCTGCTGAGCTTGTTCCTTGACCTTGTTGAGCGCAGCCTGGTTCGCATCAATGAGCGGCTGTTGATACCCCGCCTCAAGGTTTCCAAGATTCTGTGTCAAACCCGACTCAACGTTACACTTTGCTTCAATATACGCAATCCGGCTCAATTCCTGAGTGCCCTGAGTGGGTACATCGTTTTCACTCATGATCATGTCCTGCGCTTGCTTTGAGCGCCAACCGTCGGTGTGCGGCTCAAGACCCGCTTTCTGCAAACACGCCGCCCACGGTACTCGCGCAGCAGCCCAACCGGGGTCAGCTTCCGCGCGAGAGCGCGCCTCCGCCCGCAACCGGGACACGAGCGACCTCCGCTGTTCTTCAAGGCCTGGGATGAGTGAGCGTATCTCTGTGGGAATGGTGGTCTCGTAGCATGTCTTCCAAGCTGCTCCCCAGGCGTCCCCGCCCGCCTCCGCATCTTTAGCTATGGCTATATTTGTCTGCACCTCAGGGCTGTCATACCCGTATTTTCGAACATAATCGACGTTCCACAGGCCGTACAAGCGGTCGCCGATATTGGTGTCCGGCGCATCAATGATGTGCGCTGCCGTGTACCGCTGGCCTCTCGCTACCATGCACTCATCTACCGCAAGGTATGTCGCTCGCTGTAGTGATTGAAAATCTGCCCACCTCGTGGTCGCATCGTAAGCATCGAGCGGAAGGATGATCTCACCGGTCTTGAAATCCAGGAGCGCCCGCGCACTCAGGTCTTTCCGCGCCTCCGAGGAGCCCGTCGTGCAACCAGACACCGTGAGAATAACGGGAAGACAAGCTCCTAAGACGACAAAAGTGAAGTGACGACCACCCCTCCGCTCGTGAAGCCATCGACTCATCTAAAGCTGCTTATTCTGTCACTCCACGATTCAAACCAGTACATGCCCTCCGAAGAAACACCTCCCAGGCAGTTATAGCTACCAAACAGCCGGATGTTGCGTCCGAAGTAACCGGCATCCTCGTAATAAGTGTAGGCACCCCACGCTCGAATCGATGATGCTCTGTCATTCATGTTGCCAAGACTTGATGCACGTACTCCTGAATAGCTTGCACCGCGGTAATTGTTGTGGTCATACAGCGTAACTGCGTTTGCACCGACGGCACCGACAAGCGCCAGCCCGCCTGCAAGGGCAATACCTGCGGCGATGCAGGTGATGCGGTAGGTTGCCTTCATTTTTGCTCCGTTCCATCGTTGATATGAATTCCTCGGTTTTTGCAACCGACACAGAAACTATCGTTTTGCACAACCGAGTGAGGCGAGGCTACCACAGTTTCACACATTCTGTCACGGGACCGTGTCCAAGATGGAAACCCAGCGCTCGGTGCTGTTCTTGTTCACTGGGTCAACGACCGTGCTTCTACGGGCATACCTGACGGCCATGTGCCGTTAGGTTGAGCGGATCATCCAGATCGAAAAGGAGGCGGGGTGGGGTGGCGACTACGGTGCAGTGCCGGGCAGAGCGGACAGAACACAGATACCGGAGGCGAACATTCAAATTTCCCGCCAACCACGAGTGTTCACCCGGGGTCGGACGGCGGGGTGGGTGACAGGCAAGTTCCAGACCGGTACGAAGATCACCCATTCCGTCCCGGGTGTTTATCCACGAACGCCCGGTACCGACAGCGGGATCGACGCCGCCGAGGTGTTTCCGGTCTGTCTATCCACGAACGCCCGGTACCTTCTCCGGTGCCATGGGTCGAGCGCACGGAGACACGCCGACACCGGCCAGGAAAATCACGGACCCTGGCCAGGGGACTTTTTGAGCGGAGACGAAGGGATTTGAACCCTTGGATCCCTTACGGGGTCTCCACCTTAGCAGGGTGGTGCGTTAGGCCGGACAATGCGACGTCTCCCTGTGCATGCCAGTGTTTACAGTGATTCCGATGTCCGGCCGCACCCGATCCAGCGCCAATAACTGGATCCACGACATGCTCGGGACGATCTCGGGACGATGGACCGTGAGAGGGGGTTTCGGAGGCCTGATCTGCCGTGAGCAGGGTCTCGAAACCATGTTCCTGCTGGAGGCTGGAGTGCAGAAGTGCGCGGCGAAAGTTGTCGTCGTCAGCGTTTGTAGCCAATTTGTAGCCAGGCAGCGAGCAGCGCGACCAGCCGACATGGGCCCCGCTCAATCCCCACCAGGTCGGGCGGCCTACGCCCCTTCTGGGGGCGCGATCGAACCTTCGGCCACCAAGTATGCGTTTGCCGCAGTTGGGTACACGTCTATCCCTCTTGGGAGGAGGTGCTGCTGGCGCGTGCGCTCGATAACCTCATCGATCTCGGCGATCATGGCAGACCGTAGCCTTGCTTGATCTTCTTGCGCAGTGGATGTCTCCAAGGCACCAAGTGCAACTCTTAGCTCCACCAACGTCTGGACGAGATGGAGCACGAGTGACTCCACCGCCGCGGTTCCACTGTCGTTAGTTTCCATACTCCATTGCACGCTCTATGAGCGCCCAGCAGATCCACCGCAAGGGGGAGATCGATGGCTTGCTCTTACCATCCAACGGGGGTGCTGTCGGAATCAGGCTTTGGCGAGGTCTAAAATTGTTCGGCGGCACGTTCGCCTCTTGTGGTCGCTTCGATTGAGAGGGAGACAAGTCATGGCCAAGCAAGCTCGCGGGCTCGCGCGGATGGATGTGGCGATCCGCGCCGTCGGCGTTGTCTTCGCTCGGGACGGCTATCGGCTCGCGACGATGGAGGCGGTAATGCGCGAGGCCGGCCTGTCACAAGGATCCCTCTACGCGCACTTCGGCGCTAAAGAGGCGCTGGCTCATGCCGTTGTCGCCCGGCAACGCGAGATATTCGCCGAACAGATGGCGTCTCAGAAGGGTCAGGGCGTCGCTGTCTTAATGCAGACGCTCGTCGGGATCGCCCACGCCATCGCCTCCGATCCGGTGGTGCGAGGAGGCATAAGGTTGAGTACCGAAATGCCGGACATCTCGAGTAGCGCCGATGTCGATCTTTGGAACGAGGCGATTGAAGAGGCCCTGATCCACGGAAAAGTCGAGGGAGTCGTGGGTCCGGAGGTGGATGCGACACTCGTCTCGCGCATCATATCTGACTCGTTGCTGGGCATCATCGCAATGTGCCTCGCGACAACAGATGGTGCGGACCTTGAGGCTACGGCCCGAACGTACCTTGCTGCTTCTCTCGCAAGTGTTGCGAGCTAATTCATTCCCGACGACGGTAGACGGCAGTAATCGTAGGGGCCTGCGCGAGATCGACACTGCCATCTAGGCCAGCGAAATGTCCGACCAGCTCGAGGCCCGTGCGCGACGCATATCCATCGAGTTCCTCAAGGCTTGTGAGCCGACTCACCTCGCTGGCGAAGGTAGCTTTATCGCCTTCGATCCAGCAGTGGTCGACATTCCAGATTGGGAAGTCGAGTTCGCAGAAGCTTACGAGCNCTCTTCTTTCTCCCTCGTAGGGAATCGCGAGCGTCGCGTGACCATGTGTGTGCATCGTCTTTACCAGAGTTGGGTTGTGGGTTTCGACCACGAGCACCCCGCCAGGGCGCAGGGTCGCCGCGGCGTTTGAGAATGCCGCTTCCTGGCGATCCTGGTCAGTGATCATAGAAATCGTTGCGCATACGCAGAGCACGAGGTCCGCCCCGGTTGCGGGCACCTGTTCAGTGACATCGGCCAGCATAGGTGTGACCAAGCCCGTGAGATCGGAGCGTCTCAACGCGTCGAGCATCTCCTGGGAGACATCGACCCCAAGAAATTGAAGGTCGCGCCCGGCAAGAGCCGCCGCGACAGGGAGCGCTACGCGCCCTGTACCCACACCGAACTCGACGATCAAAGGGTGGTCGCTTTGAGGAAGCTGCGCAATCATCCAGTCGACCTGGCGCGCGCTCACATGTGACCTTGGGAAAAGCCCGTCGTAGATGTGAGCGAACTGATGGCCGTAGTCGGCGTAGGTCGTCACTCTCNCCCCTCCTCATGCCTTGGCCAGCGCGCGGAACATCGGTGGTCGCTGCCGTCTATGATCGTGGCTCCCAACGGAAAATGACTTTCGCACCAAGCGCCGCAATCAGGATCCATGCGAGGTTGATCGCGATCAAAGTTCCAAGCCGCACAACCTCGAGACCCGAGCTAGACCATCCGTCCGCAATCAGTTGGAAGGCTGCGCTGCCTGGGAGTGCGAGCTTGATGGCTTCGAGGTCACCGGTACCCGTGATTGCGACCCAAGTGGCCGCGCCGGATGCGATCAGGAACAGCGGAAATGTCGTGATCTGTGCCTGCTCCGGTGAACCGGTCCGTGCGGCGGTCAATAATGCGAATGCCAAGAACAGTGCAACGCCACTCACAACTCCGGCCGCAACAATCAATGGATTGTCCGGCGCGCCGGCTGAAAAACTTAGTGCGACAAGCACCACAACGACCTGGAGGAGACTAAGAATCGCGACTGGCGCCAAGAGCCCGGCAAGAATCCCAAAGTCCGACACTCTCGTTGTGCGGAGCCGCTTCAGGTAGAGCGTTTGCCTGCGCCCGGCTAACGTCGTCGTACCTGCGACGTAGATCCCCATCGCCTGCATGAAGACAACCNCCAGCCCGCCGGCCGACGCAGGAAGCGGAAGGCGATCCTGTGTGAGAACGATGAACACACCGATCGCGAGTGGAAGGAGTACCGCACAGGCTGCGACAAGTTTGTTCCGGAGGATAGACCTAAGCTCCATCGCCGCAATCTCAAACATCAGCTCCCCCTTCTGACACGCTTCGGACTAGGTCGCGAAGGCCCGGGGCTGTGGCGCTCAACCCGCCGAGCACGATCGCACGTTCTCTCGCCCAGGCCAGCAGAGTCGTGAGGTCTTCTTGTAACCGGCGAGTCTCGATCGTGGCCGTGCCCTCATCCCAGGTCGCGGTCACTGGAAGGTCTGCAGAGACCTGTCGGGATACCTCGAAACGGATCCGAGCGGGATTGCGTGCCGCAAGTTCCGTGAGGCTTCCTTCGACCACAAGTCTCCCGTCGTGCATTACGCCGACGCGGTCTGCGTGTGCCTCCGCCTCTTCGAGATAGTGAGTAGTCAAAAACACGGTCGTTCCTTGCGCCGCGAGCCCACGAACCGCAGACCAAAGGCGGTCTCGGGCTTGTGGATCCAATCCTGCGGAGGGTTCGTCCAGAAAAAGCAACTCCGGCGTTCCAAAGAGCGCAACGGCTAGGTCAAGCCTGCGTCGCTCGCCTCCCGAAAGGTTTGCCACCCGTGTTGATCCCGCATTCTCAAGTCCAACCAATTCAAGGACGCGAGATGGCGCGTCGCGCCTGCCAGATAGGCCACCGAAGAGTCCGATCGACTCAGCCGCGGTCAGGTCAGGCGCAAATCCACTCTCCTGAAGCATGATCCCGAGCCGGGATCTCACTAGAGGTTCCTTTGGGTCGCCGCCGAGAACTTCGATAGTTCCGGCTTGAGGGCGACGCAGCCCCTCGATGGCCTCCAATAGAGACGTCTTTCCTGCGCCGTTCGTGCCGAGCAGCGTATAGAACTCGCCCTGGCGGATTCGCAGGTCGACTCCTCGAACGGCCTCGTGGTCGCCGTACGCGACGACTACGTTCGACGCGTAGACTGCGGAATCAGTCAAGTGCGCCCCTCACTTCGCTTAGTTCGTCGAGCTCCAACTGGAACCCTTGACGACACTATCTTTTGAAGCTGACCTTCGCCAGTGACGCCCCAGCCGGCCGCGCCCCGGGCGATGTCGAGCGTCGAGTTTCGTCGCGGTGTCGAGGGACCCAAACACATGCTGTCGGATACCATTCCGACGGCAAGGGAGAGTGATGGCAGAACAAGCAAGAGCGCTAGCGACCCGCGAAAAGATAGTCGAATCGGCCGCGCAGCTGTTCTCGACAACGAACTACCACGTCGCGACGATGGCGGGACTGGCGCACGCTGCAGGTGTCACGCAGGGCGCCCTCTATTTTCACTTCGACTCCAAGGTGGCTCTTGCGCAGGAGATCGTGGGGGCCGCTGCTCCGTATAGCGACTGGGTAGCGACGACCGAGCAGCTGGTCGCACGCGCTCGCGTGGACGGCGATCTGTCGCAGACTCTGAGCATTTCCGACGCTGCGAGGATCGTGGTCGGGTCGTTCACCGGGACGCAGATGCTTTCTGGGGTGCGAGAATCCTGGGGCGACCTGCGCAGCCGACTCGAGGAACTCTGGCGCTTCCTGTTGCCCATCCTGGTTGTGCGCGAGCGAGTCCACTTCTTTGTCGACACGCCAAGGCTCGTCTGGTCCGTTGAGGCGGAGTTGGCGCAGATTGGCGCTCCATAACCTCGGCAGGCTTGCGTCGCGGCTAACGTCGGAAAGGCGCCAGCGTCTCGCGGTACCAGGCCTCATCTTCGATCGTTAGCCCGAATCCGGGTGCATCCAACCAGGTCTTGCCTGCGATGGTCGGTAAGGCGGATTTGAACCAATTGTCGTGGGCAATCATCTCGATCTGGTGGATGCTGAAGCCCGAATTCAGCAGTAGCGGTCTCGCCTTTGCAAGCGACACGGACGGTAATCGTCGTTTAGATCCGGTGGCGCGGACTAGCGCATCGACAACTACGCGCACGCTCGAGGGCGAGCCGGAGGCAGCGTTAAGAATAAGCGGGCTCACGACCCGTCCAGACAGGAGACTGTCGACCACATGCCAGACCTGCACGGCGAGCGCATCGGTGCTCAGAATTGAAATGAGAGCGTTGCCTTCCTCGATGAGCCCACCCGCGATCTCTGTCGCTCGCCAGATGCTGGGCAGCNCCCGCCTGTCACCAGGCCCATAGACCAGGTGAGGTCTAATCACTACTCCCCCGGCCGCGAGGACTATCTGTTCTGCCTCAAGCCGGGCTTGGCTTAGGGCGGATGCTGGCTTGGGGTGGGCATCTTCGGACGTTCCGCGGTGGGGTCCGAGGCCGTACACGCCCGTGGTGCTGACATAGACGATTGTTGTTAGGCCCGCCTCTCGACAACCCGCCACGAGTCGCCTCGTCCCCTCGACGTTGGTCGCCAGAGATCTCTGAAGATCACTGCCGATGTATGGGGCAGCGTGGATCAGGGCAGCGGCCCCTTCGACAGCATGACTTAGAGCGGCTTCCTCGGTTAGGTCGACGCGCTCCCACTTTTCGAGGAAGCCTCCTGATGGGCGCGACCGACCGAGCAATCGCACGGCACGCCGATCAACGAGCGCCCTTCGTCGGATCGCGCCCCCGATGAATCCGGATCCGCCTGTGATCGCTATGGAACGCATGCCGCAGCGATCGTGTGCGTTGCGTCGGCGGTCTGTGCACGGTCGACGCTCTCGCGAGATGTGGGTCCTCTGACGCTGCTCGTACCGGGCTGTGCAACAGCTGGTCCTGGCCGAACCAGAAGCCTTGCCCGGAAGGCATGCGATCCGCGACTCCCGTCAGCCGATACCTCGAACTCGAGGTGGTCAGCCGCCATCATGTGCAGATCGACTATCAAGCTAAGTGGTTCCGTAAGTTCGACGAACCTGTCGAATACACCGTCGAAGAATGCCAAATCGTTTGCTGAGACCCCAGAGGCGCGCGAGACACCATCGATAGCTGCCGCGAACAAGATCATGCCGGGCACATGGTCGACGGGGTGATCGAAGAAGAACGGATCCCCGGGATCGATGCTGACGTGCCAACGCCTTTGTGGGCCGGTGGAAACGTCGTGAAGGCGGAATCCACCTTCCAAGCCCGGCGAGGGTAGCGAGGAGGAGATTTCTCGCTGCCCTCGAAGGCGCGCATATACGCGGGGCTCAAGGACGCGAAGGTAGCCCTCGCCATGGGCTACACGGACGTCGTTGACCAGGAATACGACCTCCGAGACGAGGGAACTCAAGCGACCATTTCGGGTCACCACGTCCCTCGTTGACAAGCTCAAGCCAACGGCACTTAGATCTGGCTGCTCCGGCAACTCCGTGAGGTCGACTACGAGCCGATCCATCAAGAACGCCCATCCTCGTGGCACGTCGAAGAGTTCATGCGCCGCCAGAATCGTGGCTTGCCGAAGAGCTTCCGCGATGATCATCGGCTGGATGTTGGTGCTGCGGCCCTGAAGGAACGTTTCGAGTCCGGCTGCGCTCAGACTGACCTTGAATCCACCAGGACTCCGTTCCTGAATCGCCCCAAGGACAACCTGGTCGCCCCGGCGTTTGTGCACGAGGACGCGCATGCGATCCGAGCCGTTATCGCGCGCGGTATCACGCCGATTCGTGTGCCGCGGGTGATGCATGTCCCAGTCCGCCCATCATCGCCACAGTTTCCCTTGAAGCTACTATGTTTCATGTATTAGAACACATCGCGTCTTCGCGGTGAACTCGATATCTCTCCGGTCCGGATCAGGGGGCGCTCTTGCTGGATGCGGTCGTCGTCGGCTCAGGTCCAAACAGGCTTGCAGTCGCCTGGACGTTGGCTCAGGCGGGCCTCGACGTTGAGGTCTTCGAACGCGACCCACAGTTGGGCGGTGGGATGCGCACTGACACCTGGGGCGACAATTACCGGGCCGATTGGGGGTCGGCGGTGCATCCCATGGCGCTAGCGTCGCCATTCTTCAAGTCGGTCCGCTTGGCAGACCGTGTGGAATTCGTTGTCCCGGAGGCTTCCTTCGCGCACCCGCTACCGACGGGAGCCGCCGTCGCGTGGCAGTCGGCGCAACGGACAGCCGCGGACCTAGGCCGCGACGGTCGCAGGTGGTTGCGGCTCGTTGGTGGGTTAACCAACCAGGTTGAAGCACTAGTTGAAGGGGCACTGNCCTCGCCTCTTTCGCTACCGGCTCGACCTATCGCTGCCGCAAGCCTGGCGGCTGCGACTCTCCAAGGTGTGATGGGCGCGGGACTGAGATCACTCGGAGCTCAGGCACTCCTCGCGGGTGTGGTTGGGCACACTATTGGCCGTCAGCCAGCATTGGGCGCGTCCGCCGCCGGCGCAGTCCTTCTCGCGCTGGCGCACACGGTGGGCTGGCCGATCCCGATAGGTGGTTCGCAAGCTATTGCGGACGTAGTGGTCGGAGATCTCCGACGGTGGGGCGTGCGTCTTACGACCGACACTCATGTGGACTCGATCGAGGATCTCCCCCAAGCCCGCGCATACTTCTTCGACACCTCGGCGCGCCACTTCCTCCAGATTGTCGCCGATCGTGTGACCCCGGGCTACCGTCGGGGGTTAGCGCGCCTCCGGGCAGGCAACGCCGTGAGCAAAGTAGATTTCGTCACGAGCGCGCCAATTCCGTGGAGGAGCCCAGAGGTTGGACTCGCTGGCAGCGTCCATCTCTGCGGGACTCGCGAGGACATCTGGCGTGCAGAGGATGAAGTCGCTCGAGGGCGTCATGCTGAGCGGCCGATGATCGTACTATCCCAGCCTTCGACCTTTGATGGCACCCGCGTTCCCGAGGGCATGCACTCCATCTGGGCATATGCCCATGTTCCAGCGGGTTCGACGGTTCCACAGACGGCTGTGATCGAGGACGCGATCGAACGCTACGCGCCCGGATTTCGGGACACAATTCTGGCCGTCCGTACAACGAACGCGGCACAGATAGGGGCGCGCAATCCGACTATGCCCGGCGGCGACTTTGCCTCGGGCGCCGTGACGCTTCGCCAGATCCTGGCGCGGCCGAATCTGCGAAGAGCGCCATGGCTGGCCGGCGATGGGTTGTACCTCTGCTCGACAGCGACCTTTCCGGGGCCTGGCGTCCACGGCATGGCTGGGTACGGCGCAGCCCGCCACGCGCTTCGGTCGACCTTTGCGTAGCCGGGTGTCTGGCTATCGAAAACCTCGCGCGTTACCTGCGCCGGGCTCGTCCGCGAGCGGCTCGCGACATCCCGTCGCCGAGAGGATTGTCGGAGATCATATATGTCCAGGTCGCCGAGGGTCTGCGAATCGTCTCGGGAACTTTACCTTCAACGATGTCTCTCGCTGACATAGTCTCGGCCGCCGTGACAACAGACGAGTACATGCGTTCCTCCCAGCCATCGAACTCCGCCAGTGCCAGAGTATGAAATGCGTCGATTGGGTGCTCGCCGGCGAGCGCGCGAAGGTGAATGCCATCTCGGAGCTCCTGCAACGACCCAAGATGGTCGGCCCAATGCTCATCCGAACTGAAGAGGGCAACTCGGCGAATCGCCTCCACGACTTCGTCTACCGAAGTCATAGAGACCATTCTTTCGATTAGCTCCGGAGCGGCTCCCCGTACCGTGTCGGTCGCGACCCGCGTATTCAGGATCTCCTCTCGGATACGTAGGACGAAGGTTCGTTGCCAGGCAATCGCCCTGTTGAATGCCCAAGTAGATCGGTGTCTCTCTAACCGCGCCGTTTCGGCGATTCGCTGAGCCGAGGTCATAAGCGACTGTCGTTGGCGAGGTGTCAGCCGGGTGCGGCCCGGACTCCCGGACCGAGGTAAGCGTTCCGGAGAGTTTGCGGTGACGAGGTCATCCTCTAGGCTGCTGAAGCTCGTGGTGTTGCCGGGGTCTCCTTGCCGCCCGCTCCGACCGCGGAGCTGCGCGTCGAGACGGCGAGATGGGTAGCGGCCAACCGCGACAACGGCAAGACCCCCGAGCGCGACCACGCGCTCGCGATCCCATCCGTTCTTGCCCCCCAGCACGATGTCGGTACCTCGGCCGGAGATCTGGGTCGATATTGTCACGGCGCCGAACTCGCCAGCGCGCGCGATAACGGCAGCCTCCGATGCGTCGTTCTTCGCGTTAAGCNCCTCCGGCGCAATTCCCATGGCGCGTAGTCGATGTGCGACCTCCTCCGACTCGGCCACGCTCTGCGTGCCGACAAGAACCGGCTGACCGGCCTCATGGATCCGTTCGATCTCCGCAACGACCGCATGCAGCATTTCGGCTCGCGAATCGAAAACGATTGCTGACCGATCAACCCGCGCAAGCGGCTGATTTCGTTTTATGCGGCCAGAGGGAAGGCGGTAGAACTCGAGCAGATCATCGGCCACTTCGACCAAAGTGGCCGACATACCTGCGAGGTGGTCGTAGCGGAGCGCAAGGTCTTGGATTGTGATGGTGTCCAGCAGGACGCCTTGGGTGCTTACCGTCAAACCCTCCTTCGCTTCGACCGCTGCGTGAAGGCCATCTGGCCAACGCTGAAGGGCGGCGACACGGCCACGGCTGGCACTAATTAGCTTGATTGCGCCGTCATTGACGAGGTAGTGAACGTCACGTCGCATAAGTGCTTTCGCGTGGAGAGCGAGATTGACCGCTGTGAGCATGTCGTTGTTGTCGCCTGAATACAGGTTGATACCACCGAGTGCCTTTTCGACCTCATCGAGACCGGCCTCAGTGAAGGATGCCGTTGCTCCGTCCGCGTCGACCGTGAAGTGAACACCATCCTCTAGCGGTCCAACCACCCGAGCGCTGGTTTCGCTGTGCAGAGCACGCACGTCGACCTTGCCTGCAAGCACCAGGGGTGCCATCGCTTCGTCGATGAGTACCGCATCGGCCTCGTCCACGATGGCCGCGTCGAATACCGGACGGACCCGGTCAGTGTCGGCAGTGGCGAACCGGTCCCGCAAGACGTCGTAGCCGACTTCGCTAACTGACGCGTAGAGGATGCTTCCGGAGTACGCGTGTGCGCGTTGCTCTGAAGTAGACGATTGGGAGATCCAGCCAACTGTCTGGCCGACAGAATCATAGAGCGCTCTCATCCACTCAGCGTCTCTCCGCGCAAGGAAGTCATTGATCGAAAGCACATGCACTCGTCGACCAGACATCGCTAAGTAGGCGGCCGCTACAGCGCCGGTAAGGGTCTTACCCTCTCCCGTCTCCATCTCTACGGCGTTTCCAGTGATCAGGGCACAGGCGCCAACTAACTGCTCGCGATGCAACTCAAACCCCATCGTTCGGCGCGCGGCTTCTGCGACAAGGGCCAGACGCATCGAATCGACTGCGGAATCTGCAACTGCTCCGGTCGGCTCACTCGCGGCGGTTCGGAGCTCCTCTGCGGTCAGCGCTTCCACCGTTGCTCGACGAGAGAGAGCACCATCGACGCTGCTATCAAACGAACGAAAGTTCTTCGTACCGGGCCGGCCGACCAAGCGGGCGAACGCATGCGAAATCCTTGCAAGGTCAAGCATCTGTCGTTCCCCAACTCTTGTCTCGCGCCGGTCAGAGTCCGACGCGCTTGCAGGCTCGACCGAGACATTGGGGNCGGTCACGCGATACTCCTCCGATTATACGGACACGATGGTGTCAGACGCTTCGCTCACGTCAACGGTCGCCCAGCCGCTGGTCCTCGATACGAGATCCATGCCCGCGGTTCGAGCATGAAGGTCGAGTTCGCCTGGAAACGCGAACAGAGACTCCTCCTGCATCGTCGACATCCCATGGGGTGACACGAAAGTACGGAAGATCGTGAGTCGCTGCTGCGCGCCGTCGACCATGATCTTGTCTAAGTACATTTGGTTTCCCAGATGCTCTCCTAAGAGTCAAGCGGCGATTTGGGGTCGTTTCGTGTTCGGGGCGATGTGTTCGATGCCGGGGTTGAGGAGGAAGTAGACCTCGCGGGCGAGG
>G312J29652_10000181_pt1 | contig 14045 bp, 9 predicted proteins | sample EareggfetidaYelm_FD_29652 | JGI IMG/M metagenome (IMG submission 29652) | reverse complement strand
CATTGAAAAAAAGCAAAGCAAAGTTCTTAGGTTTAATATACTCGCGAGGGCCTGCGGTCAAGTTCATTTGACGGCAAATATCTTCAAAGGGAATATTGTCAAATTCGTCAAAAAGTTTGCTTTTTATTTCCTGCAGGAAAGTGCGTATCAGCCCCGACGATAAATCATTCACGCTGTATTGGTAGTTAATCCTGTCATCGTAAGGAACGGCCGCAAACCGCAACAATTCTTCTTTCTCCGTTTTATTCGCTTTAATGGTGTTGTTGAACCTGCGTATGTAATAATTCCGCGCCGCCCCTTTGCTAAAACTCTCCTGCGCTTCATAAGGTCTTTCCTGCCCGCCGGGGCACCAAATAATTAATATAAGTCTGCCTTGAAAATTAACCGGCTCCGCTATCGGCGCATAGCTCGGCGCTATTCTTTGCTTACAAATATGGAGGAGCTCTGATTGTATCTTGCCGACTTGCGTCGGGGTCAAGCCTTTGGGCGGCAAAATGGGTTTGCCGTCCTGTTCGGCCACTCCTATGATGACATATCCGCCGCCCAAGTTATTGAAATCATTGGCAAAGGCGCAAATCGTATGAAGGATAGCCAAGTCGTTCCAGCCTTCTTTAAATTCAATGCGTTCCCATTCGACCGTGCTGCCTTTAAGCAAGTCCTCGATATTTATTGGTAAAGCCATTCCGTTTCATTTCTCGCAAATTTCACAGATTAAATTCATTCTTTTAAGACGTCTTTAAAATATTTCTAAGCGCTTAAAATCAAAGTCCTCTCTTTTGTTTTGAAAGCGCCGCAAAATCCTTACCTTCACATAATAATAAAGACGCCATGAATGTTAAATTTCTTTCTCTCGCAATCGCAACCGCTCTGTTTATCTTCCTCCGCACGGCCTCCGCGCAAGAGAAAGAATATTACCCCGATCCGGATCCCGTCATTCAGCAACGGCTGGAAGAATGGAAAGATTTAAAGTTCGGATTGCTCATGCATTGGGGAACGTATAGCCAATGGGGCATTGTGGAAAGTTGGAGCATTTGCCCCGAAGATCTCGGATGGGCAACGGGCGCGAGAAAGCCCGGCATTGCCGACAATTATTTCGACTACGTAAAGGCTTATGAAAAACTGAAAACCACATTCAATCCCATAAAATTCAATCCCGAAAAATGGGCTGCGGCCGCCAAAGAAGCGGGAATGAAATACGTGGTTTTCACCACTAAACATCACGACGGATTTTGCATGTTTGACTCGAAGTTTTCGGATTATAAAATCACGGACAAAGAATGTCCGTTTTCCGCAAATCCCAGAAGCAATGTGACCCAAGAAATTTTCACCGCCTTTCGCAACCAACATTTTTGGATTGGCGCTTACTTCTCCAAGCCCGATTGGCACACCGACTACTATTGGCAGAAAAAGTTCCCGCCCTCCGATCGCAATCCAAATTACTCCATTCAAAAATATCCCGACCAATGGAAAAAATTTGTGGACTATACGCACAACCAAATTAATGAGTTGGCAAGCGATTACGGAAAGATTGACATCCTGTGGCTCGACGGCGGATGGGTTCGCGTAAAAACAGAAGAAGAAATTAAAACCGAGTGGTCAGAAATTTATGAAAACAGTCGGTGGGCTCGCAATCCGCAGAGTCAGGACATTGACATGCCGCGCTTGGTGAAGGAGGTCAGAGCCAAGCAACCCCAATTGATTGTAGTGGACAGAGCCGTTCCGGGGGAGCAACAAAATTACCTCACGCCCGAGCAACACATTCCTGAAAACGGATTGCCTTATCCTTGGGAGACGTGCATGACAATGGCCGGCAGTTGGAGCTACGTCCCCGGCGATGCATATAAACCGACCCATGAAATCATAGAAAAATTAGTGGACATTGTGAGCAAAGGCGGCAACTATTTGTTGAACATAGGGCCCAGTCCGGAGGGAGAACTTGACGACGACGCCTATAGCCGCATGAAAGAAATTGGCGCATGGTTAAAAATAAACGGCGAGGGAATTTATAACAGCCGAATGTTTGAAGTGTTTGGCGAAGGGGAGAACATACGATTTACCCAAAGCAAAGACGGGAAAACAAAATATATTTTTCTTTTTGATTTTCCTGCCGAAAAAATTATTCTAACCAAAATAAAATTTTCAAAAAACACAAAATTGCAACTGTTGGGAAGCCGCCAACCCTTGAAATGGAAATCTGTTCCCGTCGGTTTGGAAATAGCCATTCCTCCTCCGCTGAAAAAAGCGTCCCGACATGCTTGGGTACTAAAAGCTGAAAATTAGACTTCCATAAAAAATTAAAATGGACTCATTGCTTTAAGGTTTTCCGTCCCAAAAAAATCGCTATGCCGTTTCAAATCATGTCGCTTTGCCTGCTGTTGCCGCTTTTCGTTCAGGCACAGCAACCTCGCATTATACCCCGCCCCTTGGAGATAACCATGCGCGAAGGATATTTTCTTATTGACGCCGAAACTTCCATTCGTTTCGATAAGACACAGCCGCTGAAGCCTGCCGTCGATTTTTTTGCCTCCGCAATTAAAAATATCTCCGGGCTGGAATTGTCGGGCAAAAAACCGGGAAAGAAAACTATTGACCTCGTGATTGAAAAAAACCCCGACTTAAATGACGAAGGGTATCGACTTAGCGTGACGCCCCGCGCTATACTAATTAAAGCCAACGGCTATGCGGAATTTTTTACGGGATGCTGACCATTTTGCAAACCTTGCCGCAAGTGCGCACCAATGCGGCGTTGCAAGCGCCTTGTATGCAAGTTGTCGATCAGCCGCGTTTCAAATGGCGGGGGATGCACTTAGACGTGAGCCGTCATTTCTTTTCGTCGGATTTTATTAAAGAATATATTGACTTGTTATCCGCTTATAAAATGAATACTTTCCATTGGCACTTAACGGATGACAGCGGCTGGAGAATTGAAATAAAAAAATATCCCGCTCTCACGGCAATCGGGGCGTGGCGAGTGGATTATACCGACATGGCGTGGGGCAGCCGTCCGCAAGCCAAGCCCGGCGAAATCCCGACGTATGGCGGTTACTATACGCAGGAGCAACTAAAAGAAATTGCGGCCTATGCTAAAATACGAAACGTAACGATTGTCCCTGAAATTGAAATGCCGGGGCACGCGGCTTCGGCCATTGCTTCTTATCCTCAATTAAGCTGTTCGCAAAAGCCGCAACTGCCTTTGACCGGCGGAAACTATTCCAATATATCTTCCAGCTACTGCGCGGGCAACGATGAAGTATTTGCTTTTTGCAAGATGTGTTGAGCGAAGTGATGTCTGTTTTCCTTCCGCCTACATTCACATTGGCGGGGATGAAACGGACAAAGCGCCTTGGAAAAAATGCGGGCGTTGTCAGGCGCGAATAAAAAAAGAAGGGTTGAAAAACGAAGAGGAGTTGCAAAGCTATTTTATTAAGCGCATAGAAAAATTTATCGTGAGCAAAAAGAGAAAAATGATCGGGTGGGACGAAATACTCGAAGGGGGATTGGCGCCGGAAGCCGCGGTGATGAGTTGGCGCGGCGAGGCCGGAGGCATTGAAGCCGCGAAGATGAATCACGAAGCCGTGATGACGCCGGGTACGCCTTGCTATTTCGATCATTACCAAGCCGGGCCGGAGGGAGAGCCGGCCGCCATTGGCGGTTTCAATACCTTGAAAAAAGTATATGACTACGAACCCATTCCAAAGGAACTGCCCGCGGATAAACACAAATTTATTTTGGGCGCTCAGGCAAATGTGTGGACAGAATTTATCACGGCCGCAGCGCATTTGGAATATATGGTGTTGCCCAGAATGTTGGCGCTGGCAGAAGCGGTTTGGTCCACGAAGAAAGACTGGGACGACTTCAATCGCCGCTTGCAATTTCAATTTAAAAGTTTTGAGCAAAAAGGGTTTCGCTACTCGCCGGGAAATTTCACCGTGGATATAAAACCTGTTTCTGACCACGGGAAACTGGAGGTGAGTTTATTTTCAGAAATCCCAAACGCCGCCATTTACTACACCGTCGACGGGACGCTTCCCGCCATTTCCAGTTTAAAATATTCGCAACCCATTCCCATTGAAAATTCACAAACCATAAAAGCGACGTCGGCGCTCAATGGACGGGTAATGAATATGCAGCCGGCACAGCAATCATTTATCATGCACAAGGCCGCGGGAGGAAACGTAACCTACCTGTACCCGCCTTCAACTTATTACCCGGCCGACGGGCCAAACACGTTAACCGATGGCGTGAGAGGAAAAAAGGCACACCAAAAATATTGGCATGGCTTTGCGAAAAACAATATCGCGGCCACCGTCGATATGGGCCGCGCAAAAAATATTTCGCGGCTCTCGCTGGGCTGTTTACAAAACTACGGCGCCTATATATTTCTGCCGAAGGAAGTGATATTTGAACTATCCGTCGACGGCAACACTTTCGTTGAAACGGGACACGCGGTCCACGCTGTTTCTGCGGAAGAAAAAGCGATTGCCGTCAAGGATTTTGAAATACAATTTTTGCCTCAAAAGGCGCGCTATATTCGAGTGACTGCGATCGCCATAGAGACTTGTCCGAAAGGTCATCCGGGAGAGGGGCAATCGGCATGGACGTTTGCCGATGAGATTGTGGCCGAGTAAATTGTCGCGAAAAAATTGCTTGTTGGAACATGAATAAATTTTCACATTATTTTGCTTTGTAAACTCCTTATTCTTAACTTTCACAGCCCTTTTAACGGTTTATTTTAATACATACAAAAATCTTGCCCATTTATCCAAATGAAACATTTTTATCGTACCTACATCCTTGCAGTTGTTTTTTCTGCGACTGCCTGTACCTCGACAAGACTTTTGACCTCAAATGTGCCTCCTTCAAAAGTCAGAGACATTCAAAAGTTTGAAACCATTTCCTGCATCTCCTTGATGGAAACAGGGGAGTACGAAAAACGCAACGACCAAATGTCCGTGGAATCAAAGTTTCTTTTTGACGATATTCTTTTGTCGTTTCACAAGTTGCCGGTAACCGGCGAAATCAGCGCCGCCGGCGACCTCAACAAGCAACGCCTTGAAAAGGAAATTCAGTACTTGGTTTTTTCTGCCGACCGAGAGCAAAAAATTTCACATCTTAGAATCACTCCCACCATTAACTCTCTCCTTCAAATGGCCGGGAAAAGATTTGGGTTAATTACGGTAACCGCTATTGACGAAAGGGCAGAGGGAAACTACGGAACAGACATTGCCATGTACGCCCCGCTTGGGACTTTGCCCGTAGGCAAGTTTTACCAAACGCCGCTAAAGACATACTCTACAGTCTATGCGATGATTGTCGATGCCGAATCTAATAATGTGGCTTTTTTCAGAAAATCTTCTTTGAGAGTCAAAAAAGCTCGCCTGGACAAAGCCGTTTTGTCCAAACATGTCAATGCTCTTTTTTCCGGATATTTTTGAAACGACCGATAATTAAATAAATTTACCAAATTTCTTGCCTAAAAATCAATAACCTAAATAAAACACAAAATGAACGCCAGAAGAAAATTCCTGACTCAAGTTTCCGCGCTCACTGCCGGTGCCGCGCTGAGTTCGTCGTTTGGCAATAACGCCTTTGCCATTTTAAAAAACAAACCGTCCGATCAAATCAATGTAGGCGCCATTGGCATTAAAGGAATGGGCTGGGCCGATCTGCGTGCCACGCTGAAAATGCCGGGCGTGAAGTTGACCGCCTTATGCGACGTGGATAAAAATGTGCTAGACCAAAGGATGGGCGAACTGGAAAAGTTAAATATAGACGCCCGCAAGGTGAAAACATTTGGCGATCATCGAAAGATGCTTGAGATGAAAAATTTGGATGCGGTAATCATCGGCACTCCCGATCATTGGCATTGCTTGCAAATGGCAGAGGCTTGTCAAGCGGGAAAGGATGTGTATGTAGAAAAACCGGTGGGGAATTCCATTGAAGAATGTCGTATTATGACGGCGGCGCAGAAAAAATACGGGCGGGTGGTGCAAGCCGGACAATGGCAACGGAGTCAGCAGCATTTCCAAGACGCGATGGATTTTATTGCAACCGGAAAACTGGGAAATATCCGCACGGTGAAAACTTGGTGCTATGCGGGGAAACAGGACATAGCGCCGCCTGCCGACAGCCCCGTGCCTGCAGGAGTCGATTATGAGCGCTGGCTCGGCCCTGCGCCCATGCGCCCTTTTAACAGAAACCGTTTTCATTACAGTTTTCGTTGGTTTTGGGATTATGCAGGCGGCTTGATGACGGACTGGGGCGTGCATCTTCTCGACTATGCCTTGCTCGGCATGAAAGCCGATTTGCCAAAAACAATCAGCGCCGCCGGCGGAAATTTTGGGGATGCCTCCTCTCCTATGGAAACGCCCGATACGCTTTGCGCATTATATGAATTTGAAAAATTTAATCTCATTTGGGAGCATGCCATCGGAGTGAGCAAGGGGTTGTTCAATAAGCATCATGGCATTGCCTTCATTGGCAATAACGGAACGCTCGAATTAGACCGCGAGGGCTGGGAGGTTATCGAAGAAGGCGGGAGTCAGAACAAAGTCGCAATGGAAAGGCAAAAATCGGTTGACGACGGATTGGATAAACACACGGAAAATTTTGTGAATGTCATCCGTTCGCGCAAAATGGAAGAACTGAAATGCCCCATTGACGCCGCATCGCATGTGGCCACGGTATGTCAAATGGGAAACATTGCCCTCCGCTCCGGAAACAAACTGTATTGGGACAAGGCAACCCACAAGTTTTCCGACGCCGCCGTCAATGCCAAGTACTTTGCCGCGCCTTATCACAATGGATACGTATTGCCAAAAGTATAAAATACGCTAAATTTTTAGTCACCAAAAACAAACTCAATTATATGAATGTAAAACTCAAGTATTCTCTTATTATCGGCGCTCTTTTGCTATGCACCGGCGGTCATGCGCAAAAAGGATGGAAAAATCTTTTCAACGGCAAAGATTTAAACGGTTGGAAACAGTTAAACGGAAAAGCAAAATATGAAGTCAAGAATAAAGAAATCGTCGGCACGACAGTGGTGAATGAGCCCAATTCTTTTCTGGCCACAGAGCAAGAGTATGGGGACTTCATCCTTGAATTGGAGTTCTTGGCAGACTCCACGATGAATTCGGGAATTCAAATAAGAAGCGAAAGCAAAGCGGATTATCAAAACGGACGAGTGCACGGCTATCAAGTGGAAATTGATCCGAGCAAGCGGGCCTGGAGCGGAGGAATTTATGATGAAGCGCGAAGAGGCTGGCTCTATCCCTTGGGGTTGAATCCTTCGGGGAGGTCTGCCTTCAAAAATGGAGCTTGGAATAAATATCGCGTGGAGTTCATCGGCAACACCTTGCGCACTTGGGTGAACGGAATCCCTGCGGCGCATTTAGTCGATGCGGAAACGTCTAAGGGATTTATTGCCTTGCAAGTGCACGGCATTGACGGCCCGAGCAAAGCCGGCAAGCAGATACGATGGAAAAATATTCGCGTACAAACAGAAGGATTAAAAGCCTCTCCCGACGACGGGGTTTTTATTGTAAACACCATACCCAACAATCTCTCCCCGCAAGAAGCCAGAAGCGGCTATTCCTTGTTATGGGACGGAAAAACAACGGCAGGATGGCGGGGAGCTTATAAAGAAAAATTCCCCGAACACGGATGGGAGATTAGCCAGGGAGAGTTGGCGGTTCTCAAATCCAACGGCGGCGAGGCAACCAACGGCGGCGACATTGTGACGCAAAAAAAATTCGGCGCCTTTGAGTTAAAGTTTGATTTCAAATTAACGGAAGGCGCCAACAGCGGGGTGAAATATTTTGTCACCGAATCGGAAAAGAATCAAGGCTCGGCCATTGGCTTGGAGTATCAAATCCTGGACGATGAAAAACATCCCGACGCGAAAATGGGAATAGACGGAAACCGCACATTGGCTTCGCTCTATGACTTGATCGCCTCTGATAAAAAACAAAACGCGAGAAAAAAAATCGGGGAATGGAATCAAGGAATCATTCGCGTCTATCCCGATAATAAAGCAGAGCATTGGCTGAACGGCTCCAAAGTGACGGAGTATGTCCGCGGCTCGGCAGAGTATCAAGCCTTGGTGGCCAACAGCAAATATAAGGATTGGAAAAATTTNGGGATGGCGAAAGAAGGCCGCATTCTCTTGCAAGATCACGGGGATAAAGTNTTTTTCAGAAGCATCAAAATTAAAGCGCTTTTAAAATAAAGCANAATTCATCATCACCTTAAATAAAAAAANATGCCATTATCTCGCAGAAAATTTCTCAAACAATCCGTGAAGACGTCCGTGGCCGTGTATGCCGGCGCCATGGGTTTCAGCCCCCGCACTTATGCTAATATCATCGGCGCCAACGATCGGGTAAGAGTGGCCGGCGTAGGTTTCTCTGATCGGTTCAGACATTCTTTGTTTCCTTCGTTCTTTAACCACTATAAGGAATTGAATTTTGATTTAGTCGCTTTCAGCGATTTGTGGAAGTTGCGCAGAGAAGAAGGGAAAAGTTTTTTAAAAGAGCAAATGGGGCACGACGTGCAGGCTTGCGTGAACAACGAGGAACTCTATCGCCTCAAAGATTTAGATGCGGTTATCATCAGCACGGCCGATTTTCAACATGCCCTTCATGCCCTCGAAGCGGTGAAAGCGGGAAAGGATGTGTATGCCGAAAAGCCGTTCGCCGAAACCATGGAAGATAATCGGGCGGCGCTGAAAGCCATTAAAGCCACGGATAGAATTATTCAAATAGGCTCGCAACGAAGAAGCGGGGGAAATTACAAAGCCGCCGCAGACTTTATTCAATCGGGAAAATTCGGCCCCGTCACCATGGTGGAATTGACATGGAATGTGAATCAGCCCGGACGCTGGAGAAGACCTGCCTTAGTAGCCAAGTGCAAAAAGGAAGACGTCGATTGGAAACGCTATTTGATGAACCGTCCTTTTGAAGAATGGGATCCGCGAAAGTATTTGGAATATCGCTTATTTTGGCCCTACTCTTCGGGNATGCCCGGTCAGTGGATGAGTCATCAAATTGATACCGTGCATTGGTTCACCGGTTTGAAACATCCCCGCAGCGTGACGGCCAACGGCGGCATTTATATGTGGAAAGACGGACGAAAAAACTGGGACACCACAATGGCCGTATTCGACTACGGCCCGTCGGATGATTTGACGACGGCTTTCAAGTTACGTTTGGTTCGCGCATGCACAACGGAGTTGAAAGTCCTTCCGAAATATATTACTCCAACGGCGGCGAATTAAATTTGGTCACCAACAAAGTGTCCTCCAAAGGAGGTCTCACCGAAAAGCAAGCCAAGTCCATGGATATGCAAGCCAACTTATTGCCTGAAATGCAGTTGGCGGATCTTTCTGAAAAAGCCGTTCGTCTGCCAACACCGGCGGCGACCGACTCACGAGCGCTCATATGCGAAACTTTATGGAATGTATTCGCAGCCGCAAACCAACCAATGCCCCCGTTGAGGCCGGCTACACACATTCTATCGCCACCATCATGACAAACGCCGCCGTGCGCACCGGCGCAAAAGCCACCTTCGACGAAGCCACGCAGGAAGTAATGGCAGGCGGAAAGGTTTTTAAGTATTAGAGAACCGAGTTTTCTCAAGTCAAGTGACTGTCAATAAAAAAAGAGGCTTCCTTTTGGAGCCTCTTTTCCTTTCTTTGGGAATTGTTTTGCCTCCGCTTAATTTTGCTCGCTCAATAATATTTTTAATCTAAGATGCTTAACTTTCGGGCAAATTGTTTTATGAGGGGACTAAAACTTGAGGCGGCAAGCAATACAAGGCAACGGAAGACGAAATAAAAGACCTAACCCAAAAGAACGGCAAGAACCCATGGAGTTACAATTAGAAAATCTAAAATATCAGGACGTTGCCATTCAAGCGGTTGTTAAAGTGTTTGGAGGAACAGAGAAGAACACTTTTGACAATGCTTGCAGGGAAGGCATCCGTTCTAACTTTTGCAAACTAACCGCTTCACAGTCAGAAGACTGCATCAAAGCCATCGCAAAGGAAAACGGCATCGACGAGGAAACCGCAAAATATTCAGCCGACAACGATTTGTGCATTGAAATGGAAACAGGAACCGGCAAAACGCTTGTTTACATCAAAACTATTTACGAGTTGCATAAACATTACGCTTTTACAAAGTTCATTATACTTGTCCCTTCAATTGCCATCAGGCAGGGGACGTTAGGCGCTTTCAAAACTTTTGAAAAGCAACTTGAAAACATATACGGTTTCAAAGTTCGCGCATTTGATTATGACAGCAAGAAACTGCATAAAGTAACCCGCTTTATCGAGGAGCAACATCCGCAAGCGATGATTATGACTACGGGCGCTTTTTCTTCCGACGACAGAATATTAAACCGAACNCAAAGAGAAGATTTGTTTNACAATTTTCCATANATNGACGCCATTGCCAAAGTTCGCCCGCTCATTTTCATGGACGAACCGCAGGAAGGAATGGACAGCGATAATATGACGGAACGTTTAAAAACACTTTCCGAAGAAGAAAGAAAAGAACGTTACGGCAGCCGCGCAACAGACAGAGGAAAAGCCCTCTTCAAAACGCTTGACCCGCTTTTTAAAATCCGTTATTCGGCCACGCACAAAACCGTTAAGAATTTATTGTATCGTTTAACGCCTTACGACGGCTATAAGCAAGGACTGGTAAAGAAAATTGAAGTGCTGACCGTAACCGAGAAAAACGACGAAGCAACCATAAAAATAGAACTGACTGCCGCGCAAATCGGGACAGGCAACCCAAAAGCCAAACTAAAAGCGTGGAAATTGAAAGCAGGGAAATTTGTTTTTGAAGAAACAAGCTGGCTGAAAGTCGGCGACAATTTAGGCGAGAAAACAAATAACCCGAGTTATTTGAACTACAAAATCGAGCGCATCAATAAAAGTTTGAAAACAGGCAAGTGGCACATTGAATTTTCAAACGGAAGCATATTGGAAGAAAAGCAAGCATCGGGCAATGTGGAAAATATTTGGGCTTTGCAGTTAGAATGGCTGATACGCCGTCACTTTGCAAAATCTCAAAAATTAGCGGCAAAAGGCGTCAAGTGCTTGAGTCTGATTTTCATTGACAAGGTCTCTAACTATATGGGCGAGACGCCTAAAATAAAAAACATTTTTGTTGAAAAATACAAAGCCGTTTATCCCGAATACAACGACGGGAAAACTCCGACCGACTCGCACATTCAAGAATTGCAAGGTTATTATTTTGCCCAAAATGCAAAAGGCGAATTTTTGGATAACGAAGGCGGACTGGAAGAACAAAAGAAAATTTATGAACTGATTTTAAAAGGCAAGGAAGAACTTTTAACCCTTGCAAATCCTGTTCAGTTTATTTTTTCTCATTCTGCTTTGGGCGTGGGTTGGGACAATCCAAATGTATTTAACATTGCCACGCTCAACACGGCCTGCTCCGAAATCCGCAAACGTCAGGAAATCGGCAGAGGGTTGCGGATTTGCGTAAACCAACAAGGGCAACGGGTTTACGATGCTTTCAATGTCGAAGAGGCAGAAAGAATAAATCAATTAACCGTAATACCAAATGAGACTTACGAAACCTTTGTCGCGCAATATCAGCAGGAGATAAAAGATATTTACGGAACGGCTTCGGCAGGCGCAGACATGTTGCATACGCACAAAGGCAAAGCGCAAAATGAAGTGATCTTCAAGCGCAATGCAAACCACGCCGTAGAGGAAGCCTTCAAACGCTTTTGGAAGGCCTTGGCGAAAAAAACAGACTATGCCGTTGCCTTTGACGAAGAAAGTCTTGCCGCTAAAGCCACGGAACAACTAAACCTGATTACTATTTCAGATTATGCGGCGGAAGTCAGCAGTCGAAATATAAGAGCGCTTGGCGAAGAAGGCATTGAAGACAGTTTCGGCGGAACAGAAACTTATAAACTGAAGGCAAAATTTGAGCCGTTGGATTTGGTGAAAGAATTAAGCGAAAACACAAACTTGAGCCATGCAACTATTTTAAAAATTTTAAATAACATTGCTAATTTAGATCAAATCATTAAAAATCCGCCGCAATATATTCATGAGGCGGCGAAAATAATCCGAAACATTGAACTGGACGAAATGCTTCGGGGCTTGGATTATCATTTAACCGGCGAAGAGTTTCCTTTCAGTTTTACCGACTTTGCAAGAAATGTTTCAAAGCCAGACTATACGGAGACGCCAAACAGAGGCGTGTTTGACAAAATGCTTATTGACAGCAGTGTGGAATATGATTTTGCCAGAGCCGCGGACAAGCAACCCGACATAGTTTGTTTCATCAAATTGCCCGACGGATATAAAATCCAAACGCCAATAGGCGAATACGAACCCGACTTCGGGTTGGTCATGAAACGCAAGAGCCTGAAAACAGGCGATGAAAAAGAATATTACTTTGTAGTTGAAATAAAAGGAACAAACGACATCCGCGATAAAAAAGCGCTGACCGAAAGCGAAGCCTATAAAATAAAATGCGCCATGAAACACTTTGAAGCACTGGGTACGGAAGTGCATTACAAAGCTCCCGTAAAAGAATATCAATATTTCCAAAAAGAAGCCGATAAAACGATTCGCGCATTAAACGAACAGTAAGCGATGGAAAACATAAACGACTTAATGCTTTTGAGCAAAGACCTGAACAAGGAAAGATTCAGGCAATTAAAAAAACTTTTCCCGGACTTGTTTACCGATGAAGGCAAGCTGAATACAGACGAACTAAAAAAAGTAATTGACCCCGCTATTGAACGCAACAAACGAGTCATTGCAAAATCACAGAAGACAAGAAAAGCCGAGCGCCCGACTTATTCGCCAACGGACACAAAAGGATGCGCTAAAAGGGTTGGGCTTTAAGGTTTTCAAATTGGCAAAATCAAACTTCCCGAGAGCAAAATGGTCTCCCGATGCGGACAAAACAGACGAAGAAAATATTGCTTCGCTAAAAAATATATCGCCGACAAAGAGTACCAATTGGTTACCGACTTCAACCGCGGCGAACTGCTGACAGAGATTTTACTGAAAAACGGCTTTCAACTCAACTGCAAAACCGAGAAGCAAGAGCAGTTTGAGAAAAATGAAATTTTGTCAGCCACGGACGGCATAAAGGAAACCCTAATTTGCTTAGACGCCGTCATTGACGCCGAAACAATAGGATATTTCAAAAAGTACGCCGACAAAAAGTTTATTTGCTTTGAACAAGCCTTAGACACTGCCAAAAAATGGAACTTGAAGCATTATTTGGGCGATAAATTTAAAGCGTTATAGCGACGGGATGAAGTTCGGCATTGCCCCAAAAAGCAACCAATCAGCGCTTTGCTCTATATTGAAGAAATTAACGGCAGTCCTTGCTATTTCCGCGACGAAGGAAAACCGGCCTATATTAAAGAGGAATAAATTAGGAAAGCAAAAATTCAGGCGCTATGAGAAATCGCCGCGAGACGGCGGGAAAATAACCCCGCTCTTCGGAGGATGAAAAAATACAAAACGGGCTTTAGCCGCGACNNGCTCCGCTTATGCCTGTCGGATTGTCTTGGCGCACACCTNTCTATGAGCGTTGGAATTAACCGCATATAATGCGGGCNTTTTATCAGGNGCCTCTTAATTCTTTGCCAAGTGCTATTTATTGAGTAACTAGCGCTTTCATTTACAAATGGCAAAATTTAATCCAAGAAAAAGTAACCGTCCCTACTCCAAAAGAGAGAATACCGAAGGCACGGGCGGAGATTTTAATAAATCTAAATCCGAAACGCCTTATGGCAAGTCGGATGATGAGCCTAAAAAAAGGTTTCCTCAATCAGACGGAGAGAAAAAACCATTCGCCCCTCGCGGCGAAGGCGGCGAATTTCCCAAGAAAAGGTTCAACCGCTTCGACAAATCCGAAGGACGTTTTGAGAAAAAATCGTTCACACCCCGCGGCGAAGGCGGCGAGTTTCCCAAGAAAAGGTTCAACCGCTTCGGCAAACCCGAAGGACGTTTTGAGAAAAAATCGTTCGCCCCTC
>G312J29652_10000179_pt1 | contig 14062 bp, 13 predicted proteins | sample EareggfetidaYelm_FD_29652 | JGI IMG/M metagenome (IMG submission 29652) | reverse complement strand
CGGGGGTTAATCCCAAAGGGGTTTAATATTTATAGAAAATCCTCTTTATTCCGCGACGGCATTGACTTCTGCGGCTCACGTTTATTTGTAACTGACTGATTTTCAATAACGGTGCAGATCGTTAGTCAGAATAGAACTCCATAGCCCAAGCATAGGCAGTGTATAGATAAAGTATGGGGAGAGTATTAAATTCAACATTATGTTAAATNCCCCCTCCACTCTCTGTGTCCCTAGCGCCCGCGTGGTGCCCCCCAAAAAATCCTATAATCCTAGTCCAAAACAGCCGTTGTAGCAGCCTCCCTTGAAGAACGTCCCCTTACGTTGCCTCGCCGAGCGCAATGTTTCTGGCTATCCATAGCGACGGTAATTTTGAGATGCGCCCAAAATTTGCAACTCATCGCCGACATTGGCTTGCGCAAAATTATAACAAGTCCCGCATTATGCGTTACTCGCTTACGATTGCGGAATTATCTCCTTGTTGCGCCCCCGCTTTAAACATAATGTTTTAATGTTTAACTTTGCCAATAAACGACTTAAAAAGTTATTTAATTTTGTAAGCAAAAAACCATGAAGGAACTGTATCTTATTCGCCACGCCAAATCCGACAGGGCGCATTCGGGGGCGGAAGATTTTCAGCGGCCGCTCAATGCCAAGGGCAAACGCGACGCCCTCCGCATGGGAAAATTTTTAGCCGAGCGCCCCGGCAAACCTGTTCGCATCTATTCCAGTCCTGCCGCGCGCGCCAAAGAAACGGCGGAAGCCATTGCGCATGAAATAGGTTTTGACGCCCGCAAAATTATATATGAGGACAAATTTTATGCGGCGAGCATGACTTCCTTGCTTGAGCAAATTCGCCGATTTCCCGACGGGAGTCCCGATGAAATAATTTACTTAACGGGACACAATCCTGCGCTTACCGAATTAGCCAACTATTTCGTGCCCGACGCCATAGACAATATTCCAACTTGTGCTATTTTTGCCGTCGGATTTTCCATGGCGACATGGAAAGAGGCGACGTCGGGAAAAGGAGAAATTATTTTCTATAAAAGCCCTTGAATCAGAAACAGAGTTTTTAAAGAAGAAAAAAGATTTTGAGGTTAGGAAATAGAGTGGGATATTGCGCATTATTGAATTAAAAAAAGACTAAAAATGGCGACTAAAACAGCAGAAAACACAAAGTCCGAAAAAACGGCACACAAAGAATACTCCAAAGAAACCTATCTCGAATGGTTTGAAAAAATGATGCTGATGCGCCGCTTTGAAGAGAAAGCCGGGCAGTTGTACGGCATGCAAAAAATTCGCGGATTTTGTCACCTTTATATAGGGCAGGAGGCTTGCGCCGCCGGTTCGGTTTCTGCCCTGAAGCGCGGCGATAAATATATTACGGCCTACCGCGACCACGCACACCCGTTGGCCTTGGGCACCGATCCCAACGGCGTGATGGCCGAGTTGTACGGAAAAGCAACGGGGGTTTCAAAAGGGAAAGGAGGCTCCATGCACATTTTTGACGTCAAAAACGGCTTCCTGGGCGGACACGGAATTGTGGGGGCGCAAATTCCCCTTGGCGCCGGCATTGCATTGGCCGAAAAATACAATAAAACAGGAAACCTTTGCATTTGCTATATGGGCGACGGCGCCGTCAGACAAGGGGCTTTCCACGAAACGCTCAACTTGGCAATGCTTTGGAAACTTCCCGTGATTTTTGTCATTGAAAATAACGGCTACGCCATGGGCACTTCCGTTCAACGCACCTCAAACGTCACCGACCTCTATACCCTGGGCAACGCCTACGACATGCCTTCCGCGCCCGTGGACGGAATGAGCGTGGAGGCAGTACATGAAGCCGTGCAAAAGGCGGCGGTTCGCGCACGCGCCGACGAAGGCCCCACCCTTTTGGAATTCAGAACCTATCGCTACAAAGGACACTCCATGTCGGACCCGCAAAAATACCGAAGCAAAGAAGAAGTGGAAGAGTATAAACACCGCGACCCCTTGGAGCAAGTGCGCAAAATTATTTTGGACAGGAAATACGCCTCCGAAAAGCAACTCGAAGCAATTGAAAACTCGATAATCGAAACGGTGAACAAAAGCGTGGAATTTGCCGAGGCTTCCCCGTACCCCGATGCGTCTGAAGCCTTGAATGATATTTACAAAGAAGAAAACTACGCTTTCACCACTGACTAAAAGGCACGGCCTCTCAAAAATTCGCTAAAAAAGAACAGGCATAAAAAACCCGCAACCATAAGACTTTGCTCTCTTGCAGGACACTTGGGGCACTGCCGCAGACCTTCTGCCAGTCCCGAGAAAAAAAAGTTTCCTCTGCTGTACGAGTTATTTATTAATGAGAGCAGGGGTACGCGGCATCAGATATAGTTTGCTCTTTTAGTCGGGCAACAATGGCAAAGACGGTTGGGAGCCGGGGGTCATAGATTAAATCCGTTTTTAGGTTTATGTTTGACACGAATGTTTTTTTCAGCATTAAATTCTTTTGCAATCTTTTGAGTATTGGCAACTATTATTTCAATTTTTTCCGCACTGACCCCATTTTCTTTTGCCAACGCGGGAAAGGCAGCAAAGCGGTCTTGTATTTCCTCTATTATTTGGTCAGGCTTCTTTACCTCAAATTCTTTGCCTAAAGAAACAAAGTCAGCATGCGTAATCTTATCATTTTTTCCATTGACCGTGGTGTGGTGAACATTTGACCACATAGCTTGTTGCGGCGCATAAGTATAGCACAAATCATATGCCGGAGCCAATGACCACCGCCCTTGGCGATTCATTAGAAAGGATGTATTCTTTGGNTGGTCGTCTCGGTTGGCGCTCAATACGTTAAAAACCATTCTTCGATAGGCTTGTTCTATTTGTCTTTGATCGCCAGACAAGTGATTTATCATTCTCATAATATCTTCTATGCGATAACTGTCTTGATTNTGATCAAGGAATTGAAGCGCCGCCAAAGACTGTACATGAATTTTTTCGCCTTCCTCTGTTCTGTCAAACCGTTGCGTACAGAAATGACAACCCTCTTTGCTCAACAAACTTGACGGCGTCATTATAATGCCGCTTTTACGCGCAAGCTGATAGTAGGTATATTCCACGCGTCCATAGCCTCGCGTATTTTCTGTTTCCAATTTTATTATCTCATGTTTATACCCCGGAGGGAGTTTCGTATGCAACCCGGAAATTATATTGCCGCTCCCGTCGCGCCCGATTACTGCTTTTGGCCTTGCTCCGCCTATTGATGTGCTGATGCTGATTATTCTCTCCAGCATATTCTTTTCATTGGCTTTAAATTGGAAATTCAATTTATTGTTTTCTGCCTCTTTTCCGATTTTCAAAAGCAGGCTAAGGTCTATAATATCTCTGTTGTCGCCATGAGGCGATAACATTAACTGCGGAAAATATTCTAATGCTCCCATGCCGTGTTCGCCAATATAACTCAGTCTTTCAAACGCCGTCAGAGATTGGGGTGCACGATGAATAGAAGCCAAATATGCTTTTAATACCTCGCTTCCAAAACGGTCAGGCAAGCTGTCCGCAAGCATAGGGGGCAGGTGATGCGTGTATTGGAAATTACGGCTTTCAAACGAATAGAAGGCATTGCTTGTGGGCATCTTAAAAGGCGACGGTTCAACATTCGCGGAGAGATAACGAAAAACAATGCGTCCGTTTTCGCCATACAGTTCGCCTAACTCTTTGCCGTACAGTTTAACGATGATCCGGTTTTCCATAATTTTTCTTTGTTCGTGTTCTTTTTGCAAACACAATGTGCGTTTTATATCTTTTAGGAAACTGATGAACATCCTTAAATCCGCTCAGCATATCCCATGCTCCAAGAGCCTGAATATATAAAATCAAATTCTTTGTCGAGACGCTGCGCCCGGATTCCATATGCTGAATAGTCAAAACGCTGCATTGGCATTTTAGCGCGACGTCTTTTTGCGTGAGCGCCGCATTTAATCTATGTATCCTTAGACCGTTGCCCATTTCGCTTAAAATTTGAGCCATGCTCATTCCGCTAAAACTCGTCATAAAATCTAAATTTACAAGCAAATATAATACTTATTTATATATGTATTAATGGGACAAATCGGACATTACGCTAATATTTATATTTGTTATTCCATGACATTCGACCCTGCTTCGGTAATTGTCTGCCCCCGCTTCGGGCGGTTGAATTCGAGGGGGCAAATCGAGTAATGGTTAATGACGCCGCTTAACAAGGTTCCTCCGAGTCGCAAGCGTCCCCGCGTCCCTCATGCCCGCGGTATCCGCGAAGAGGCATTAACCATTCACCATTATTTAGGAGGTTTTCTGCTTATAATATTGCTCAAACACAAATCGAATAGAGCGGTACGAATTTTCGAGGGCGTGGTAAACTTCTTTCTCTGTCATCCAGCGCAGTTCTTCAATATCTTCTTCCGCTTCGGGGCGCATGCGCGAGTCATCGACTAAGTCCATCGTGAACCATTTGGTTTTTTTCACCATGTTTTTGCTGTTCATGGTATAGGTATGCCACGTGGTGCAAATTTTCTCGCCCAGCAACGCTTTCACATTGCACTCTTCTTCCACTTCGCGAATGGCGGTTTTGCGGGAGTTTTCCCCGGCCTCCCGCTTTCCCTTTGGCAAATCCCAGCGTTTCATTCTGTAAATCATCAAAAAACGGTCTTTCTTTTTCACCAATCCCCCCGCCGCTTTCACCACTTTGAACTTTTTTTTCATATAACTCAAAAATCCCTGATAGTCGTCGATGGAGATGTGAAGCGACAATAGACTGATAGGCACTTTGGAATTGAGCAGCTCAAAAATCGTGACCATATCGGACACGGAGGCATCCTTTATGTATAAATGATTGATTAACTGCGCTTTAGTAATTCCTTCTTCCCTGGCGTTAATTTGGGAATTGATGATATTGACGTCGGGAAGCTCGCCCCATTTCAAAATTCGCGCGGGAATGTCGTTGATAAAAAGATTCATGGTCTGTATATTGGTATGCAAAAACACAAAAATAATTCCATTCCCACAAGAAAAACGAAAATAAATTAATCATTATTTGATTGTAAATTGCCGCGTGAAAACAAAAGGACATAAGAAACACGCGATAAATATTGTGACATTAGGCTGTTCGAAAAATCAAGTGGATTCGGAGCAGTTGCTGACTCAGTTGCGCGGCAATAATTTTTTGGCAGAGCATGAGTCGAAGAAAGACGAGGCTTCCATAATAGTCATCAATACATGCGGATTTATTGAAGAAGCGAGGCAAGAATCCATCGACGCCATCCTTCGCTACGTCGATGCGAAAGAAAACGGGATAGTCGAAAAAGTATATGTGACAGGCTGTTTAAGCGAAAGATATAAAGACGATTTGCAGGTCGAAATTCCGCAGGTGGACGCTTGGTTCGGAACGCGCGATTTGTCGCGGCTCTTGAAACAGCTCAATGCAGACTATAAACAAGAATTGCTCGGCGAACGCATCCTGGCCAATCCCTGCCATTTTGCTTACCTGAAAATTTCAGAGGGGTGCGACCGCCCTTGCTCGTTTTGCGCCATCCCTCTCATGCGCGGCAAACATATTTCCCGCCCCATGGAGGAGTTGGCGAAAGAAGCGGCTTTTTTAGCCAAGAACGGGACGAAAGAATTGCTTCTCATTGCGCAGGACTCTACTTACTATGGCTTAGATATTTACGGAAAAAGAAGTTTGCCTGAACTTCTCAAACGCTTGTCTGATACGGACGGCATTGAGTGGATAAGACTGCATTATGCCTTTCCCGCAGGCTTTCCCTTGGAGGCGCTGGACGTGATGAAGGAGAGAAAAAACATTTGCCATTACTTAGACATTCCTTTGCAACACGGCTCTTCAAATATGTTGCAGTTGATGCGGCGCGGCGTCACGCGCGAAAAAACAGAGGCGTTGCTCAAGACCATTCGCGAAAAAATTCCCGACATTGCCATACGCACCACGCTCATTGCGGGACACCCCGGCGAAACAGAAAAAGATTTTGAAGAAATGAAAAACTTTGTCATTCAATCGCGCTTCGACCGTCTGGGCGTTTTTCAATATTCCCATGAAGAGAATACGCACGCCTTCTCGATGAAAGACGACGTGCCCGCGAAAATAAAAGAAAAAAGAATGGAGGAAATTATGGCTGTGCAGCAAGAAATTTCGTTGGAGTTGAATACCCAAAAAATCGGAAAAACGTTTCCTGTTTTAATTGACCGAATGGAAGGTCGCCACGCCGTCGGTCGCACTGAATACGACTCTCCCGAGGTGGACAATGAAGTAATTTTTCCGAATGTGAAATTGGAGCCGGGGAGTTTTGTGAACGGAAAAATCGTGAGCGCCACGGAGTATGATTTAACAGCCGCGCTATAAATTTGCGCCCCCTTATGAAAGCAGAGAAAATACCCTTTTGCGATACCCGCGCCTTCTCCCCTCTCTTTTTGGATTACATAGAGGAGAAAAAAACGCTTCAGCCGTTTTATAATCGTTTTCCGCGTCCCGAAAATTTTAGAGAACAAATTCGCGATAAAAAATTCAGCCAAGCCGACAGAGAAAATCTGGTCGCGCAACTGCGCCTGCAGTATGGAAGCCTCCTGACTGAACCCGTCGGCAAAAATCTCGATTTGCTGAAAAAAGAAAATTCTTTTACCGTAACCACCGGCCACCAACTCACGTTGCTCACGGGACCGATGTATTTTATTTTCAAAATAATTACGGTCATCAATACCTGTAAAAAACTGGCGGCGCAATTTCCCGAGTTTAATTTCATCCCGGTGTTTTGGATGGCCAGCGAAGACCATGACTTTGAAGAAATAAAATCGGCCTGTATTTCAGGACAAGAAATTGTTTGGCACACCTCGCAAACCGGGGCCGTCGGGAGGTTTCATCTAGGAGGCATGGAGGAGGTTCTCCAAAAAATCGACGCGCCGCTCTTTGCCAACGCATTCGCGGAAAGCAAAACCTTGAGCCAAGCCGTACGGCATTACGTGAACGCGCTGTTCGGAAATGAGGGCTTGACGGTAATCGACGCCGACAATCGCGAACTGAAAAGAAAATTAATCCCCCTCATGATGGAAGATATTTTCAATCAGTCTTCCAAACAGACGGTGGAAAACAGCAGCCAAGAGTTGGAGAACTTGGGCTATAAGGCGCAAGTGAATCCGCGCGGCATTAATTTTTTCTATTTAGACAAAAACATTCGCGGAAGAATTGAAAAGCAAGCGACCTTTCAAGTGGCGGGAACCGATTTGAAATTTTCCGAAGCGGAGCTGAAAAAAATCATCGAAGAAGAACCCGAAAAAATCAGTCCGAATGTCATCCTTCGCCCTCTCTATCAGGAATTGATTTTGCCCAATCTAAGTTACGTCGGGGGGCCGGGAGAGTTGGCTTATTGGTTTCAGTTGAAAGATTTATTTTCAAAGCGCCGCCTTCCGTTCCCCATTCTGCAGCCCCGTAATTTTGCCCTCGCCGCAGACCATGCCGTCGCGCGACTGGCGAGCAAAACAAATCTTCCGCTCAAATCTTTCTTCAAAAACAAACATGAAATTTTTGGCGAATGGCTCTCGCAACAGCCTGACATGCAATTCTCGTATCAGGCTTCCGCAAAAAAAATACAAGAGGCTTTTGACGAAATAAAAAAACACGCCGCGCAAGCAGACCCCTCGCTTGAAAAATATATTCTGGCGATGACGCGCCGCGCCCTGCAAAGCATCGAGAAGGCAGAAGAAAAAACAACGCGCGCCCTGAAGCGAAAACACAGCGACCGTCTGCGGCAAATTGAGAATGTCAAAGACCGCTTATTTCCCCGCGGCGGCCTGCAAGAACGCACCGAGAATTTTCTCGCCTTGCAAACCCAATACCCCTCCTTTCTGCAAGATGCGATGAATGCCTTCGACCCCTTTGATTACCGCTTTACCGTGTTGCGCTATGACTAAAGAAGAAGCGCGGAAAATCTTTCGGCAAAAAAGAGAGGCGCTCCCCCATGCCGCGCGCCAAGAGATGAACGAGCAAATCGCGCGGCAATTTTTTTCAAACTTCTTGCTTCGCGACATTCACGTGCTTCACTCCTATTTGCCCATAGAAAAAAAAGGCGAGGTGAATACGTGGCTCATCATTGAAAAAGCACAAACGTTGCCGCGCCCTGTTCGCATTTCTGTTCCTAAAGCCGTCGGCGAAAATTTAGAGCATTATTATTTTGAAAATAAAAATCAACTGAAAGAAAACCGTTGGGGAATTTTAGAACCTCAAGAAGGAGAAAAAACTCCCGCCGAAAAAATTGATTTAGTCATAGCGCCCCTGCTCGCCTTCGACAAAAATCTGAACCGCGCAGGCTATGGAAAAGGTTACTACGATAAATTTTTAAAAACTTGCCGAAAAGACTGCTTATTCGTCGGACTCTCCTATTTTCCGCCGATTGATAAAATTGACAATCTTCACGACGGCGATTTCGCATTGCACCGCGTAGTTACGCCTCAGAAAGTTTATTAGAAAAAATTTTACGCCCGACGTCCTTTATTCTTCTTCAAAAAATATAATCTATTTCTTACCTTCGCCCCGCTAAAATATTTACACGATGCGTACTGTTTCAGAATTTATCGAGAAAAATTTTCTCCACTTCAACGCCGCCGCCTTGCTCGACGCGGCCAAAGCCTATAAGGCTCACATTGCTTCAGGCAAAAAAATGATGATTACGTTAGCCGGCGCCATGAGTACGGGAGAATTGGGCATCAGCCTTGCGGAAATGATCAGGAAAAATAAAGTGCAAATAATTTCCTGCACGGGCGCCAATCTGGAAGAGGATATTATGAACTTAGTCGCGCACTCGCACTACCGCCGCCTCCCCCACTATCGCGANCTCACGCCGCAACAAGAATGGGAATTGTTGGAAAATCATCTCAATCGCGTGACCGATACTTGCATCCCCGAAGAAGAAGCGTTTCGCCGTTTGCAAAAACATTTATACCAAGTTTGGAAAGACGCCGAAGACAAAGGAGAGCGCTTATTTCCTCATGAGTTTATGTTCCGCTTGCTCAACAGCGGCGCGTTGAAACCATACTACGAAATAGATCCCGCAAATTCGTGGATGCTTGTCGCCGCCGAAAAGAACTTGCCGATAGTGGTCCCCGGTTGGGAAGATTCTACGATGGGAAATATTTTTGCTTCATACGTGATGACGGGGGAATTGAAAGCCTCCACAATGAAGAGCGGCATCGAATATATGGCATGGCTCGCCGATTGGTACGCCAACCATTCAGGAAAAGAAGGCCTCGGGTTTTTCCAAATCGGCGGAGGCATTGCGGGCGACTTCCCTATTTGCGTAGTGCCTATGTTGCATCAAGACCTGGAGAGAACGAACATTCCTTTTTGGAGTTATTTTTGTCAAATCAGCGACTCTACCACAAGCTACGGCTCCTATTCGGGCGCGGTTCCAAACGAAAAAATCACGTGGGGAAAACTAAGCCTTGAAACGCCGAAGTTCATTGTGGAAAGCGATGCGTCTATTGTCGCGCCGTTAATGTTTGCTTACATTTTGGAGCAATAAATTTTTTCATGCCGCATATCAAAACGATTGGGAATGTCGGCTTGTGGCACATTGCCGAATCGGAGGAAAGTTTATTGGACGCGCTCGGCTCTCCCGTGCCGCACGACATTACGCATCCCGCCAAAAGACGCGAATGGCTGGCTTCGCGCTTGCTGACTAAAATACTTTTGCAACAACGCGGCTTTTCTTTCCGCGGGATTGTGCACAACGAAAACAACAAACCGCTTTTGATCGGTTGCCGCATGGCTGTTTCCCTCACCCATTCTTTTCCTTATGCGGCCGTGCAAATAGCTGCCTCAGACGTCGGCATCGATTTAGAAAAGCCAAAGGAAAAATTGCGCCTCGCCGCCCCGCGCTTTCTTTCAAAAGAAGAATTCCTTCACGCCGACAACGACCTCACCGCGCTTTGCATTTATTGGTGCGCCAAAGAAGCCGTCTATAAGTGGCACGGACGCCGCGGCTTGCATTTTGCCAATGAGATTGCCGTGGAAAAATTTGACGTGCTGAAAAGCGGCACATTGTACGCCGCCGTCAAGCCTCTTCAGAAAAAATTGAGACTGCAATATGCGGCAGAAGACGACTGCGTATTGGCTTTCATCGACTGACCGCTCAAGCAAGATAGCCGGGGTCAGAAATTCGCGTGAGCAAGGTTTTCACTTCATCCGCCTTTCCGTGTTCCTTCAATTGGTCAAATGCCATCACCAGGTTCCGCAACATGCGGCGAATGATGTCCGTCGAACCGCAAGGCTCAAAATAGGAAGAGCGCAACGCCAGTCCGGCCTCTTGAATGCTGTTCAAAATATCTTGTTGCGTAAAAATTAATCCGCGATTGAATACGTTGATATAAAATTGTTCTTGCTCGTCTTTATAGGTCAGCAAAAACAAAGAGGGAAGATTGACGCCAAAAACGGGCAACTTCAGTTTCTGCGCCACCATCATATAAATCAAGCACAAAGTAATGGGATTGCCTTTGCGCATTTGCAACACAATATTAATAAAGGAATTTTCGGGCGCATAAAAATTTTTGCTGTTGGGGGCGAACTTCAGCTTATTGAAAAATACGCTGTTTATGGTTTTGATTTTTTCTTGCACGTCCGCATTCGGATCGTATGCCGCACGGACTTCGCGATAGATTTTTTCAATTTCATTCCCCACCTCATGGGGTTCCAAATTGGGATATTGATAGTTAGAAACCAAGCATAAACCCTCCAGCACATCCTGTTCCTGCGAGGCATGCCAAGCCTGCATTTTTTCTTGCCATACTTTGTACTGCAACACATGAATAAGGTCTTCTATTTTCTTTTGCGACTCCGAATCATGGGGCTTTTCCCACTCGCTCTCCAAAAAAGGAATCGCGGCTTTCCCCACCGATAAAATCTTCTCTTCAATGTGTTCGGCAATTTCGCTGTCATCCAAAAGCGACACTAACGCCTTAATTTCTCTGGTATCCATAATCTTGACATAAACGTAATCACATTTCCCCGCCGCAAGAAACCCAAAGGGTTAATCGTGAATGATTAATGACTAATGATTAATGATTAATGGTTAATGATTCGTTGATAAAACCCACATTCCCCCGGTATGCCAACCTCCGCGAAGAGGCATTAACCATTAATCATTATTAGAGGGGCATTAGCTCTTAAAGCGCGTAGCTACGGCATCCCAATTCACCACATTCCACCATGCCGCGCAATAGTCGGGACGGCGGTTTTGATAGTTTAAATAATAGGCATGTTCCCACACGTCCAAGCCAAGCAACGGCAAGCCNTTCGCTTCNGCCACGTCCATCANNGGATTGTCTTGATTGGGCGTAGAAGTGATTTGCAATTTTTTNGAACCGTCCAAAATCAGCCATGCCCAGCCTGAACCAAAACGTCCGACGGCCGCCGCATTGAACTTCGTTTTAAATTCTTCGAAAGANCCGAAAGCCGATTTAATGGCGTCGGCCAATGTTCCTGAAGGTTCGCCGCCGCCGTCGGGACTCATCAGCGTCCAAAACAAAGAGTGATTGTAATGTCCGCCGCCGTTGTTGCGGACCGCCGTCGGGAACTTTGAAATGCTTTTGCAAAGTTCTTCAATCGTGCTGTTTTCAGCGCCCGAACCTTCCAAGGCTTTATTCAAATTAGTCACGTAAGCATTGTGATGCTTTCCGTGATGGATTTCCATGGTTCGCGCATCAATGTGCGGCTCCAACGCATTGAAGGGGTATGGTAATGAGGGCAAGGTAAAGGCCATAATTTTTAATGTTTAGTTATTGGTTTTTAGCAACTACAAGTTCTGACTGCAAAAGTAGAACTATTTTTATAGTAAAAAAATTAATGAGCAAGGGGACAGCGGTTAATGGTTAATGGTTAATGAGTAATGAGGCGTCCGCCCGCCGATGTCCCGTGCCCCTCTCGTCGCTCATGCCCCCCTGTTAATCGTCAGCCATTTAATTTTAGCAAAAAAAAACACAATAAAAATATTTGGGGAACCGTCCTTTTAATTTTTAACGCGATTGGTTACCTTTGTTTCATGTGGGGATTCAATAACTTTTCTTTTTTTTCTCAAGTACCGCTTTTTTTAAACACAGTAGCATGCAGATCAACCAACGTATTCTAAGCGATTTAGTCATTCACATGAAGTACGCCCGCTATTTGCCTGTTTTGCAACGCCGCGAACTATGGTCGGAAATATGCGACCGCTACGGCGCCATGATGGTCAAACATTATCCTCAATTAGAGGGGGAAATCCATTCGCACTTGGAATTTGTACGCAATAAAAAAATTCTTCCTTCCATGCGTGCCATGCAATTTGCCGGCGCCGCCATTGAAAAGAACAACAGCCGAATTTACAACTGCGCCTATCTGCCCGTGGACGACATTCGCGCTTTTTCGGAAACCATGTTTCTCCTCTTGGGAGGCACCGGCGTGGGCTTCTCGGTTCAATTTGAACACACGGAAAAACTTCCCCCCGTTCAAAAAGCAAAAAAGAGAAAACGCTTCCTCGTGGGCGATAACTTAGAAGGCTGGGCTGACTGCGTGAAGGTCTTAATGAAGGGCTATTTCGGAGAAAGCCGATACATGCCCGACTTCGATTATTCCGATATTCGTCACAAAGGAGCGCGCCTGGTTACCGCCGGCGGAAAAGCCCCCGGCCCCGAACCGTTGAAATTGTGCATCGCCCACCTCTCGGCTATTCTCGACCGCAAAGCTGACGGCGAAAGATTGACGCCGCTGGAATGTCATGACCTCATGTGCCACATTGCCAACGCCGTGTTGGCGGGAGGCATTCGCCGCTCGGCCATGATTTCGCTTTTCTCGGTGAACGACGACGAAATGCTGACTTGCAAATACGGCAACTGGTGGGAACTTAATGAGCAACGGGGACGCGCCAACAATTCCGCCGTGTTGAGCCGCAAAGACAACGAGTTTTCTAAAGAAGAGTTTTTAAAACTTTGGAAAAAAATCGAACTCTCCGGGTGCGGCGAACCCGGATTTTATTTTACCAACGACTCCGATTGGGGAACGAATCCTTGTTGCGAAATTGCCCTTCGTCCGTTCCAGTTCTGCAACCTTTGCGAAGTGAACGTGTCCGATATTGAATCGCAGGAAGACCTTAACGAGCGCACCTCGGCAGCGGCTTTTTTCGGCACCTTGCAGGCCGGCTTTACCAACTTCCACTACCTTCGCGAACAATGGAAAGAAACCACCGAAAAGGAGGCTTTGATAGGCGTGGGGATGACAGGCATTGCAAGCGGAAGCATTTTCAAGTACGACCTCCGCGAAGCGGCCGAAGCCGCCAAGAAAACGAACCTCGGCATTTCGGACAAAATAGGGATTAATATGGCGGCGCGTTGCACGACCATTAAGCCTTCGGGCACTTCCTCGCTGGTATTGGGCACCTCGTCGGGCATTCACGCTTGGCACAACGATTACTATTTCCGCAGAATTAGAATCGGGAAAAATGAAGCCCTCTACGATTATTTGAAAAATTATCATCCTGAATTGGTGGAAGACGATTTGCTCAACCCCAAACAAGGCGTCATTCGCATTCCGCAAATGTCGCCGGAGGGTTCTGTTATCCGCACCGAAACCACGATGGATTTGCTTGAACGCATTCGGCATTTCAATGAAAAATGGGTGCGCGCGGGTTTCCGTCAAGGGCAGAACTATAATAATGTGTCGGCCACCGTGAGCATAAAAGACGGCGAATGGGAAGCCGTGGGCGAGTGGATGTGGCAAAATCGCGCGTCCTACAACGGGCTAAGCGTGCTCCCCTACGACAACGGAACCTATCGCCAAGCGCCTTTTGAAGATATTTCCAAAGAAGAGTTTGAAAAATTTGAAATAAGCCTCCGCGATTTAGATTTGTCGCGCGTAACAGAACTCGACGACGTCACCGACCTGCAGGCCGAAGCCGCTTGCGCAGGAGGAGCTTGCACGATTACCCATATGTAACGGCTAACGGTTAATGATTAATAGGGTGCCTGTGTCCCAAGCATCCCCGGTGTCCTTCGTGTCCCTCTCGCCGCCCGTGTC
>G312J29652_10000175_pt1 | contig 14222 bp, 15 predicted proteins | sample EareggfetidaYelm_FD_29652 | JGI IMG/M metagenome (IMG submission 29652) | reverse complement strand
AGTCGCAGGGAGCCGATGATGCAAAAACTGGCGCGCCATCCATCTGACACGGTACGCAGTTGGGCGGTGTTTGCCGTGGCTCGCGCTCCGGACGCAATGGATCTGAAAGACCGCCTGGCAGCGGTGCGGTCATTTGCTGCGGATACCCATTTTGGTGTCCGGGAGTGGGCCTGGATTGCCGCGCGTCCGTATATCGCCGCAGATATCGCGTATGCAATTTTTTGCCTGACCTGCTGTACCGCCGATACGAATGCCAACATTCGGCGCTTTGCCGTCGAAAGCATTCGGCCACGCGGCGTATGGTGCGAACATATCAAGGAGATCAAAGAGCGCCCCGGACAAGCAGAGCCATTGCTGGACAGGCTGCGCGCAGACTCCTCGCGTTACGTCCAGGATTCGGTATCGAACTGGATCAATGACGCCAGCAAGTCACAGCCGCAATGGGCAAAACAACTTTGCCGGCGCTGGAATGAAAATGCCGATGCGCACACCCAAAGAATCATCGGCCGTGCACTGCGCACGCTGGCCAAGAAAGAATCTTCGTAATGGCCTGGTATTTCATCGGCGTCATTCCGCTTCTCTTCGCGCTGCGTCTGGGCATTACACGGCCGCGCCGACATGACGCTTGAGGCCATCGCGGCCCTTGCGCTCACCGGCTGGTTGGGGTGACAAGGATTGGTTGGCCAATTCGTCACTATCGCCACGAGTTCTCTGCCCTTTTCCCCACCCATCGAGCGGCGGCTTCAGGGTATTGGGCTGGTGACAATCGGCCGCTATGGCCGCTATTCGATCTATCACCACGGCATCAGCAGCGTTGGATGCCCTTGTCCTGCTTTTGTCCTGTGCGGACGGTGCTACGGCTTGTCCGTAGGCGCTGGTGGCGTATTTGCCTTTTCACAGGGCTTGCGGCGCGCTCGGGCCACGCTCATGCACGATGAACTTGTTTGCGCCGATCTGCTACGGCGTGATGCACTGTGACGGTAGCGATCTTGCCGGTGCAGGGTTTTCTGGCCAGCGGGTCGGCCTCGTCGGCCATGGCGCTCAAACCGCTCGGTAGCGGCTTGGCTTGCAACTCCTTGGTGGCGCGCTCAATCTCTTGAAGGGGACGAGGTGTAGTCCTGTTCGCGCGTGGGACTGGCAATCTCTGCAAATATTTTCTTGATCGGTTCTGGATTCGGCGGCGATGGGATCAGGTAGGCACGCTCGAAAAGATGACCATGTGTACCACTGACGGCGCTTGCAAGATTCCATTCGCGGGAATCCACCTTGGTGTAGTCCAGATCCACACCTTGTTCTCTGGCCAACGCCTTCATGAAAACTTGAAGACAGCGCCCATTACCCTCGGGAAAAGCGTGTATTCGGTTGGCGGCAATGAAGATGTCGCAAAGGGCAGCACGCTTGTGCTCAAAGCTCAAACCCCTGCCAGCCACGAATTCACTGGTTTTCTTCTCAATCTCTTGCCAGTCTTTGACTATGGCGTCAGGCTCTGCGAACCGGGACACCATGCCGTTGTCTGCTCGTTTGGATGATGGAACGGTGCGGGTTTTACCTGCCCATTCATAAACATCNTGAAAAAGATGCTTGTGAATGGCGGCCTGNCTTTCAAGGCCGTATCCACTGACGCNCAATGAGATTTCACCGGTCAGNATATCTTCGGCGCGCGCCGATGTCACTTCATATTCGATACTCTTGAGCTGGTTGGCGTCNGTGAAGCCAAGTTTGTTTTTGAAAACACCAGTCTCATNGGTGTACGGATTTGCCACAAACCCGCCTTACGCCCATGCACGCGAAGCCACGAAACCATCGATAGTTTTGTGCTGCATGGCGTACTCGCACATTTCCTTGATTGCCTGTTCATTGGTCACGCGGCCGGCCATGACGGCGGCACGGATGGCCTTGCGCTGCTCCGTTGGTTTGAAACCCTCAAGGGCAAAAATCGCATCGGTTTGCTCTATGGCTTTTTGAAATTTGACTTGCTCGATCGGTGACATGGCGTGCTCCTTCAGGAGTTGTCAATCATACTGAATTACTACTTTGTCTGTCCACGATCGAATCAGGCTGGTGCCGCCAGTCCCATGGCGGAACTGGCGGGTAGCGCTCACGCTGGCTTGGCTGTGCCTCGGTGATGACATGGTGACAGCCGGCGGCTGAGGGGGGTGTCGTGTTTTGACGCCGCTGTTTTCAGCGATTCGCCAACTCCTGCACGGCAGCGGCGATCGGCGCTTTCGGCAGCGCGGCTTCGATGCCGAGCGCCAGTGCCAGCAGTTTCGTGTCGGTGCCTTGCGCGCCGGTCAGTTCCAGTCCGGCTGGCAGGCCATTGGCGGCAAGGCCCATCGGCAGGCTCAGCGCGGGCAGGCCCGCCATGCCGGCGGGGCCGGTGTTGCGGATGTAGGCGGAAAAGGCCGGGATGGGGCGCCCGCACAGCGTCACCTCCATGTCCTGGCCGATGCGCGCGGCGGTCAGCGGGCTGGTCGGGAACACCAGCGCGGCCACGTCGTGCCGCGCAAAGCACTCGCGGTACGCCGCTTGCATGCGCGGGCGCAGGGTGTGCTGCGCGTGGGCGTAGGCCTCGGGCGTGATGGCGGTCGCGCCAAACAGGCGTTCAAACAGCGGGCGCACGTCGGGGCTGACCACGGCGTCCGTGAGCGCGCGCGGGTCGAAGGGGCGGCCGTGCCGCGCGAAGTAGCCGGCCAGCGCGGGCAATATCTCATACAGCGAGATCGTCATCGATCCTTGCCGGAACAGTGCGCCGGCATCGGCCAGGTCGCAAGGCACCAGCACGGCGCCGGCTGCGCGCAGCAGTTCCAGGCGCTCGCGCGCCAGTTCGGCCACGGGCGGATCGACCGCTTCCCAGAAGTAGGCATCGGGCACGCCAAGGCGCGCACCCGCAAGCGGTGTCGCGGCCAGCCGCACCGGCCCTGCGGCGACGGCATGGTCGATCAGCACGCAATCGTCCACGCAGCGCGCCATGACGCCGGCCGTGTCGAAGGTTGGCGCGATCGGCACCAGTCCTTCGTCTGGCCAGCGGCGCACTGTCGGACGAAAGCCCACCAGCCCGCACAGCGCGGCCGGCACGCGCACCGAGCCGCCCGTGTCGGTGCCGATGGCCACCGGCGTGGCGCGCAACCCGAGCAGCGCCGCGTTGCCGCCACTGGAGCCGCCCGTGATGCGCGTGCTGTCGAACGGATTGCGCGACGGCCCGAAGCCATGGTTGTGGCCGGTGACGCCCTGCGACCCCTCGTGCAGATTCGTCTTGCCAAGCACCAGCGCGCCGGCGTCCAGCAGCCGCTGCGTCACGCCGGCGTGCATGCGCGGCCGGTGCCCGGCCATCCACGGGCTGCCGGCCGTGGTTGGCATGCCGGCAACGTCGATGTTGTCCTTGAAGGCCAGCGGCACGCCATACAGAGGCCGCGTTCCCGGCATGGGGCGCGGCGCGGCATCGAGCGCAGCGGAGGCGGCGTGCAGCGCTGCCGGGTCCAGGTGGAGCAGAGCGCCGAAGGCCGCGATGGCGCCGGCGCGCTCCAGCAGGGCCTGCGCATAGCTGGTGGCGTGCAGTTCGCCGCGCGCCATCAGCGCGGCGGCCTCGCGGGCGGAAAGATCGGTCAGTGCATGGATTTGGTTCATGAAAGCCCCATCAAGGGGCACAGGCTGCACGCCGGTGCATGTTCCGGGCCAATACGCACCTTCTGCGCCAGGAAATGGCCTGAAAGTTCTTGGCATGAATACTGCTGACTGCATTTTTGTATTCATAAGGCCCGCCAATGTCTTTCCATTCCTTTCACATCCTGGCCGCCATCGCGGCGTCGATGGCTCTGCTGGCGGGCATGCCCGCGTCTGCCGCCGAGAAGGTCTCGTTGCGCCTGAAGTGGCTGGCGCAGGCCCAATTTGCCGGCTTCTATGTCGCCAAGGCCAAGGGCTTTTATGAGCAGGCCGGCCTCGATCTGACGATCAACCCGGGTGGCCCGAACCTGAATGTCGAGACGCTGGTCGCTTCGGGCAACGACACCTTCGGCCTGGCCGGCGGCACGGAATCGGTGCTGCTCGCCCGCGAAAAAGGACTGCCGCTGGTCTGTATCGGCGTGACCGTGCAGAACACGCCCTTCACCTACGTGACGTACAAGGACTCCGGCATCACCAAGGTGAAGGACTTCGCGGGCAAGAAGGTCGCGACCTGGTTCACCGGCACGCAGTACACGCTGTACTCGATGCTTGCCTCGGCCGGCGTCAAGCAAAGCGACCTGACCATCGTGCCGCAGTCGGGCTCCATGGCGCCCTTTATCGAAAAGCAGTTCGACGTGGCTGCGGCGACCTACTACAACGAGCTCAACACGCTCAAGGAGCAGGGGCTGGGCGACAAGCTCACGCTCATCGAGCCTGGCGACTACGGCGTGGTCGTGCAGCAAGATACGCTGCTCGTGTCGCAGAAGTACCGCAGCGCCAGGCCGCAGCAAGTGCAAGCCTTCATCAGCGCCAGCATCAAGGGCTGGAAGCACGCGCTGCAAAACAAGAAGGAGGCCATCGACATCGTCATGGCCGCCTCCCCCAGCCTGAACCGTGCGCACCAGGAGGCCATGCTCGACGAGTTCGAGAAGCTGATGAAGGCCGGCAAGGGCAGCACCGACGGCATCCTCGCCATCGACCTGCCGGCCATCGAGAAGATGCAGGCGCAGCTCGTCGGCTACAAGGCGCTGAAGGCGCCAACCGACCTGTCGCAAGCCTACGACGCCAGTTTCTGGGCGCAGGTGCCGGCCGCCGACAAGAAGTTCTGAGTAACCGCAGCGCCACAACCGATGAAATTCATGCCGCGCGAAGTGCTGCCGCCCGCCGTGCGTGACCAGGCGCCGCCCATGCTCGAACTGGTCAACGTGTGCAAGCGCTTCGGCCAGGCGCAGGCCCGTACCGTCGCGCTGTCGGGCGTCAACCTGCGCATCGCCAAGAGCGAGTTCGTCACGCTCATAGGCCCCTCGGGTTGCGGCAAGTCGACCCTCTTTCAGATGATCGCGGGCCTGCTGCCGCCCGACGACGACGGTTCGCTGCTGTTCGGCGGCGTGCCGCAGCGCGACGGCCAGTTGCTCGGTAAGGTGTCGTTCATGCCGCAGCGCGACCTGCTGTTTCCGTGGCGCACCGTGCTCGACAACGCCATCCTCGCGCTGGAGGTGGAAGGTGTGCCGCGCAAGCAGGCGAGCGAACGGGCCCGCGCCATGCTGCCCGAGTTCGGCCTGGCGGGCTTTGCCAACCACTACCCGCACCAGCTCTCGGGCGGCATGCGCCAGCGTGTCGCGCTGATGCGCACCTTCCTGTTCGAGCGCGACCTGATGCTGCTCGACGAGCCTTTCGGCGCGCTCGACGCGCTCACGCGCAGCCGCATGCAGCACTGGCTGCTCGATATCTGGGCGCGCCACTGGCGCACGGTGCTCTTCATCACGCACGACATCGACGAAGCCATCGTGCTGGGCGACCGGGTGCTGGTGATGAGCGCGCGCCCCGGCACGGTCAAGAGCGCGACCGTGATCGACCTGCCGCGCCCGCGCGACCCGTCGGTCGTGCTGACGCCCGGGTTCATTCGCCTCAAGCAGCACCTGCTGGCCGAGATCGAGGAAGAAAGCCGCAAGACCTTCGCGCAGGAGGGGGCTGTCTCATGAACGCCCTGTTGCAGCGCGCCATCTGCTCGCCCGCGCTGGTCTTCGCGGGCCTGGCGCTGGTGTGGGAGGTCTGCGCGCACGCCTTCACGCCGTCGCCGCGCTACCTGCCGGCGTTGAGCGCCATCGCCTGGGACGCCTGGTCGGTGTGGCCGCAACTGCTGCGCGGCTTTGGCCGCACGCTGCTCGAGACCGTGCTCGGCTTCGCGCTGGGCGCGCTGTTCGGCTGCGTCTGCGGCACGGTGTTCGCCTATTCGCGCGCGCTGGAGCGCTCGGTGTTCCCGCTGTTCGTGGTCTCGCAGACCGTGCCGGTGGTGGCTTTCGGCGCGCTGATCGTCATCTGGTTCGGCAACTCGCTGTGGGCCAAGGTGATGACGGCGTTCTTCCTGACCTTCTTTCCCGTCACGGTGAACACGCTGTGCGGCCTGAAGTCGTGCGACCCGCAGCGCATCGCGCTGATGCAGAGCTTCGGTGCCAATCGCTTCGTGCTGTTCTTCAAACTGGCCCTGCCTTCGGCGCTGCCGCAGATCATGGTCGGGCTGCGCGTGGCCATCGGCCTGAGCCTGATCGGCTCGGTGGTGGGCGAATGGTTCGGCGAAACCGTGGGCCTGGGCGTGATGCTGATGGAGGCGATGAACGCCGACCTCGTGGTGCGCCTGTGGGTGGTGATGTTTGCCTGCGGGCTGATGGGTGCGCTGCTCTACGGGCTGCTCGCCGGCGTGCAAAGGAGGCTCGTATGGTGGCGCAGCGAAAGCTGATGGCATCGCCCGTCGTGCCGGTGCTTCTGAGCATTGCCGTGCTGCTCGCGGTGTGGCAGGGCGCGATTGTGCTGTTGCGGATTCCGCCGTTCGTGCTGCCGAGTCTGGGCGCGATCGTGCAGCATGCGTTCGCGGACACCGGCCGGCTCATGGCCGCGCTGCTGGTCACGCTGGGCGAGGCGCTCGGCGGCTATGCGCTGGGCAGCATGCTCGGGCTGTCGCTGGCCGTGGCGCTGCTGCTGGTGGCGCCGCTGGANCGCGTCGTGATGCCGCTGGCGGTTGCGTTGAATGCCGTGCCGACCGTGGCCTATGCGCCGCTGTTCCTGATCTGGTTCGGCCTGGGCGCCGCCTCGAAGATTGCGCTGGTGGCGCTGGCTGTCGGATTCACCATGCTGGTGAACGCGCTGCACGGCCTCAAGCAGACCGACAGCGCGGCCGTGGACTTGATGCGCAGCTTCGGGGCGGGGCGGCTGAAGATCGTCTGGCGCCTGCGCCTGCCGGTGGCGCTGCCGTCGGTGGTCACTGCGCTGCGCATCAGCGTGCCGCGCAGCGTGATCGTCGCGATCGTCGGCGAAATGCTGGGCGCTTATGCGGGCCTCGGGCGAATGATCTATGAATCGACGCAGCAGGTCGATCTGCTGAGCGTGTGGTCGGCGGTGCTCGTCGCATCGGCGGCGAGCATGGTCTTTTACGGCCTGCTGGTCTGGATCGATCAGAAACTGGTGTGGTGGCGCTGATGAAAACGAACTGTGCGGCCTGCCCGCAGACCGAAGCCGAACTGCGCGTGCATCTGGCCGCCTGCTACAGGCTGGTGGCGCACTTCGGCATGGACGATCTGATCTACAACCACATCTCGGCGCGCGTGCCGGGCTCGGAGCACTTTCTCATCAACCCCTACGGGCTGCTGTTCCCGGAGGTGACGGCATCGTCGCTGGTGAAGATCGACCTCGACGGCAACAAGGTGGACGACACCGATGCCGAAGTCAACCAGGCCGGCTTCGTGATCCACAGCGCGATCCATGCGGGGCGCCCCGACGCGCTGTGCGTGCTGCACACCCACTCCGAGGCCGGCTGCGCCATCGCCGCCATGCCGAACGGCCTGGCGCCGCTGAGCCAGTTCGCGATGCGCTACCTGGGCCACACCGCGTTCCACGATTACGAAGGCGTGGCGCTGGACACCGGCGAGCGCGAGCGGCTGGTGCGCGACCTGGGGCCGCACCACACGCTGGTGCTGCGCAACCACGGCATTCTGACCGTGGGCCGCACCGTCCCCGAAGCCTTCATCCTGATGCACTACTTCGAGAAGGCGGCCAGGGTGCAACTGCTCGCGCAAAGCGCTCTGGCGCCGGGCGAATCGCTGGTCCTGCCGCATCCCGAGGTCAGTGCGCTGGCCGAACGCCAGTTCACCGAATTCGCCGGCGACATCCTGCCGCCCGGCACGCGCGAATGGCCAGCGTTGCTGCGCATGCTGGAACGCACGCAGCCCGACTACAAACTCTGACGCCTGTTTTTTGCCTGTGTTCTTCTTTCCCACTCCCGCAGAGACCTTCCGATCATGCAACTGGAACACCTCACTTCCTTCATCGGCACCGAAGTCCGAGGCATCGACCTGCGCGCGCCCGTGAGCGACGCCGACTTCGCGGTGTTGCGCGCCACGCTGAACCAGCGCTCGGTGCTGCTGTTTCGCGGCCAGCGCATCGACGAGGCGCAGCATGTGGCCTTCTCGCGCCGCTTCGGCCCGCTGCTGGGCCATGTGCTCACGCAGTTCCTGAAAAAAGAGCACCCCGAGATCTACGTGCTGTCGAACGTGTCGGAAAACGGCNAGCCCATCGGCAACCACAANGAGGGCTGGAACTGGCACTCCGACCTNTCGTACAAGGNCGAACCCTCGATGGGCGCGCTGCTCTACGCGCTCGAAGTGCCGCCGGTCGAAGGCGACACCTTCTTCGCCTCGATGCACGCGGCCTACGATGCGCTCGACGACGACATGAAGGCGCGCATCCGCCACCTCAGGGCCACGCACAGCTACGCCAACTACTACGGCAAGGCATTCGCCGACCGCAACCCGCTCACGCCCGAACAACTGGCAGCCACGCCCGACGTGGTGCATCCGCTGGTGCGCACGCACCCGGAAACCGGCCGCCTGTCGCTCTACATCGGCGAAGACGTGGTCAAGCACATCGACGGCCTGCCGGCCCAGGAGAGCGCCGCGCTGCTGGCCGAACTGAACGCGCACGCCATCGCACCGGAATTTTGCTACCGCCACCAATGGCGCGCGGGCGACCTGCTGGTCTGGGACAACCGCTGCACCCTGCACCGCGCCACGCCATACGACGACAACGCATACCGCCGGGTGATGCACCGCACCACCGTGGCCGGCGACCGCCCGTTCTGACATGGGCCGCATTGCACCGGCACCGATGGCCGATGCGCGCTGCGTCGGACCGGGCGCAAGCACAAACACAAGCACGATAAGAAAGGCAAGGACATGCAACCGGATGAACCCGTGATGGCAGAACCTGCGGCGCTGCGCGCACGCGAGCGCGGCAAGGGCGCCACGCTGTCGGACGAACTCAAGGACACGCTCGAAGACCTGATCGTCAGCGGCGTCATGAAGCCCGGCGCGCGGCTCGACGAGGCCGTGCTGGCCGAGCGCTTCAAGGTGTCGCGCACGCCGGTGCGCGAGGCGCTCAGGGCGCTGGCCGCCACCGGCCTGGTCGATCTGCGCAGCCGCCAGGGCGGTGTCTGCGTGGCGCGCATCTCGCTGCCGATACTCATCGAGATGTTCCAAATGATGGCGGTGACGGAAGGCTTGTGCGCCAAGTTCGCCGCGCGCCGCGCCACCGAGGCGCAAAAGCAGCGCCTGGGCCAATTGCACGAGGAGCTGACGCGCATCCTCGCTGCGGGCGACCACTCGCGCTTCTACGAAGTGAACCAGGACTTCCACGACGCGCTCTACGAAGCCTCCAACACGCATTACCTGGCCGGGCAGACGCGCGCGCTGCGCAAACGTGTGCGCGTGTACCGCCGCTATGTGACCTTCCAGCCCGGGCGCATGGCCGCCACCATCGGCGAGCATGGGGCCATTCTGGATGCGATCCGGCGCAACGACCCGGGCGCCGCATTCAACGCCGCCATCGACCATGTAAGCCTGCTGGAGGACGACATCGTCGACCTGATCGCCGCGCTGTCCGAGCAAGACACCGGCGCCGGCTGAGCCGCTTTCAACACCCGCTTTCAACGCCCACTTTTCCGACGCCCGCATCCCGGGACATCACGCCATGAAACTCGAACTCGAAGGCAAGACCGTGCTCATCACCGGCGCCTCCAAAGGCATCGGCCTGGCAGCCGCCCATTCGTTCGCGGCCGAAGGCTGCCATCTGCAACTGGCCGCGCGCGATGGCCTGGCGCTGGCCAGCGCCAAGGAGGAGATCGGGAAGATCCACCCGATCGACGTGCGCATCCACCCGATGGACCTGGCCACGCCCGGCGCGATGGCGCAATTGGCCGAAGCGGCCGGGCCTGTCGACATCCTCGTGAACAACGCCGGCGACATTCCCGCCGGCCCCATCGAAGCGCTCGACTTTGCGCTGGTGCGCCGGGGTTTCCAGCTCAAGGTGCTGGGCTACATGGAGCTGAGCCAGATTTACTACGCGCGCATGAAAGCCGCAGGCGGCGGCGTGATCGTGAACGACATCGGCAACTCCGGCGAGAACTGGGACGCCAATTACATCGCCGGCTCCACCGGCAATGCAGCCGTGATGGCCTTCACGCGCGCACTCGGCGGCATGAGCCTGGACGACGGCATCCGCGTGGTGGGCGTGAACCCCGGCCCCGTGGCAACCGACCGCATGGTCAAGCTGATGAAGCGCCGCGCGTTCGACACCCATGGCGACGAAGGCCGCTGGGAGGAACTGTTCGACAACTACCCCGGCGGACGCCCGGCCACGCCGAAAGAGGTGGCGGAACTGATGCTGTTCCTGGCTTCACCGCGTGCGAGCTACATCACCGGCACGGTGGTCACCATCGACGGCGGCATCGCGGCGCGTGGTTCGATCATCAAGACCAGCCAGAAGGCCATCGCCGCCGGGCAGGCGCAAAGGCTTGCAGCATCATGAGCGCCGCACGGCCGCCCGAAGGCGCTCATACCGCAGGCGAAGGCAAAGGCATTCCAGTGAACGCATTCCGCACCTCCATCGAAGCGCCGCATGGCGTTGCCCACTCGGCGAGCAGCGACGCCGAGGCCCGCAACCAGTATTTCGACCGGCTGTTTGGCAACCCCGGCCTGATGTGGCTGGGCCAGAACACCAATCACTTGCCCATGCACCCGGCCGTGCGCAAGGCGCTGCACGACGCCATCGACGACGAGAGCTTTCACGCCTATGCGCCGCCGCTGGGCATGGAGGCGCTGCGCTCGGCCATCGTGGCCGATCTGGGCGTGCCGCAGCAGTCGGCCGTGGTGACCGACGGCGCGGNGTCCGCGCTGGCGCTGGCCTGCCGCGCGTTCTGCGTGGCGGGCAAGGGTTTCGTGAGCACCGATCCGGGCTGGAAGTGGCCGCTGCAGTTCGCCGCCAAGGCCGGCTCGGCGATCACCGAGATTCCGATCTACGGGCCGGAGCACGGCTTCAAGCTGTCGGCCCAGGCCCTGGCCGCATCGACGGACGAGAACACGTCGGTCATCTACCTCGTGGACCCGAACAACCCGCTGGGCACCGTCCACACCGAAGACGAAATCCGCGCCTTCGCGCAGCGTGCGCGCGAGATCGGCGCCATCCTGATCCACGACTGCACCTACCGCGACTTTGCCGACAGCCACACGCTGGCAGCGCGCTTTTACCCGCAAGGCAGCGTAACCATCGTGAGCTTTTCCAAATGGCTCGGGCTCGCGGGCCTGCGCCTCGGGGCGCTCGTGGCTTCGCCCGGGCTGCTGGCGCGCATCCTGCCGCACTCGCAGGCGCCGCTGGGCGCCAGCGTGCTGGCGCAGCGCGCAGCCATCGCGGGCTTGGCGGTGAAGGGCGAATGGATGGCCCGGGTGATCGCGCAGCAGCGCGAGAACCAGCGGATGATCGCCGGCGCCTTTGCCAAGTTGCCGGGTTTCGCGGTGCCGGTGTTCCCGTCGCAGGCGAACTTCATCGTGGTCGAGTGCAGCGCCTCGGGCGTCACACCCGAGGCGCTGGTCGCCGCGCTTGGCGAGCACGGCATCATGGTGCGGCAGGGCACATACCACACGCCGCGCTTTGGCCACCGCTTCGTGAAGATCTCCACCACGGTGCCAAAGGCGTGGGCGCAGGCGCTGTGCCAGGTGCTGCCGCAGGCGGTCGGGCGCGCGCGCAACCTGCCCGCTACGGCGGCGTTGTTCTGAGCGTTTCGCAGCAAAGGCCGGCGATGAGCTACGCCAGCACCCGCGACGGCGTTCGCCTCTACTACGAGAGCGCCGGCAATGGTACGCCGATCGTGTTCGTGCACGAGTTCGGCGGCGACCACCGCAGTTGGGAGCCACAGATGCGTTACTTCGCGCGCCGCCACCAGTGCGTGACTTTCAGCGCGCGCGGCTATCGGCCGTCGGACGTGCCGCAGGATATGGAGCGCTATTCGCAAGCGGCCGCGGCCGACGACATCGCTGCGGTGATGGATGCACTGGAACTGGAGCGCGCGCACATCGTGGGCCTGTCGATGGGCGGCTTCGCGACGCTGCACTTCGGTCTGCGCCATGCGCAGCGCGCGTCATCGCTGGTGATTGCCGGCGCGGGCTACGGCGCAGAGAAAGAGCACGAGGAATACTTTCGCCGTGTCTCGNTCGAAGTGGCCAGGCAGTTCGAAACGCAGGGNGCGGAGNAATTCGCCCGGACCTATTCGCTGGGCGCGAGCCGCGTGCAGTTCCAGAACAAAGACCCGCGCGGCTGGCAGGAATTTGCGACCTGGCTTGGCGAGCACGATGCCGCCGGCGCGGCCAACACCATGCGCGGCGTGCAGGCGCGGCGCCCGTCGATCTACGACCTGGAAGGCGATCTGCGCGCGATGAACGTGCCCGCGCTCGTGGTCGTCGGCGACGAGGACGANCATTGCCTGCAGCCCGGCATCTTCCTGAAGCGGACCGTGCCGGCCTGTGGCCTTGCCGTGCTGCCCAAGACCGGCCACACGCTCAACCTGGAAGAGCCCGCCGCGTTCAACNCCTTGCTGGCCGAGTTCTTCGCTCAGGTCGCAGCCGGCCAGTGGAAGCCGCGCGATCCGCGTGCGCTGCCCGGCCAGATCATGAAGACCGACTGATGGGCGCCGCAGCAGCCAGCGCAGGGCAGCGCATCTGGCGCATCGATGCCGACCGGCTCTGGGAGCGGCTCATGGCGCTCGCCCGCATCGGCGCCACGCCGGGCGGCGGGGTTGACCGGCAGGCGCTGAGCGCGCAAGAGATCGCGTCGTGGCGCACGATGATCGACTGGGCGCTGCCGGCGCGGCTGGAGCCTTCGACCGATGCGGCGGGCAATCTGTTCATCGCGCTGCCGGGCGCCGACCGCAACGCGCCGCCGGTGCTCACGGGCAGCCATCTGGACAGCCAGCCCGGCGGCGGGCGCTTCGACGGCGTGTACGGCGTGCTGGCCGCGCTGGAGGTGTTGACCACGCTGGCCGGGCATGGCGTGCATCCGCCGGTGGACATCATCTGCGTGGCGTGGATGAACGAAGAAGGCTCGCGCTTCGCGCCCGGCATGATGGGCTCGCAAGCCTTCGCCGGCGTGCGCAGCATCGAGGCCGTGCGCGCGGTGCGCGATGCCGATGGCATCCCGGTCGCCGCTGCGCTCGATGCATTGCACGCGGCGTTCCCGGCGTTGCGGCGGCGGCCGCTGGGCTTTCCGGTGGCGGCCTATGTGGAGGCGCACATCGAGCAGGGGCCGGTGCTGCAAGCGCAGCAGCGCGTGATCGGTGTCGTCACCGGCATCCAGGGCAAGAAAACCTTCGACATCGTGATCAGCGGCGCGCGCGGCCACGCCGGCACGCTGGCGATGGCCGAGCGGCGCGATGCGCTTTGGGCCTTCACGCGCATCGCGGCGGCGCTCTATGCCGAGATTGGCGGCCATGACGACGCGGTGAAATTCACCATCGGCCGCTTGCAGGTCGCACCGAACGCGCCTTCCGTGGTGCCCGAGCGGGTGACGCTGCGCATCGATCTTCGGCACCCCGACGACACAGTGCTCGAACATCTGGGGCAGCGGCTGGTGGCGCTGTGCCAGGCGCTTGCCGCGCCGTGCCGGGCGAGCGTGACGCCGTTGGCCGATACCGCGTCCAACGGCTTCGATCCGGCGTTGCAGCAGGCGATCGTGCAGGCCGCTGCGTGCATCGGACAGCCGCATATGCCGATTCTTTCGGCGGCCGGCCACGACGCGCGCCAGATGGCGCCGCTGTGCCCGAGCGCGATGATCTTCATTCCCTGCCGGGACGGCGTGAGCCATGCGGAGCACGAGTGGGCCGAGCCNGCGCATGTGGCAGCCGGTGCGAACGTGCTGCTGCATGTGCTGCTGCCCTATGCCAGGGCCGGTGCGGGTGTCGTGCGATGAATACCGCCGACACCGCCACGGCCACCGCCGTCGACATGGCCGATCTGCCCATGCAGCATCCACGCGCGCCGGCCAGCGCCGCGCAGGCCAAGGCGCGCTTTTTCAACTCCGGCAACGCCTTCGACATCGAGCTGCCCGAAGTGCCTGCACGGCTCTTTACGCCACCGCAGGAACGGCGCTACGGTGTGTTCGATTGCGACCAATCCCGGGCGCTGGGCTGCGGCTTTGCGGCCAGCACGCCGCTGCTGCTCGCACGCTACCTGCGCATTGCCGCCCGC
>G312J29652_10000172_pt1 | contig 14334 bp, 14 predicted proteins | sample EareggfetidaYelm_FD_29652 | JGI IMG/M metagenome (IMG submission 29652) | reverse complement strand
GCTGAGCCGGGGATTTTTGCGCGTGTGATTCAGACGGTGGCTTCTGGTGGATGTTTCATGGATCCGGAGGCTCTTGCGTATCTGGTGCGTCGGCGCGAGGCAGAACAACCGCTTGCACGGCTCAGCGGGCGGGAGCGCACAGTGCTGGAGTACATGGCCCAGGGGTACTCTAATCAGGGTATTGCTGACCAATTGGTGCTCGGTGTGAAAACGATAGAGTCGCACATCACGGCCATTCTCACAAAGCTTGATCTGCCGGATACCCCGGGTGTACATCGACGGGTGCAGGCCGTTTTGGTGCGACTCGCCACCGATGAGCGATAAACAAACCCGCGCGAGCGCGCATCCGGTGGCCCGTGTGCTTCGCGTGCAACCGATGATCAGCGCGCGAGTGCCCATCGTGGCATCCGGCGCTTAGCCAAAAGTCACAGCCACCGCCACCCGCTCTCATCGCGCGGGAGACTGTGTTCATCGCGCGGCGGGTGCGCGAAGCATCCGTCACTCGCTCTCATCGCGCGGAAGACTGCGGCAGTGGCGATCATTAGGGCTGTACCGCCGCTCGCTCTGAGCAGGGGCACCGCTCGAGGGAATCCAGAACAGACCTCGGGTATTCTCACTTGTTCTGGCCGCAGGGCTCACCAATGACCGGTACGCTGTCCGTTTCTACGCGGTCATGCTGGATGAATCTGGCGGGCGGTCACAACCAGATGAATGCTACCGATCTTCACTCGGTTATGTTCTGAGGTAGCACAGCATCAAATACGGGTCCATCGACACAAACCAGCGGGCCTTCTCGATTCGCGTCGGTGGGAATCGGAGCGGCGCACCCGTGACAGTAGCCCAGCCCGCAGGCCATATGTGCTTCGAGGGAAACCTGCACGTGACTTCCCCAGCGCTCGCCCAGACGGAGGGCGAGATCGAGAAGTCTTCGTGAGCCGCACACCATGATTGCGCCCGGAGGCGAAGGATGTATACGTGCGTCGAGGGCCTGTTCGATCAGTGCTATTGCGCTTGATCCATCCTCATCGGCTACGGGGAGAGCCACGGCCCCCAACTCCTCGCAGTCGTCCTGCCCGATTATCGCAGCTAACCGGTTCGCGCTTAGCACCACGGTCGCCTTGATCCCCTGTTCAGCGGCATCTTCAGCGGTTCCCATGATCGCACCAACGCCGATGCCCCGCCCCATTAGGAGCACCTGTGACGTATTCTCTGGGATGTCGAAACCACGGCCGAGTGGCCCGGTGAGGATGACGATATCTCCGACCGATAGCTCGGCGAGCGCAGTTGTTCCGCGGCCGACGACAGTGAAGACGATCTCGATTTCACCGGTGGTACGGTGCCTCCGGTGGATTGCCATTGGCCGCGGAAGGAGGATATCTGTCCCGTCGCCGATTGTGATCATCACAAACTGGCCGGCCAGGGCCAGGGCAGTAATTGCCGGGCTGTGCAGGGTGACTCGGTGGTACCGGCCGCCGATTGTTCTGTGCGCTGTGACTTCCGAGTTATCCCACACCGGTGTCGGACGCGTGAGGGTGAGGGGCGGGCGAACCCTAAGGTTTTCTGCCCGGCGACTGGCACGGTCAGTGCTCATCGTCGGCATCCAATTTCATCAGAGTAGCAAGAAGTACTCTGGTTCCAACCACCAGTTCATGGGATCCGGTGAACTCTTCGGGAGCGTGGCTTACCCCGTTGTGACTGGGAACGAAGATCATGCCAGTCGGTGTGATGTGGTTGATCTGCTGGCTATCGTGACTGGCACCGCTGGGAAGAACCCGGTAGTCAATGGCACTCTCTCTGGCTGCCGCAGCAGCAGTGGAGGTGACCCAGGCGGAGAGCACGGCGGGTGGGGTATCACCGAGCAGCGAAATTTCCGCCGGGGTGTTCGCACGGTTTGCGATCTGTGTGATTTCCGCGATGAGTTCGTTGGTTGTGCATCGCTGACGCTCGTTGTCGATGTCACGTAAATCAATCGAAAAAGTGACTTTGCCCGGTATGGTTGTGATGGATCCCGGGTGTACCTTCAGCGTTCCCACTGTGATTCGTGTGCTTTGGCGATGAGGATCGCGGGCGAGTTGGTCACAGGCAAGCACACAACGGGATGCGGTGACGAGCGCGTCGCGGCGAAGGTGCATCGGCGTTCCTCCGGTGTGCGAGGCCTCACCCTTGATCGTCACCAGTAGGCGGGTACTACCCGAAATGACCTCAACGATTCCGACCGGAGTTCCTGAGGTTTCAAGCACGCTGCCCTGTTCGATGTGAAGTTCTATGAATGCGTACCACTCCTCGGGGCACCACCGGGTCTGTGCGAGATGTGTCGGATCAAGTCCGACTGTGGTCATGGCTTCCGCCATGGTCACACCATCGGCATCGACGAGGGTGTGTGTATCGGGTTCAGAGGTGAGTCCGGCGACTATCCGGCTTCCGTTGCAGGCTTGCCCGAATCGGGCTCCCTCCTCGGCAGCGAAGGCAACGAACCTCCAGGGTCTACGGTGTGGGATCTTTTTTTCAACGACCACTCGTGCGATCTCCAGTGCGGCAACCACACCGGCAATGCCGTCGAATCGGCCCCCCTCTGGCACAGAGTCCAGGTGACTGCCCGTTCCGATTGCGGCTTTCGATCGCGACCTGATGTCGGTGGGGGTGAGTTCCGCAGTGGTGTTCCCGGCAGCATCGGTGTGCACGCTAAGGCCCAGTTCAGACATCTCGGTGGTGAATACACGATGGGCTTCTCGCTCGAGTGCTGTGTAGGCAAGCCGCGTCACGCCGGGTCCTGGCTCGGACAGGTGGGAGAAGGTTTCGATGTGTCGTGCCATCCGGGTTTCCTGGATAGCGTCGGAGATCATCGGGGTTTCGTGTGGCATGCTGCTCCGGTCGAGGGGAATTTAGCCAAGTGGGGTGATCCGGATGCCCTCGGGTGTAGCGAAGCTCGCGGTCGCCACGACCGTGTACTTCCGACTTTCGAGGATGACTCGCAGCGGCTCTTCGGGCTTGTTGTTGTCAAATTTTGTCGCGACAAGAAGCACTCGACCGTCGTCTTCAGTCCTCAAATCGGGTGACAGTGTGATGAGCCCGAGTTCGAGTTCAGCTGAACTCCTTGGCACGCCGAGGGCGGTAGCGACAGCGTGTGCAAGCACGGCTTCGTCGGGAGCCCACCAGCTAATAACGGTGGTGATGTGCGCATCGGTAACCTGCTTGGCGATAGCGTAACCAATCGCGTTAACGGTGGCTGGTTGGGAGGAGAGGTCGTACCAGGTGGAGCCGTCAGGTTCGTGAACGGTAACGGATTCGACGAGGGATGCAAGATCAGTGGAGATTGTCATGGTGTTTCCTTTCCGAGACGAGCTTGTGATCTCTCCCCCAGAATGCGTAGAGGGATTGGTGTGAATATTCGGCTTTTGTCGTTGAGGGCAAGGGAGGTGAGATATTGGAGAGAGACTTCCCTGGATGAGTGCACCGAGATGCTCGCTGTGGCCGCACTGTTGTGTCGAAGGTGGCTCACTGGACCGCTTTCGGGAGGGTGACACGGGTTCGGGGTGCTATGAGATTTTCGAGTTCGTGCTCAGTCCGCTTTCGCATAGTTCCTGTGAATCCCAGGTTGGCTGAAAGAAGCTTGGCGCTCTTGAGTACCTCCGCGATGGCGCGCGCTTGATCCTCGATGGTCTGCACCCGTGCGGATGCCGCCGCGAGCGCGACTGCGTATTCGACGCGTCCGCTTGCGTCAAATACGGGAGCGCCGACGGCCCAGACGTTGTCATCGAGTTCGTTGTCGCAGATATCAAACCCCCGCTCGCGGATGATGCTCAGATGATCGATGAGATCGTTCGCGTCTCGTGGGGTGCCCGTGGTGAACATCTCGCGCGGGTATCGGCTGAGCAGGGCCTCGACCAGCTCGGGGTCGCGGTAGGCCAGGATGGCACGGGCAGAGGCCGCTGCGTGGAGTGGCATTTCCTGCCCGATGCGCACGAACAGGCGCAGGTGATGCGGGGACTCGACAAGCGATATGCACACAACCTTACTGTCGATGAGTTGGGTGAGAAACACGGTCTCCCTGGTTGCTGCAGCGAGTTCGAGTAGCGGAGAGGGCGGCTTGACGAGGTGCATCGTGTAGTCCGAGTTTTGCCCGAGCCGTTGGGCTGCGTGGCCGAGCGTGAAGCGCTTTGTCGAGGCTGATCGGGTGACGAAACCTTCGTGCTGGAGGGTCGCAAGCACGCGGTACATGCTGGCAATCGGTATGCCAAGCTTGAGATGAATCTGTTGGAGGGTGAGGCCGTGGGGGTTCTCAGCGAGGCAGGTTACGACCGAGAGTGCGCGTACCACAACCTGCATCGGTTTCTCATTGGTGCTGTGTGTTGACATTGTGTCCCCTTAGTTCAGATGTGTGTTCTCTAGTTTTCGGGAAACATCGACCAGTTGGCGAGCTATCTCCACTGTTGCCCACGGTCGCGCAAAATTTGCGGTCCCTACTTGCACGGCGGTCGCGCCGAGTGAGAAGTAGTCCAGCACATCCGCTGCCGTCTGCACACCTCCGCACGCGATCACCGGAACGTTGACCGATCGGGCTGTAAGCCATACCAAGCGGGAGACAATCGGCCGGATGTTTGGCCCGGTAAGGCCTCCGATGACATTGCCGAGAGCAGGTTGCCGGGTGTGTGCATCGAGTGCCAGAACCGGAATCGAATTGGACACGCACATCGCGTCTGCACCGGATGCTTCTGCTGCTCGCGCGCAGTCTGCAACGGAGGAGATCATGGCCGGTAGTTTTACGATGAGCGGCTTTGAGGTTGCGGCGCGGGCCGCACAGACGGTCTGCTCAAGAGCCGTCGGATCCGCACCGATATCCGTACCCTCACTGTCGAGGTTTGGACAGGAGACATTTAGCTCGAATGCTTCGCCAGCATCACCGAGTTCGTGGATGATCTGGGCGTACTCGGAGGTGCGGTGGCCACCGATGCTAATGATGACGGGCACCTCGAGTGCACGGTATTGCGGGTGTAAGCGCCGAAGATATCCCTGCGGTCCCTCACTCGGGATGCCGACGCTGTTCACCATGCCGACGTTCAGTTCGGTGAGACGGTGTACCGGGTTCCCACCGCGAGGCTCGGCGAATACGGTTTTGGTGACGACAGCGCCGAGTTCTTTCACCGGAATCAGTCGGCCGAGTTCGGGCCCGAAGCATCCAGAAGCCGGCATGACCGGATTCCTGAATCGAACTCCTCCGATCAATATGGAAAGGTCTGAACCATTTATATTCTCGTCGGATGCCCGAAAAAAATCGCTCTTACTGCTTCGGATGTCGGTTGTCTGCGTCATTCGAACCGTTTCGTTGCTCGACGTTCGAGAGATCCAACAAGGAGGTAGAGAGCTACTCCGAGCAGGGCGAGTAAACCCAGTGTGACAAGCACCAGTCTGATGTCGTCATTGTCTTGGCCCTGTTTCTCCAGGTAGCCCAGGCCTGCGCGCGCACCAATAAATTCGCCGATGACAGCTGCTGTGACACCCTGGAGGAGCCCAAGTTTCATTCCGGCTGCGAGAGCGGGAACACTGAACGGGAACTCAATCTTGAGAGCTCGGCTCAGGGGTGTCATTCCCGTGATGCTGGTGATATCGCGAATCGTTGAGGGGATGGACTCAAGGCGGGCGAGCATGTTGATAAGCACCGGATAAATCACCACGAGCGCAACGAGAGTGATCTTGGATCCGATACCTAGCCCGACCCAGAGGATGATCAGCGGGGCGATAGAGATCTTCGGCGTGACCTGAGTCACGACGATAAGCGGCATCAGTGCGCGCCGAATCTGACCGACATGGTGGAAGGTCATGGAGAGGGCAATACCGATGACGATCCCGATGACGGCTCCCTGCAAAACTTCTGCGATGGTCTGCGCGATGTGGATCTGGATGGCTCCGGTGCGGAACAGTTCAACCGCGCGACCAAGCGTCGCTGCCGGGGTGGGAAGAACGTAAGCAGGAACCCCGCTGAACACAGCGATTGCCCACCAGATGAGAATCCCCCCGGCCAGGGCGACCCCTCCCACGAAGAGAGGTCGCACCCGGTCGAGTGAGGTCCTAGGCGCCCGATCCAAAGTTCTACTTGAGTGCATCGGGTTCTACCACCAGGGTTTTTGCCGAATAGCCTGTGTCGATCAGCTTGTAGCCGACCTGAGCGTCGATCGCCTTCTGCCAGCGACCGAGGTCACCGTAACCGAGGCCGTGCTTGTCAGTCTCGGGTGACTGCCACAGGCCTGTGATGTAGACGTCATTCACAACCGCGGTCACGGTTGCCTCTTGCCCGTTGAAGGTTTGCGCGTACTTGGCAATTGCATCCTTCACCGCGGCAGCGGGGTTATCGATGACGTATTTGAGTCCCTTGTTGAGCGCCGCATTGAATCCTTTTACCGCGGCCGGATTGTTCTTCCGGAATGCGGGGCTGGTCACTAGAACGTTGCCGAAGGACGGCAGGTACTTATCACTGAGGATCTGACCTACCGGGAACCCGGCCGACTGCAGCGCGAAGTAGCGTAGCCGCGAGAACACGATTGCGTCGACCTGTCCCGACTGGAGGGCTTGGACGATTGCGCCGGTACCGATGGTTTTCACGGTCACATCGTTCACGTCGAGGTTGGCTGACTTCAAGATGGCTTGAAGCTGGATGTAGTTCGGGCTTCCCAGGTCGGTGACCGCGATGGTTTTCCCTTTGAGATCGGCGGGAGAGGTGATGCCGGAGGTGTCCTTGTTGAACAAGACCGCGCCAATTCCCTGCTGATAGGTAGTGTGCACGACTTCAACATCAACGCCTTTGCCCTTGGCGGTGACGACGGAGTCGCCGTTGGGAAACCCGAACTGCACGCTGCCGGCCGCAACGTTGTGAAGGATGTCGGATCCTTGGGCGTAGGTGAACGAGACGTTGAGGCCGTTGTCAGCGAAGTATCCCTTGTCGGCTGCCGCGTAGAGCGGGGCATAGTAGGGAACGGCTGACCCGTCAATCTGGATTGTCACGTCGGTGACTTTGCCGGAGCCGTTCGCCGCTGTGCTGCCGGTGGTGATCGAGTCGGCGGGGGAGCAGGCTGCCAACCCTGCGAGAACTGTGGTTGTGATGGCCGCAGAGGCCAGCACGCGCGTGGCGCGTGAACTGATTGTCATGGGTGAGCCTTTCCTGAGGGTGTGGTGCAATGAGGGTTGTTATCTGACCGACCGCCATGTGAGTAGTCGTCGCTCGGCGAGGGACACTGCGCCGAAACCGAGGAGACCAACAGCGACGGTTAGGATGACGGCTGCAAAGAGCATCGGTGTGTTGTACGAGCTGTTGCCGAGGACCATGAGGAATCCGAGCCCCTGCTGTGCCGAGATGAATTCGGCGAGGAAGGCACCGGTCATGGCATCAACGATGGCAATCTTGGCGCCCGCGAGGATCTCTGGCATGGCTCCAGGAAGTTGGACGGTTGTGAAATAGCGCCACTTGCTCATGACCAGGAGTTGGGCCAGGATACGCACATCGGATGAGATCGAGGAAAATCCGAGCTGGGTGGCGACCATCATCGGGAAGAACGTCAGCATCAGAATCAACGCCAGTTGTGACTCTAATCCGAGACCAAACCACAGAACGAGCAGAGGGGCGATGGCGATTTTGGGGGCCGACTGCAGGATAACGATGTACGGTGCTGCGATCTCACGGGCCCAGCGCGAGGACCACAACAGGTAGCCGAGGGTGATGCCGATGACGATTCCACTGATAAACCCGATCAGGATGTTGCGGATCGTATATCCGAGATTTCCCCAGAGTTGCCCGTTGGTCGCCATCTCACCGAGGGATTTCGCCACCGATTCGGGTGAGGGCAAGAGATAGGGAGGTACCTGTGCCAGGTGTACGTAGAGTGCCCAGGCACCGACAATCACCACGGCGTAGATCAGCGTCGTCAGGATCTGGCGTCGACGGGCGCGAGGGAGTGTGAACGTGGATTCGAACTCGATCTGATCTTTGTCAACTGCGCTGGCAGGGTTCACTCGAGCTCACTTCGGAGCACGCCCGTGAAACGGGCGAATTCGGGTGTTTTACGGATGCTTGAATTTCGGTCCCGGTGGAACGGCACCGTGTGTACGGCGCGAATCCGTCCGGGGTGTGTGCTTAAGACAACCACTCTGTCTGCGAGATACGCGGCTTCTTCGACGCTGTGTGTGACGATCACGATGGTTTTGGAGGTCTGCTCCCAGATCTTGAGCAGTTCGTTTTGGAGTGAATCACGGGTGATGGCGTCGAGCGCACCGAAGGGTTCATCCATGAGCAGGATGCGCGGGTTATAGGCAAGAGCTCGGGCGATTGCGACGCGCTGGCGCATGCCGCCGGAGAGTTCGGATGGGTAGGAGTCGGCAAAGTCGGACAGCCCGACGAGTTCGATCAGTTCCAATGACCGGTGCTTGATCTGGTTTTTCGAATGTCCTTTACCTTCGAGCCCCAATCCCACGTTTTTGAGGACAGTGCGCCAGGGCAGGAGGGCCGGCTCCTGGAAGACAAAACCAATATCCTGCCCCCGCTTGGGGGGAACAGCCCAATTCAGTTGGCCGGTAAACGAGTTGTCGAGTCCTGCGATCATTCGCAGGAGAGTCGACTTGCCGCAACCGCTCGGGCCGATGAGGGCAATAATTTCGTGATCTGAGATCTCGAAAGATACGTCTTCGAGTGCGGTGACGGAGTTGCCCTGGGCGGTTCGGTAGACCTTGGTGATGCTGTGTACAGCGAGAAAGCTGGTCATTGTGGACCTCTTTGTTTCCGTATAGCGGAATAGCGTTCCGTTTCTGTAAGTGATTATGAGTCATGCCTTCCTCCATTGTCAATCGACCCGCACCACTCAACTTCCCTGCTTTTTCTGGCTTTTTGCTTCAATTGATGATTGTTTACACATTCAGAGCAATTCCGTGTTCTTGGCAACATCCTGCTCTATGCTTCGATTTATGAGAAGTAAAAATACGCTAAGCGGAAACATACCATCGGCATCCGACCCCTGGATCGATGGACTTCCACCCCACGTTCCGGCCCGAGGCCCACTGCCCCGAGTGTGTCTTCTTCCCGGAGACCCCGACCGTGTCCCGATGACCCGGGAGGTACTGAGTGATTTCGAAGAGATCGGCTACCGACGTGAGTTCCGGCTCGCGACGGGCGCGTACAACGGAACTCCCCTCGCGGTCTGCTCCACCGGAATTGGTGGACCGTCAACCGAGATCGCCGTCGTGGAATTATCGCGCCTTGGAGTTGATACCTTCATTCGCGTTGGCGGAATGGGCGCGATCCCCACCAAGATTGCACCGGGCACGATCACAAATGTGACCGTGGCACTACGCGAAGGGGGAGCCGCTAAGTTTTACACAAGGGACACCGAACCACTGCTGGCACACACAGAGGTGGTATCTGCGCTCAATGAGGCGGCCCTCGGCTGTGGAGAGATTCTCGAGCCGATTTCCGTGTTGTCCTGTGACTCCTACTACATCGGAGAGGGCCGCCCTCTTGCCGGTCTCGAGCTGCTCGCACACGAGCGCTTCCAGCACGTTCTTCGAAGCGGTGCTGATGCCATGGATATGGAGTGCGAGACACTGTTCGCTGTCGCGTGCGCACTCAAACGGCGTTATGGTGCCATTCTGGCAACGCACGGGAATCGCACCACAGATGAATGGCTCCACGACTACGGGCCTGTTCAGTTGAGGATGATCGAGATCGCCTGCCGCGCCGCCAGCGCGCTTGTCGGATGAAGTGATGAGGTCATCTCCCGCGTTAACAGGCCAGTGCGCCGCCAGCGAGCTTGTCGGATGAACAGTCTACGTGTGCCGGGAGACCACAACACGGCGTCGCTACGCTTGCGTGCACCAAAAAGACAGGACATAATCGGAGGTGAGAGACGAGTGACTCGTCACTCGCAGGTAGTGCCACTAATTGAACACTCTCCGTAGCTGAGGTCGTTGGGGAAGACGCACCTCACAGAAACGGAGAAGGACATGACCGAACGGCCATCACGATCCACGCGCACGGCGCGGGGGGTGGTTCTCGTGCACTCTTCGCCGCGTGCCCTGTGCCCACACGTGGAGTGGGCGGTGGGTACGGTGCTGGGTGAGCCGGTGTCGTGTGAGTGGCGTGAACAGCCGGCGCAGCGCGGTTCGATGCGGGGCGAGTACTACTGGGAGGGACCGGTCGGCTCGGGGAGTAAGATCGCGTCGGCACTGCACGGCTGGGAGCAACTGCGATACGAGGTCAGCGAGGAAGCAACCGCGACGACGGATGGTTCGCGCTGGATGCATACCCCGGCGCTCGGCATCTTCCACGTGCAAACAGACACCGCGGGGAACACTGTCGTGTCGGAGGATCGAGTTCGGCACGCCATCGAACAGGCGGGCTTTGATGCGCTTGCTCTCCATCAGCAGCTTCGAATGGCACTCGGCCAAGCGTGGGACGATGAACTCGAACCCTTCCGGTGGGCTGGAGATCTCGCGGCACCCGTGGTGTGGCTGCATCGAGCCGGTTAGATAACGCGAGGAGAAGACCCGCGGTCAACGCGGGTGCAGAAATCGGTACCTCTCACGTTCCTCCGCAGCCGCCTTCAATCCGCGGTCAACGCGGGCCCAGAAAACCGGACAGCATCGGAAGAGGTCGCAGCGTGCGTCCGCGCGGCTAGACAGAACGGAATGCCGCCACCGCATTGTGCCCACCAAACCCGAATGAGTTCGACAGGGCAACAGTGTCCCCCGGCGGAAGGGGACGGGGAGAGGTCACCACGTCTAGTGGGATCGCCGGGTCCTGCTCCGTGAGATTGATTGTCGGCGGGAGCATCCGTTCGTGCAGTGCGAGCACTGTAAAGAGAGCCTCAATCGCACCGGCACCGCCGAGTAGATGCCCGGTTGCGGCCTTGGTGGCCGACACAGCGATTGTGTCTAGGTGGTCGCCAAACACGCGGCGGAGCGCGTTGTACTCGGCGATATCACCCACCGGCGTGCTCGTCGCGTGGGCGTTGATGTGACGGACATCCGATAGTGCGGCACCGGCACTCTCAACCGTGGCCTTCATCGCTCGTGCCGCCTCTGTTCCCTCGGGATCGGGTGCGGTGATGTGGTACGCATCGCTTGTCACGGCACCACCGAGCAGTTCAGCGTAGATTCGGGCACCGCGCGCCTGTGCGTGCTCTTCTGTTTCCACGATGAGTGCGGCTGCACCTTCGCCCATCACGAAGCCATCGCGGCTCACATCGTATGGGCGCGAAGCGGTGGAGGGGGAATCGTTGCGTCGCGACAGTGCCTGCATTGCGGCAAACGATGCGATGGTGATGGGATGGATGGCCGCCTCCGAACCACCGGCGATGACGATGTCTGCTTTTCCCGCCTGCAGGTGTTCCCACGCATTGACGAGTGACTCGGTACTCGATGCGCACGCAGACACCACGGTACGGATGCCGGCACGGGCGTGCAGTTCCATCCCGACCGCAGCGGCCGGACCATTGGGCATGAGCATTGGCACGGTCATCGGCAGGACACGGCGAGGACCGCGCTCGCGCAGAGTGTCCCACGCATCGAGCAGGGTCCACACGCCACCGATTCCAGTGGCCCAGTCCACAGCCAATCGTTCCGGGTCGATGTCGGGGGAGCCGGCGTCCGCCCATGCTTCTCGCCCCGCAATGAGCGCGAACTGACTGGAGGGGTCGAGTCGTTTGAGTTCGTGTCGCTCGAGGATGTCGGTGGCGGGCACCTTGGCGGTGGCAGCAAAAGTGACCGGTAGCTCGAGCGCGTAAACCCAGTCAGATTCGAGCACACGACCTCCAGCCTCGCCAGCGAGCAGGGCGGCCCAACTTTCGCGGGCGGTACCGCCGAGCGGTGAGGTCGCACCAATGCCCGTGATGACGATCTTCTTGGTCATGCGAGAACTATCTCCGTGGTTGGAACGAGCAGGCAGATCGGAAAAATCGGGTGGGGCAGACCAGCTCTGATCCGCCCCACCCCGCGGCTGGTTAGCCTTGGGCTTTAATGATGTAGCTGACAGCGTCGCCGACGGTTTTGAGATCTTTCACAGCCTCATCGGGGATTTTCACGTCAAACTTGTCTTCAACGTTCACGATGATGGTCATCATCGAGATCGAGTCAATATCGAGGTCATCCGTGAACGACTTGTCGAGAGCAACGGCGTCGGTCGCGATTCCCGTCTCGTCGTGGATGAGCTCGGCCATACCGGCCAGTACGTCGTCGGTGGACGATGCCATGTGTTTCTCCTTGTCGTGGGTCCAAGTGACCGTAGATAGTTTACGGGCAGGTAGATGCCTCGGGGGTTGCCGGGCGGAATTACGGCAGAACGACAACCTGTGCGCCAAATACCAGACCGGCACCGAAGCCAATCTGTAGCGCGAGTCCGCCCGAGAGTTCGGGATGCTCCGTGAGCAAACGGTGCGTAGCCAGCGGGATCGATGCCGCCGAGGTGTTTCCGGTCGTTGCAATGTCGCGTGCGATGATGACGGATTCGGGCAGCTTGAGTTGCTTCGCAAACTCGTCAATGATGCGCATGTTGGCCTGATGCGGGATGAACGCGGCGAGATCTGCGCTCGTGATGCCCGCGGCATCCAGCGCACGCTGTGCGACCTTTGCCATGTCCCACACCGCCCACCGGAACACCGTCTGCCCCTCCTGTCGCAGCGTGGGCCACTCGGACACTCCATCTCGAAACTCGACGAGGGTGTGGTTCATCGCTATCGCTGCGGCCTTTGAGCCGTCAGAACCCCACACCGTCGCGGATACGCCTGGGAAATCACTCGGTCCGAGCACCGCAGCACCGGCCCCGTCACCAAGCAGGAAGGAAATACTGCGATCGGTGGGATCAACAAGGTCGGAGAGTTTCTCCGCACCCACGACGAGGGCGTAGTGGGCTGCGCCCGCGCGGATGAGAGCATCGGCCTGGGCAATCCCGTAGACGTAGCCAGCACACGCGGCATTGGAATCGTACGCCGCAGCCGGGTTCGCCCCAACCCGATCAGCGATGACAGCCGCGATTGACGGAGTTTGTCGCGTGTTTGAAATCGTCGCGACGATCACAAGATCAATAAGGTGCGATGCGACGCCAGACTTTTCGATAGCCTCGCGTGCAGCCCCGGTTGCAAGGTCAACTGCGCCAGTATCGGCGTCGGCGCGGGCACGGGTAATGATTCCGGTGCGCTGCCGGATCCACTCATCCGAAGAGTCAATGGCGGGTGCAAGTTCGGCATTCGGCACCGCGCGGGAGCCGCGGGTGGCGCCCACCGCGTACATGCGGGTGTGTGCTGGCCCCTGCGCCTGGCGAAGAATCGGATGCGGTGTGGTCATGGGTGGATGTCTCCTCGTGAATGCTTAGCCGGAGTCTAGTCGGGTGTTATGACACGAAACGAGCAGGGTGCTCTCTAGCCAGAATCACCGTCAATGAGCGCGGCGGCGGCGGCAAACTCATCCGGTGTTTTCACGGCGACAACAGGGATGCCCGGAAGCTCCCGTTTTATGAGCCCGGCGAGAGCCCCGGCGGGGGCAAGCTCAATGACCCCCGTGATGCCCGCCGTAAGGAGCGAGGCCATGCAGAGGTCCCACCGAACCGGCGCGGCAACCTGCGCCACGAGCAGTTCAGAAAATCGTTGGCCAGAGTTCACAAGCGAGCCATCGCTGTTTGTCCAGAGCGGCAGTGACGGATCACGGGCCACAACCGCGGTGAGTGCGTCGGCAAGCACCGGCACGGCCGATGACATATACCGGGTGTGAAAAGCCCCGGCAACCTGCAGCGGAATCACCCGGGCTCCCGTCGGAGGCGCCTCTTTCAGCGTCGTGAGGGCCGGGATGGCTCCGGCAGCAACGATCTGGCCACCGCCGTTGATATTGGCAGGCGCGAGATCGAGTTCGGCAAGTCGTGCCAGCACCAATTCCCTGTCGGTACTGAGCACAGCACTCATGCCGGTGGGAGTCAGTGCCGAGGCATCCGCCATCGCTTGGCCACGCACCGCGACAGCGTGCATAGCATCGGCCGGGCTGAGAACACCGGCACCAACGGCGGCTGTGAACTCGCCAACCGAATGCCCAACAATACCTCCGATGCGGCTGCGCCGTTCGGCGGTAAGCAGAGCGGTGAGGGTCAGAATTCCCGCCGCAACAATGAGCGGTTGGGCAACGGCAGTGTCTCGAATCGTGTCGGCATCACTCACGGTGCCGTGGGTTGTCAGGTCTATGCCCGCAGCATCGGAGAGTTCAGCGAGAGAATCCGCGAAGCGTGCCTCGGCTAACCACGGCGTGAGGAATCCGGGAGTCTGGGAACCCTGACCGGGACACACGATAGCAATCATGCTTCCAGTCTGCCAGGTC
>G312J29652_10000167_pt1 | contig 14481 bp, 14 predicted proteins | sample EareggfetidaYelm_FD_29652 | JGI IMG/M metagenome (IMG submission 29652) | reverse complement strand
CCGGGAGCGGCGCATATCTGCCTGCCCCATGACGTTCAAAAGCATGAGGCAGACGCGCAGGACATCTGGGCACAGCCCGGCCATGACCGCTTTCCGGCCATGCGCTATGCGGCCGATCCGGCCGAGATCGACACTGCCGCAGCCCGGCTGACCGCAGCGCAATCGCCCGTCATCATGTGCGGCGGCGGCCTGGTCATCTCCGGCGCCTGCAGCGAGCTCGACACCTTGGCCAGGCTGTTGAACGCGCCCGTGGTGACGACGATCAGCGGACAAGGCAGCCTGGCAGACACGCACCCGCTCAACGCCGGCGTCGTTGGCGCCAATGGCGGCAGCCATGCCACGCGCGCCATTCTCGGCAACGCCGACCTGGTGCTGCTCATCGGCTGCAGGGCCGGATCGACCTCGACCGAGCACTGGACTTACCCGTCACGACGAATACCGGTGCTGCATCTCGATGTCGATCCGATGGCGATTGCCGCCAACTACCGCACCGATGTCGCGCTCGTCGGGGACGCCCGGCTGACCTTGAGGGCGCTCAATGCGCTGGTCCATGACCGCCTGGCGCAGCGGCCGCGCAGCGGAGCGGACGGCGCGGCCATTGCCGCAGCCGCGCGCGCGGCCAAGCACAAACACTTCCAGCCGCTGGCAGCCTCGCTGGACCGGCCCATCAAGCCCGAGCGCGTGGTGGATGCGCTGAACCGCCTGCTGCCCGGCAACGCGATCGTCGTCGCCGATCCCGGCACGCCTTGCCCGTACTTTTCGGCCTACTTCAACGCGGCGACACCCGGGCGGCAATTCATCACCAACCGGGCGCAAGGGGCGCTCGGATTCGCGATGTCGGCGGGCATCGGCGCCGCCATCGGCCGACCCGATTGCGTCGTGGTGTCGGTCATGGGCGACGGCAGCTTCGGCTTTACCTGTGGCGAGATGGAGACCATGGTGCGGCGCAAGATTCCGGTCAAGATGGTGGTTTTCTCGAACGGCGTGTTCGGCTGGATCAAGGCCAGCCAGAAGGTCGGGTACGGTGAGCGCTATTTCTCGGTGGACTTCGATCGCACCGACCATGCGCGCGTCGCCGAAGCCTTTGGCCTCAAAGCCTGGCGCGTGCAAGACCCGGCGCAGCTCGATGGCGCCATCGAGGCCGCATTGCGGCACGACGGGCCGGCGCTGATCGATGTCATCTCACAGGAGTTGCAGGATGCGGCAACGCCCGTGAGCCAATGGATGGGTTGAGCGCAGCGCAGCAGTGTGTTTTTGCGATTTTTGAAAAAAATCAGCCGCGACTGTGAAAATTTGCCAAACTCGCCGCATTCAACCCCTTGCATCAGGCCGTTACCTGATGTACAGTGCTGTTCGTTGCGAAGCCTTTCGGTAAGCCTCACGGCACCGACTGATCTCTTGGAACGCTTCTCCTCCCTCCCTCTCTTCTTTCGTTTCAGGAGGCTTCGCAACTTTTTTATTCAGGCAGCTGCTGCGGCGCCAGTGCGGTAACACTGGCAGTACGGCGGCAGCACCGCACCACTGAGCGCCCCCGCGATTGCGGCGGGCGCTTTTCTTTTTTCAGTCCCGGGGTTCAGCCCTTGGCCAGCGCCGCCTGGCGAATGCCCTGCAAGGTGCCCGTGGGCGTGATGGCCTCGGGGTCGATCAGGCAGTGCAGCAGGCTGGGCAGGCCGCTGGCGCGGGCGCGGGCCAGCGCGGGGGCGAAGTCTTCGGTGCGCTCGACGCGCTCGCCATGGCCGCCGAAAGCCTGGGCGTAGGCCTTGAAGTCGGGGTTTTTCAATTGCGTGGCGCTGATGCGGCCCGGGTATTCGCGCTCCTGGTGCATGCGGATGGTGCCGTACATCGCGTTGTCCAGCAGCAGCACGATGATCGGCAGGCCGTATTGCACGGCCGTGGCGAACTCTTGGCCGTGCATCAAAAAGTCGCCGTCGCCGGCAAACACCAGCACCTCGCGCTCAGGCCACAGGCGCTTGGCGCCGACGCCGGCGGGCAGGCCATAGCCCATCGAGCCGCTGGTCGGCGCCAACTGGCTGGCGTAGCTGGTGAACGGCCAGAAACGGTGCACCCAGGTGGCAAAGTTGCCCGCGCCGTTGCACAGCAGGGTGTCGGCAGGCAGCGTGGCGCGCAGGTGCTGCATCACCTGGCCCATTTGCAGCATGCCCGGAATCCGGATCGCTGCCGGGTCGCTCCAGGCCAGGTACTCGGCATGGGCCGCCCGGGCATGGGCGTGCCATGGCACGCGCCGGCCTGGGGGCGCAGGCGCTGCAGCGCCGCGGCAAAGGCTTGCGGCGTGGCGTGTATCGCCTGCGCGGGGTGGTAGAGCTTGCCCAACTCGCCGGCGTCGGCATGCACATGGACCAGCGGCTGCGCGGGGTTGGGGATGGCCAGCAGTTCATAGCCCTGCGCCGGCACTTCGGACAGGCGCCCGCCCACCAGCAGCAGCAAGTCGGCCGAGCGGATGCGCGCCAGCAGCCTGGGGTTCGCACCCAGGCCCACATCGCCGCCATAGCAGGCGTGATTGGCGGGAAACAGCATTTGCCGCCGGAACGAGCAGTACACGGGCAGCGACCAGTCCTGAGCAAACGCGGCGAATTCGCGCACCGCCTGTGCCGACCAGCGGCTGCCGCCGACGAGCGCCACCGGCTGCCGGGCCGCTTGCAGGCGCTGGGCCAGTTCGGCCATTTGCGCTGCGCCCGGATGGGTTTCGGTCACCTGGCAGGGCAAGGCATCGGCCACCGTGGCGGCTTCGGTCAGCATGTCTTCGGGCAGCGCCACCACCACCGGCCCGGGGCGGCCCGAGGTGGCAACGCGGAACGCGCGCGCGACCAACTCGGGCACGCGGGCCGGGTCGTCGATCTGCACCACCCACTTGGCCATGGTGCCGAACACGGCGCGGTAGTCCAGTTCCTGAAACGCCTCGCGCCCCAGCGCGCCGCGCGCCACCTGGCCGACGAACAGGATCAATGGCGTCGAATCCTGCTGCGCAATGTGCACCCCGGCCGAGGCATTGGTCGCCCCCGGCCCGCGCGTCACGAAGCAGATGCCGGGTTGGCCCGTGAGCTTGCCCTGGGCCTCGGCCATCATCGTGGCGCCGCCCTCCTGGCGGCACACGGTGACGGCAATGCAGGCATCGTGCAACGCGTCGAGCACGGCCAGGTAGCTTTCGCCGGGCACGCAAAAAAGCTGCTTGACGCCGTGGGTGACGAGCTGATCGACCAGGATCTGGCCGCCCGTGCGGCGGGGGTTGGCAAGGGGTGCGTCGATGGTCACTTGAGAAAGGTCTCCAGGGGCTTGTCGTTCGGGCTGGCGATCGAGGCCCTGAGCGTGCTGCCCATCGGCAGGTTCAGGCTCAGGTTCTTTGGCGGGATCGGCGCGACGAACCACTTGGCGTAGATTTTTTCCAACTCGCCGCTTTGCATCAGGCGTATCAGCACGCCATCGACGGCGGCCTTGAAAGCCGGGTCGTCCTTGCGCATCAGCAAGGCNATCGGCTCGCTGCCCAGGGCTTGGCCGACGATGCGGAAGTNGCCCGGGTTNTTGGCGCTCGCNATCATGCCGGCCAGCAGGTTGTCATCGAGCACAAAGGCATCGACCCGGCCGGATTCGAGCAGCAAAAAGCTCTCCGCATGGTCCTTGCCCAGCAAGACGGTGATCGGGGCGCCCAGCGTGCGTTCGAGCTTGCGCAGCATCTGCACCGCCGTGGTTCCCGTCGATGCAGCCACGGTGCGTCCGCCCAGTTGGTCGACCGAAGCGATGCCCGAGTCGGCGCGCACCGCCATGCGCACTTCGCTCACGTAAGTGGTCACGGCAAAGGCCACCTGCTGCTGGCGCGCCTGGTTGTTGGTGGTCGGGCCGCAGCCGATGTCCAGCGTGCCGTTTCGCACCAGTGGCAGCGTGTTCTGTGCCGTCACGGCCATGTATTCGAGCTTGGCCGCAGGCGCGATCTGCCGGAGCACCCGCTCGCACAGTTCCACATGGTAGCCCAGGTACTTTTCATTCGCGCCCAGCGCATAGGCCATCGGGGGCGATGACTCGCGCACCCCCAGAACGGCCTTGCCGCTGGCCTCGATCTTCTCCAGCGTGGTCTGCGCTGCGCCGGATGGCTGGGCCCACGCGCCAGCGGTGCACACCAGGGCGGCAACGGTGGCGACGATCACGGTGCGGCGCGGGGAAAAGGCCATCGGTCTCCGGGAGTGCTTGTTTCCAGCGGCGCGCAGGTCAGCCATCGATATCGAAAGTCACGCCCTGCGCCAGCGGCAAGGCCGTGGAGTAGTTGATGGTGTTGGTGGCGCGGCGCATATAGGCCCTCCAGCTGTCGGCGCCGGCCTCGCGGCCACCGCCGGTTTCTTTCTCGCCACCGAAGGCGCCACCGATCTCGGCGCCGCTGGGGCCGATGTTGACGTTGGCGATGCCGCAATCGGAGCCTGCCGCCGACAGGAACTGCTCGGCCTCGCGCATGTCGAGGGTGAAGATCGATGACGACAGGCCCGCGCCCACGGCGTTGTTCAGCGCGATGGCTTCGTCGAGCGACCGGTAGCGCAGCACATACAGGATGGGCGCGAAGGTCTCATGCAGCGCCGGGCCTTCATGCCGGGCCAGTTCGACCAGCGCCGGGCGCACATAGTAGGCCGCGTCGCCCGCAATGCCCTCGACCCGGTTGCCGCCGTGCACGATGGCGCCCAGTGCGCGGCTTTGCGCCAGCGCCTGTTGCATGCCATCGAACGCCATGCGGTCGATCAGCGGGCCTACCAGCGTGCCGGGGCTGCGCGGGTCGCCCACCTGCACGCGGCCGTACACCCCGATGAGCCGGGGCACCAGGGTCTGGTACACACTGTCGTGCACGAACAGGCGGCGCAGCGTGGTGCAACGCTGGCCTGCGGTGCCCATCGCGGCAAAGGCGATGCCGCGCAGGGCCAGGTCCAGATCGGCCGTGGGGGCGACGATGGCGGCGTTGTTGCCGCCCAATTCCAGAATGCCGCGCGCAAAGCGGGCCGCCAGGCGCGGCCCCACGGCGCGGCCCATGGCGGTGGAGCCGGTGGCCGAGAGCAGGGCCACGCGGGCATCGTCGACCAGCGCCTGGCCGGTGGCGCGCTGGCCGACGATCAGTTCCAGCAGCCCTGCCGGCGCAGCACCGAAGCGCTCCAGCGCGCGCCGGGCGATGGCCAGGGTCGCCAGCGCCGTGAGCGGGGTTTTTTCCGACGGTTTCCAGACCACGGCATTGCCGCACACCAGCGCCAGCGCGGCGTTCCACGACCACACGGCGACCGGGAAGTTGAAGGCCGTGATCACCCCGCACACCCCCAATGGATGCCAAGTCTCCATCATGCGGTGGCCGGGGCGCTCGGTGGCGATGGTCAGGCCGTACAGTTGGCGCGACAGGCCCACGGCAAAGTCGCAGATGTCGATCATCTCCTGCACCTCGCCTTGCCCTTCGGACGGTATCTTGCCCGCCTCCAGCGTCACCAGCCCGCCGAGCTCGTCCCGGGCGGCGCGCAGTTCTTGCGCCAGCAGGCGCACCAGTTCGCCACGGCGCGGCGCAGGCAGGTTGCGCCACTCCAGAAACGCCGCTTGGGCGCGGCCGATGGCGGCGGCGGCCTGGGCCGGCGTCGACTGCGGCACGGCGCCCAGCGTTTCGCCGGTGATCGGCGAGCGCACCGGCAGGTCGCCCCCGGTGTAAGCGGCCCGGGGCACGCCCAGGCGTTGCAGCAGCGCATCGGCCTCATGCGCGAGGGGGGTGGCAGGGGTGGCGGACATGGCAGCTTTCGCAGTCGAAGGCACAGGCGCTCCATATCTTACGCACCTCTTACGCACCCGGGCAGATGCCAACCCGTCACGACCCCTCGGGCCATTCGATCGGCAGCCGTTGCATCTGGCGCAGTTCGCTGCATGTACCCGCGCGTATGCGCAAGACCGACCTGACCGTCAAATACTTCAACAGCGGCATGACCGGCGCGCCACAGATATCCAACAACTGGGACGATCTGGTGACGATGCTCAATGCCTGCCTCGTCAACGGCTTCGCGCTGAAGGCCATCGACACCTTGACCTTCGCCGAAGGCGTGGCCACCGCCACCATCACGGCGGGACACGCCTACCAGCCACATCAGGTGGTGTTGGTCGCCGGAGCCGAGCAGCCCGAGTACAACAGATCGTCCCGCGTGCTGACGACGACCATGACCGCCTTCACCTACGCGGTGGCGGGCACGCCGGTGTCGCCCGCGACGACCACCACGAGCCTGAGCGCCAAGGTGGCTCCGCTCGGGTGGGAGAAGCCATTCGCAGGGACGAGCAAGGCCGCCTACCGCAGCAAGAACCCACAGTCACCGCAGAACATCCTGCTGATCGACAACAGCCTCAAAACCCCCAACTACACGGCAGGCTGGGCCAACGTCGGGATTGTGGAAAACCTGTCGGACATCGGCACCATCGTTGGCGCGCAGGCCCCCTATGACCCGAACACCCGCCGCAGAACTGGAAGCAGGTCACTGCTAACCAGTGGGGTTGGCACAAGTGGTATCACGCGAGGGGCGGCCAGTAACGAAGTGAGCCTCGGGACACTGCGCCACCCGGTCACGGGCGAGGCCACCAGCTACCGCACCGACACGGAATCCGCCGTCGGCTTCACGCCACCGTCGGCGGCACAGAGCACGGTTTGACTTGGCTTCTGCCCGCCACAGCGCCTGAATGCGGACGTCTCAACCACAGGAGGTTTCTCGATGACCAGCAACCCCAACACGGGCGTCGGCACCGTGTCGGCGCAGATCGCGGCCTTGCCCGCGTTGCCGATGGCCGAGCTGTGGGCGCTGTGGGATCAGCATTTTCCCCGGCGACCGTGGTGGTCGTCTACAAGATCGACCGGCTCTCGCGCTCGTTGTCCGACTTCGCGCGGATGGTCGAGGNGTTCGATCGGCACGGCGTGTCGTTCGTGTCGGTGACGCAGCAGTTCAACACCACGACCTCGATGGGGCGGCTCACGCTCAACTTCCTGCTGTCCTTCACGCAGTTCGAACGCGAGGTCACCGGCGAGCGCATCCGCGACAAGATTGCCGCATCGAAGAAGAAAGGCTTGTGGATGGGCGGGCCGGNGCCGCTGGGCTACGACGTGCGGAACCGACTGCTCGTCGTCAACGAGGCCGAAGCCGCCGTGGTGCGGCGCATCTTCGACGACTTCGTGACCATCGGCTCCACCACGAGCAAGGTCGGCAAGCCGCTGACCAAGCAGACCATGTACAAGCTGTTGCACAACCGGATGTACCTCGGCGAGATCAATCACCGAGGGCAGAGTTATCCCGGTCAGCATCAGGCCATCGTGACGTAGTCGCAATGGGATGCCGTCCACGCGCTGATCGCCACCGAAGCGCCGCAGCGCAAGCGGGTGGCGCGCGGCGAGGCCGAACCCTTACTGTCGGAACTGCTGTTCACCGCCGACGGTGAAAAACTGGTGCCGAGCTACACGAACAAGCAGGGGAAGCGNTACTGCTATTACACGCCNGTCTTGCACCGGCGGATGGGCGCGTGGGCCAGCAAGCACGGCTCCTTGCCCGCTGATCCTATCGAGGNGCCGGTCATTGAGCAGATCGTGGTGGCGTTGAAAGCGCCGCATATCACGCAGATGGTNGTGGAGCGGATGCGGGAAATTCGCCCCGATCTCGACGAGCCGCGGGTGGTGTGTNGATACGCAACCTCGCGGCGATATGGCGAACGCTGTATTCCGCCGAGTAGCGGCGGCTGGCGCAGTTGCTGATTGAGCGCGTGGTGCTGGGCGACGACGGGCTGGAGATCATCTGGCATGACTACGGTTGGCGGGAATTGACCGCCAGTCTGCTGCCCGACCCCATCGGGGCGGAATTGCAGGAACTGGAAGCGGAGGAAACGTGAAGAACAAGCCCAAGATCGAGGCCACAGGCCGGGCGGTGAAGCGCGAACGGCGCGACGGCGACGAAATCCGGCTCACGACCTTCATCCCGATCAAGATCAGGAAACGCGGTGGTCGGATCGTGGTGGTGCGGCCTGCAGCGGCGGAGGTGAAAAGCAATCCACAACCAGCCCTTGCTGGTGGCGCTGTCGCGGGCGTTCTACTGGCAGCAGTTGCTGGACGACGGCATGGTCGCCAGCGGCAGCGAAATCGCCCAACGGGAAGGGCCGCACCAGTCCACGGTCAATGAACTGCTGCGGCTGACGCTGCTGGAACCAGCCACCGTGCGGGTGATTTACGCCGGGCAGCAGCCCCGATGCATGAGCCTGCTATGGTTTCAGCGCAACCCGTTGCCGGTGGACTGGGCGGCGCAACGGGAAGTCGTGGCGCGGTTCGATGCTTGACCGGCGGGCGTGGGTGACGGTGAACCGGAGTGCGCAAGTGCTTGATTTTGGCCGTTTGAGCCTTCTCCTACTCGAAAGCAAAACAGAGACAAGAGACGGCTCTGGGTGAGAAAACGGCCCGAAAACGGCAAATTCCGGGCGTTCGGCCGGTTGGCATTCGAAAGCCCATGCGTCGAAACCCCGCTCCGGACGGGGATTTTAGGCAAGAAAAAGGGGCCGAAGACGTTCCGAATCCTGGTGGATGGTGGTGGAATACGGAATTGAACCCGCGTCCGTCATCTGAGCAAGAGTCCGTCCTCAAGTCTCCAGCTTCGATTTTGGATCATTTGGCCGTTTTCGCGGACATTCGCCGGATCGGGTGTGAAGTCGCTTGATCATATGGTCATATGGTGCTTGANTCGCCGAAGAAGCGAGNTCGTCACTATCGATCAACTCGCGCTGTGGTTTTTCTGGTGAACGGCAACTACNGGGGTTTCACTCTCCAACTCATCGTCGCGCCAGTTAGAAATCATNCGGNNGATGGTTTTTGGGGTTGGCAACAACAGATTCGTATTGAGTCGGTATGTCTCCCACTCCTTGCCGATCAGACGCAGGCCACGCAGGTCCTGGTGATAGGTACCGACGTAGAGATAGATTGTCGCCGCGATCGCCAAGAACATGGTGTCCAACGTCATGACCGGGTGTAGCCAGAAAAATAAGATCAGGCAGGTGTGATGTGGGAACGGATATAGCGTTTGATGCCTTCCTTGCGCACCTTGTAGTAGGCGGGCATTTTCTTGCCTGACAGTTTGACCGCAACCTGCTTCACGCCCAACCATTGCCAGAACGAGGTAGTGAACTTGAAGCAGTAGAAAAACAGGAAGAGCGAGAGCGCCAGCCCTGCCGTGCTGAGGTGGTAGGCAATCGAACCGGGTACGAAATGGAACAGGTAGACACCTGACGATTCCCAGAACTTGAATCCAACGACAAGCGTCACGACGGAGACCGCGCTATAGAGAATGTTCCAGAGATAAATCGGCAGAACCTTCTCGAACCAGGTTACTGCTGTTTTCGTAGTGAGCAGTGAGTGCTGCAAACCATATGCCAGCACGATGAGCGTATCAACCAACAACCAATCCGGCATTTTGATGCTCCTTCTTAAATTCAAAATTTGTTAAACTACTTTTTAACAAGCGTGTGTCTGAATCTCAGCAAGACACCCACTAGCATCAAACTGATTGGATACAGGATCATCCAGCCGAAACCTTGCACTAGAAAAACCCAGCTAGCACCGGCCACCAAACCGATGAGCCACTGCCACCACCGTTTTGTCCCGCGCATAAAAGCTAATACTGCGCCTCCGTAGAGAATAATGAATCCCTGGGTGGTCAACAGGAAGGCATAGTGTTCGTCGATTTTGAAGTACCACATTGTTATGATAATGAGTGAATACATGACAAGTGCTGCGATGAGCATCCGAGCTGGAATACCCTTGCTATTCAGAACACCCAAACCGCTGGGCAGCAGACGCAACTCCGATGCGGAGAAAAAAGCACGAGAGCTTCCGAAAACCCACGAATTGGCGTTGGCAACCAAGATAAACACCATCACGGTTAGTGCAGCCCGCCCCCATGTGCTATTGGGTAGCAAGGCCGCAACACCGCTTAAGCCAGAGACGTTCAGTCCCTGCTGTGCACCCGCGAAAATAGCTAAGGCGAAAACGATGTAGATGACCGACACCAAGGCAAAACTGATCCAGTAAATCAATGGGATATTGACCTCCGGGTTCTTGATCTCCGCAAAACCGAAGGTCATGTTTTCCCAACCCTGGAACGCCCAGAATACGATGGACATCGCCAACCAGATTTGAGCAAGCGGAATGGTTGAAATCGAGTTCATGGTCCCCCCGGCAAAAGCAGCCGGAATGGATGGCATCGTCCGGATCGAGATGTAAGCGACTACGCCAAGAACGAGGGCGACGACGAGTTTGTTTACGAAACCCAGCTTTTCAACTCCTCGCAAATTGATGACTGTCGTCACGCAAGCGAGCAGCAATGCACAAGGGATGGACCAGTGGGTCGAATCCAGTTCTAGGAGGGCGGCAATATAGTTTCCGCCGACTAGGAAAAACGCCGGCATGCCCACCGCCAAGGTTCCGCATGTGATCATCATGATCCCGGGGCGGCTCCACTCTCCGAGTCCCATACTGGCGTAAAGAGAAATACCTTCAGAAGATGGGTGTTGCCTACCAAGCCAAGAGAAAACGTAGATCAATGGGGGCATCAGTAGTACGACCAGTCCCCAGCCGAGCAATGCAGTCAGCGGATTCGTTGCGCTAATGGCCAACCCCGGCAAACCGAACAGACCGGAACCAACAACCATGGAGATGGCAATGGCTACGCCACTTAGCAGTGTGATTTTCTTCTTTAGCATGAGGTGAGTTTTCCTGTTTTGGGTGCCGGTGAAAACTGAGTGAACTCGATGAACTCCGGATTCACATCAACGGTCGCCTGCCAAGAAGGCAGATATTCACGCAGTTTTTCCTCGAGCGCGAACTTCATCGTCGCGTCGGACGGCGCGACGACGACGACGGATACGTTCAGTTGTCTATTGGCCTCCGAGAACGTGCCCTGGTAGTGGAATACGGGCTTGTCCAGCAAGTGCACGGCCTGCTCCACCTTGGAGCGAAATCTGCGTTCAACCGAATTCGAACCGATGCGACCGAGAAAACGCAATGCCGGGGAATTCGCTGGCACTATTTCAAAGTAGTCGCCGGTGTCATAGCGCAGGATCGGCATCAGCCCGTCTCGCAGCCAAGTCACGATAAGCTTCTTTTCATCATCCTCGTTGGAGCCTCGAAGCTCAAAGACGAAGTCATTGAGCACCGGATCGAACAGCCCATCTTCGCGTCCCAGCATCAGTGTCGCCGCTTCACTGGACCCATAGACGAAGGGCACCACCAAGCTGTCCGGTCCTATGATCTGCTTAAAGTTGCGGATACTCGACGGACTGAGTTCCTCGCCGGTCAGCAGCAACTTCTTCAAGCTGCGCGGTGATCGACCTTCTCCGAGTTTGGCGAACTCGTAGAGAAGCTTGTACACAAGGCTGGGCGTCGACATGACCGTGGTAATTCGATATCGATCCAGCACCTCGAAGATACGCCGGTAGTCGCAGACGCGCGGGATCGGAAAGACGCGAACCTGTCCAATACTCAGTTCGCGCAGCGCTATCGACGAGGCTTCGATGAACGGACTGAGTATCGACGGGTGCAGAATGGCGACACGATCAACGCCGGGCTGCAGGAAGCGTCGATATGCGGAGGCCTGATTGATCGCGTTCCAAGCAAGGTCGCCCGCACCACGCGGGGTCTGCAGCGGTTGCCCGGTGGTGCCGGAAGTCTCGCTGAACAGCACCGATGTTTCGAGCCAGCAATCGTCCGACGGAAGATGGCGAACAAGGTCCGCCTTGGAGAGAACGGGCAGGGTTTCGAGCAATTCGGTCAGCTGCGTTTCCGCGTGAATAACTATCTGAGGATGGATCTGGCGCGCACGTGCACGCACTCGTTGAGCAGCCGATTCTGGGTGGGAAGTCAGGATCATGCTTCTCCCCTCAGGCAGAGCCAGCAAGACTGCCGCCGTCGACGACCATCGCTGTCCCCGTCATAAACGACGCCGCCGGACTTGCGAGAAATGCGACGGCCTCGGCGATCTCGTCCGGATGACCTGCACGACCCAGCGGTCGCGAATGGGCGGCGTTCAGCAGCGCATCTTCTGAAAAACCCAGTTCCTGCGCTTCATAGCGAAGCATCGGCGTATCGGTGTCGCCGGGGCAGACGCAATTGACGCGGATGCCGTCTGGGCCGTGGTCGACGGCCATGGCCTTGGTAAGCAGGACCACACCGCCCTTGGATGCACAATAGGCGGCGGCGCGCCCACCCCCGACGAGCCCCCAACAGGAGGAGATGTTAACGATGCTGCCCTTTTTTCTGGGTAGCATCAGTTTCAGCGCCTGGCGCGACATCAAGTAAACCGATCGCAGGTTAGCGTTGATGACCTGGTCCCATTCCTGGGCTGTGGTGTCAANGACGCTGGCACGGCGCGTGATTCCGGCGCAATTCACTAGCACATCAAGCGAGCCGAACGCTTCGTGCACCTGTGCGACCGCAGCAATGCAGTTGTCCTCGACCGATACATCCGCTTGTATGACCAATGCACTTGNCAGTGCGTCGGAGGCTTGCTTGCTCCACTTCAGATCGACCGCAGCAACATGGGCNCCTCGTCTGAGAAAAAGCTCGGCGATAGCGCGACCGATTCCAGACGCCGCGCCCGTGATCAGCACCACCGAATGATCCGGAAAGACTGGCTGGTTAAGCATAGAGCCTCGTCGCGGTTTCGCCATAGACGCGATAACGTCGGTCATCGAACGCTAAGTTGAGTGCCTTTCTGCTGCCGTCGGCTGACATCGGCGAGACGCGATGCAAAACCTCNCCTGCATCGAGCAGGTAGCAGTCGCTGGATTTCAGGGTATCCGAAAGTAACTTGCCCTTTCGCTTGCAAATCTCGACGCCGTGTTCGACGTGTTGATGAGGTTCGAAACCTTCTTCACACGCCAACCGCTTCCAATCAGGGACGTATTCGATGCAACCACCAATGTGTGTCGCCGGGCTTTCCACGACAATGATCAACGCATAACGGGGATCGTCCAGGTGCCAGCCATGCGTGTCACGTTCGCCATCAAGAAAGTTGACGACCAAGAATTCATCGTCGTGCAGCACGGTATGGATGTCCGTGCCGGTCAAAGACGTGATCCAGTCGCGTAGTTCCTGGCATGCATATAGGTTCGCAATGACTTCACTCTGACGAACAACGTCTTTGCCGCTAAGTACCGACATCTTCCGATCCGTATTGAAATCGCGCATGACGAAGTCCTTGCGGACGCGGGCAGAGTGTAGGCGCGTGACTTCCGACGACACCGCGCGGAAGGCATCTGGTGTCAGAAACTTTGGCAGTTTCACGTACCCGGTGTTGCGAAACGAGGTTCGCAGTTGTCGCTGCAACGCCGGTTTGCCCTGATATCGATCAGAAATGATTCCTGCGGGCCAGATTTTCTGCATCAATCCAGCATCATGTCGCATAAACCAGCTCCTGCCGCTGCACCAGTTCTGACTGAAGTGCATCCCAGAGTGCAAGGCGATGCTCAATCGCCGAGATGCCTGCGCGACGGATATTCCCCAGGCTGTCCGCGTTGCCCTGAGCCAGGTCGCTGACAAGGCGCGTCGCAGCTGGGCCGTGACTTTCACCGTCGAGTTCAATGTGACGCTGCAGGTAGTAGACGAAGATGGGCGTCTCCTCCCGGGGCACTGACCAGTCGACCAGTAGCGTCTTAAACATCTGTGGAATGGCATCCTCGCGCCCGTNCAGGAAGCTGCCGAGCACCTCGAAAACGGAACCATTCTTGGCGGAGTTGATCGTGGCCAGCACGAACTTCTGAACGGGCTCTGGCGCTTTCACCATGCGGAGCGCAACGTCCACGGCGATGTTGGACCGGACCAGATCAACGAAGTGTTCGATCTGCGATGTGTTGGCTCCGACCTCCCGCATCGCTGACAGATACAGATCGAAATGGCTGGCGTGCAAGCCGTCCAGCGTCATGTCACTCTCTTCGCCCAGCACGATGTCGTTGAGTAGGCGCGCAGCAGACGGACGGGTCGGCGGCGTCCAAGGCAGGGTCACCGACGTGAATTCGTGCTGGAGACGCTTGACGAGGCTCATGAAGTCCCACACGGCAAACACATGCCAGGACATGAAGCAACGAAGATCATCCGTCGAACGCACGCGNCCAAATATGGAGTGCGTCTTCAGTTCTGTGGATCGCTGCTCGAGAAGCGCAAGCGAACTCTCATCCACTAATTTCATTTTTGCAACCCTGTANGGTAAGAAGCCTCATACAATAGCATGAAANGGATGGAAACGCAAGTTGCAANTTTTTGCCTTGGCTTCAGGGCAATCGCATGAAGCCTCAGGGAGGGAGCCCAAGTAGCTTTGCGAGATATCGCACATCCCAGCCTGCTTTGAGGCNCTTGGCAGCGACACCGAGCTTGCAGGTTTTCTCGTTTTTGAGAAGGTTCAAGGCGATTCGGCGCAGGATAGACAAGTTGTGTGCCGCATTGCCGGCACGAATTCT
>G312J29652_10000164_pt1 | contig 14541 bp, 17 predicted proteins | sample EareggfetidaYelm_FD_29652 | JGI IMG/M metagenome (IMG submission 29652) | reverse complement strand
CAGTTGCTGGGCATGCACTGGACAACGGTGTACCGCTTGCGCGAGCGATTTCTGCGTGATCCGGTGACGAGCTCACTTGCGCCCTCGCCTCGAGGGCGCCTGAAGAATCCGAAGCGTCTGGCCGATGCTGTCGAAGCCGTCGTGACCGAAGTCGTAGAGCAGTGGTTTCCTCAGCAGCGTGAACTGGCACACCCGGCACTGGATGTGTTCAATGAAGTGCGGCGGCGCTGCAGGCAATTGGAATTGAAAACACCAGGGCGAAACACCGTTGCGCGTCGAATCGCAGCCTACCGTCTGGCCGAACTCACGCTGCTGGCTGCCAGTCCCGATGCCCAGATCGCGCCGGGCAGCTTCGGCGCGAGCTGGCCGCTGCAGATTGTTCAGATCGACCATACGCCAGCGGATGTGATCATCGTGGATCGCGTGACAAGGCAGCCGATCGGCAGGCCCTGGTTGACGCTGGCCATTGACCTGGCCACTCGCACCGTCCCGGCCTTCTTTGTCGGCCTTGAGCGCCCCAGTGCCGCGACGGTGGCGCTGCTGATCAGTCGGATCGTGCAGCCCAAGCAGGCCTGGCTCGAGCATCTGGGCCTGCAGATGGATTGGCCGGTGTTCGGAGTACCCCAGTGCCTGCATCTGGACAACGCGGCGGAGTTCCGCAGCCGCGCGCTGCGCATGGGGTGTGCGCAGTACGGCATCGAGCTGATGTACCGCCCGGTGGGCAAGCCGCACTATGGGGGCCACATCGAGCGCCTCAATGGCACGTTGATGCAGCGCCTGAAGGGGTTGCCTGGCGCGACCGGCAACACAACGCGTGGGCGCAAGGAGCGCAAGCCCGAGGAGAAGGCCTGCTTGACCCTGGCGGAGTTCGAGNGCTGGTTGGCGTTGGAAATCGGGCAGAAGTACCACCACAGCGAACACCGAGGGCTTTTCGGAGGCACGCCTTTGGCCGCGTGGAATTCATTGGTCGAGTCGCGCCCGCCCAAACGCATCGCGCCAGGAGCCGATGAGGCACAGAGGGNGTTGATCAATTTCATGCCGTTGGTCTCCCGCTCGATTCAGGCCGACGGGCTGATCCTGTTCTACATCCGTTACTGGCATCCGGTCTTTGTGGTCTGGCGTGAACAAGGCCACCGGGNGCGAGTGCGCTACCACCCAGAGGATCTGTCACGAATTTACGCCAGCGCGGATGGCCGCAACTACGTCGAGGCACGCTATGCCGACCTGCGCCGGCCAAGCATCAGCTTGTGGGAGCAGCGCGCGGCGGTCAGGGCGCTGCGAGCAGGCAACGAGCCGCGCTTGTCCGAGGAGCTTGTTTTCAAGGCGATCGGGCAACAACGCCAGATCGNCAAGCGGGCCAAGCAACAGGTCCGCCGTGTCAAGGGCGGTAAGCCGCCTGAGATGCCGTGGACGTCGCCCGAGCGCGGGACCGAACCGGACGGTGTTGTCGACTACAGCAAGCCCGTGGAGCCTTTCGCAGTGGAGATTTGGTGATGGCGCGCGACCATCTGCACCCAACGGCCAGGAAGATGCTGGATTTGCCGCAGGACGAGCGGATTCGCGCGCTGCAGGTGGATCGCTGGATTGACTATCCCAGAGCGACAGAGGCCTTGCGGCGGGTGCGCAGGTTGCTGGAGACGCCCGAGCGCGAGCGCATGCCGTGTATGGTCCTGCACGGGCCGTCCAATATCGGCAAGACTTTGATCATGCGCAAGTTCTTGCGCTCGAACCCACCGAGTTTCGATGCCACCAGAGGNGTTGAGCAACGCACGGTGATTGCGATGCAGATGCCGCCGACGCCGGACCAGCGCAGGTTTTATCGTGCTCTCCTGTCCGTGATCGGTGCCCCCCAGGGCTCCAACTCGACCCTCGCGAGCTTGGAACAAGTGACCTGCGACGTCCTGCGTCGCATGCAGCCGCGCATGCTGATCGTCGACGAGGTCCACCATCTTCTGGCCGGCAGTCACCGGGAGCAACGCGCGTCGTTGAATTTGCTGAAGTACCTNGCCAACGAACTGAAGATCAGCATCGTCGCAATGGGCACCAACGATGCGCCCGTGGCCTTTCATACCGATGCGCAGATCTGCAGCCGCTTCACGCCGTTCGAACTCCCACGCTGGACGGAGTCGGAGGACTTCCGGCGCCTCCTGAGCGGTTTCGAGGCATTGTTGCCGCTGAATCGAGCGTCTCAGCTCACTCAGCGAGAGATCGTGCAGTACTTGCTCGCGGCCAGCGATGGGCTTCTTGGCGACGTATCCCGGATGCTTTCGGATGCGGCCGAACTTGCCATCCTCGATGGCAGCGAGGCCATCACACTGATGCACCTGGAGACGGTTGCTCATGCCAATGTATAGGTCTTGGCCGGTCGTGCCGCGGCCATTTGATGACGAGGCATTTGGCAGCTGGTTTGGTCGTATCGCAGCCCGATACAGAATCCGCGTGGACGAGTTGGCATCGGCGGCAGGAGTGAGTCTGGATCATGAAGGTTTGTGGCTGGTGAGCAGGCCACCGCAGGGCCAAGCGCTGCAACGCCTGGCCATGTTGTGCCGACTTCCGGCCAGGGNGATAGACGCGATGGCGCCACAAACCCTGGTGGTCTCGCGCCGCTTTTGGTACTGCTACCCGTGCCTGGACCTGAATCAGCAGGACGTCTTGTCGCCGTATTGGCGGGCCGCCTGGCTTGCGCAGGGCGCAGATATTTGCAGTACCCATCCGGGAGACGTCTGGTGGATTGAGGCGGAGACGATCAAGCGCTGCGCGCACATGCGCGATCTGGTCAGGTACATCAGGCGCAAAAAGGAAGGACTGGTCGTACAGGAGCGGCGCAAGGCACTGCGGCTGTATCCGTACACTAGCGAATTCCGTGGNCTTCGTTAGTCTGACGCAGAAACACCCACAGAAAACGGACGCTAGCAGATTTTGTGGCATTGTCACGTTAACGGCCAGAAGGCGCAGCACGGGCAGGTGGCGTTGCGGTTCAGAAGGCGGNGGACGGATCTTGGGCAAGGCCGGTGAAAGAGCGCCATGCGTCAAAGCGCGCGGCCAGTTGCTTGCGGTACAGCGATGCGCGTAGCAGATGGCGCTTGATCGCAAAGTGCTGGCGGATCGGACCGAAGCTTGAGAGAAAAGCCTGGGCGCGCGCGAGCCTGCGAAAGCCCCTCATGCGCCGCTCCCGTTCACGGGTGGGCTGATGGCTGTTCTCGGCACGGTTGTTCACCCGCGCGCAGGCTTTCACGAAGACATGCCTGACTTTCGCAAGCGCAGGGATGTCGGCCTTGGCTGCCGGGTAGCTGCGCAGCTGGTCGGTCACGATCTTGCAGGGCACCTCAGGGCAGGCGGCCAGCACGCGCTTGAAGAAGCGCTTGGCTGCACCCTTGTCGCGGCGCTTCTGTACAAGGACGTCGAGCTCGGCGCCATGCTGATCAACGGCGCGCCACAGAACGTAGGGCTCACCGCGCAGCGTCACGAACATCTCGTCCAGATGCCAGGTGGACCCCGGCTTGCGGCGCACAGCCTTGGCCCGGTGCGCAAAGCTGGCGCCGAACTTGTCGCACCAGCGACGGATCGTCTCGTAGCTGAGGACCACGCCGCGCTCGAACATCAGCTCTTCGATGTCACGCAGGCTCAGCTGAAACCGGTAGTACCAGCGCACCGCCTGGCTGATCACCACCGCCGGGAACCGATGGCCGTGATACGGCGACTTCGACTTTGTCATCCGGCAACCTTACAGCATCGCCAACGTGACAATGCCTCACCGACATCTTTGAGTCGAACGGGGGGGCAGACAAATACTTGGACTGGTTTATGCCGTAAGCCCAAGACTCTTGACGTGCCCCCTTAGGGTCAGAGATCGGTGGAACCCAACACCACAACGGATGAAGCGTGCAGCCATTTGACGCCATCCGACGTGCCGTTTGCCACCGCCCCTCGGAGAGGTCTGTACTCGCAACCGACCCAACCGTCCCACTGCCCTGCCGCGACCATCTCGTCAATCAAATCGAACAAATAGCCGTAGTTCACTTCACCGATGTCCGGCTCGTGTCGCTCTGGCACACCGGCGATCTGCAGGTGACCGACGCGTCCGGTCGGCAGGTACTGGCGCAGCTTCATGGCCAGGTCGCCTTCGACGATCTGGCAGTGGTACAGGTCCATCTGCACCTTCAGGTTGGGCATCCCGACCATCTCGATGATCTGGTGTGCCTGGTCCTGGCGGCTCAGAAAGAAGTGCGGCATGTCGCGTGCGTTGATGGGTTCGATGAGCACGTCGCAGCCCCTCTTTGCCGCTTGCTCGGCGGCCCAGCGCAGGTTGTCCAGATAGACCGGCTGCACGTCTTCGCGCCGCACACCCTCGGGCACCAGACCGGCCATCGCATGCAACCGGGGACAGTCGAGCGCAGCGGCATATTCCAGGGCTTTGTGCACGCCCTCCCGGAATTCGGCTTCTCGACCGGGCAGCGAGGCCAGGCCGCGTTCACCAGCGTCCCAGTTGCCCGGCGGCATGTTGAAGAGAACCTGCTGGAGGCCATGGGCCTTCAACCGAGACGAGAGCTCCTGAGCGGGGTAGGCATAAGGAAACAGAAATTCGACGGCCTGGAATCCATCCTTCGCAGCGGCTTCGAAGCGATCGAGAAAATCGAGTTCCGGATAGAGCATCGACAGGTTGGCGGCAAAACGGGGCATGGACGTGGTTCTCCTACCAGCGGGCACCAAAGTGGCGGCGCAGGTCTTCGATGTGTGAGGATTCAAGTGGCGCCGCATGGGGCCCGGCAAGCTGCAACAGCCTGGCGGTCTCCTCCAGCTCTTCCAGCGTCGCCATGGCGGCGCTGGGCGTGTCGTGCCACACGTTGGGGCCCAGGCGGGACAACATCACGGCGTGAATGGGGATGCCGAGTGCGCCGTAATGCGCGATGGTTTGCGCCACCTTCTCGGCAGCTTCGGGTGCACCCGGTCGGTGGTAGTCGATCACCGGCACGTGGCCGACCTTCATCACGAAATACGGTGTGAGTGCGGGCAACAGTTCGGGTGTCGTGTGCTGCAGGGTCAAAGCCACGCAGGGGGTCGAATGCGTGTGAATGACGCATTGCGTCCCGGCGTCGAATGGAGTCGCCGCCTTGTAGATGCTGGCGTGCAAAGCGATGGTCTTGCTGGCCCGATCGCCACTGCGTTGCTGCAGGTTCCAGTCAAGCCGCGCCAGCCGCGCCGGGTCGAGGAAACCGAGGCAGGCATCGGACGGTGTGATCAGGAAGCCGTCGTCCAGCCGCACGCTGATGTTGCCCGCCGTCGCGTGAACGTATCCCCGCTCGAAGAGGCTGGCACCGATGCGGCAGATCTCCTCGCGGGCTTTGGCGTCGCTCATGGAAGCACCTTGAAAGCTTTCGTGAAGAAGTCTTCGCCGCCAAAATTTCCGGACTTCAGCGTGAGATGCAGGCCCGCACCTTCGGCGGTGCCGACTCTCGCGTAGCACCAGGGCACACCAGGGTCGATCTGCGGCCCGATCTGCAACTGCGCAATACCCAGCGCCTGCACGCAGGCACCCGAGGTTTCGCCCCCTGCCACCACCAGTTGCCGCACACCGAGAGAAACCAGCCGCTGTGAGATGGCGGCAATGCAGCGTTCGACCATCGCGCCGGCTTCCATGCCGCCCAGTCTGCTCTGCGTTGCCGCCACCGACTCGGGCGTGGCCGTGGAATAGATCAATNCCGGTCCAGCGCCTTCGGCGAGCAGCGGCGTGGCCCAGGCGATAGCGTCGCCCTCGACGTCCTCGCCTGCCGCGATCCGCATCGGGTCCAGCGCGAAGGCCGGCTTTCCCGTGGCGATGAAATTCGCCACCTGCTGGTGGGTGGCCTGGGAACAGCTGCCGGACACCACGGCTTGCAGCCCCTGGGCGACCGGCAGTACGCCGGCGCTGGCGGATGGCGCAATGCCATGGTTGGGTGGCAAGCCGATTGCCACGCCTGATCCAGCGGTGACCAGGCGCATGTCCGCCAGCGCCGGACCCAAGCGAAGGAGATCCTCGTTGGAAAGGGCATCCACCACGGCGATGCTCACCCCCTCGTCCTTGAGCGCCGCGATTCGAGCGCGAATGGCATCAGCGCCCAAAGCCACAGTCCGGTAGTCGATCAGGCCTACTTGGCGATGGCACTGCGCCTGTAGCACGCGCACCAAGTCGGGATCGGTCATGGGGGAGGGGATGGTCCTTCATGCCGCTCTCACTCAGCAGCACGTCGCCAACGAACAGATGGCCCTTGAAGACCGTGCGGCCGTTGTCGGGAAACGCCGGTGTGGCGATCGTGAAATCGCAACCGATGGCGTTCATCAGCGCTTCGGTCACGGGGCCGATATTGCCCTTGGGCGTGCTGTCAAAGGTCGAGCAGTACTTGAAGTAGATCTGGCGCGCGCCCTGTGCGGAGAGCCAGCCCCAGGCCGCCAGCGATTGTTCGATGGCATCGGATGGCGCAATGGNGCGCGACTTGAGCGCGACCACCACGGCGTCCACATCGGCCTCGATGGGCCCGGCAGGCACACCGATGGTCTGAACCACCCGCATGCCGGCGCGCACCAGGTTGTTCGCCAGATCGCTTGCGCCCGTGAAATCATCTGTAATGCAGCCCAACAACAAGGTCATGACACGCTCTTGGGCAGTTCGATGCCCGGGAAAATCTTGATCACGGCGCTGTCGTCCTCTTTCGCGAAACCGGCAGTCGAGGCTTGCATGAACATCTGGTGCGCGGTCGAAGACAGCGGCAGCGGAAACTTGCTTGAACGCGCCATGTCCAGCACCAAGCCAAGATCCTTCACGAAGATATCGACCGCAGACAGCGGCGTGTAGTCGCCAGCAAGCACGTGGGCCATGCGATTTTCGAACATCCAGCTGTTGCCCGCGCTGTGCGTGATGACTTCGTACAAGGCATCCGCGTCCACGCCCTCGCGAAGCCCCAGCGCCATGGCTTCCGCCGCGGCCGCGATGTGCACCCCGGCCAGCAACTGGTTGATGACCTTGACCTTGCTGCCCGAGCCCGCGCAGTTGCCGAGGCGGTACACCTTGCCTGCCATGGCGTTGAGCACGTCGTCTGCCTTGGCATAGGCTTCGGGCCTGGCGGCGGTCATCATGGTCATCTCACCGCTGGCGGCCTTTGCCGCGCCGCCGGAGATGGGCGCATCGATGTACAGGATGCCGAGTTGTGCCAGGCGCTCTTCAAAGCCTACCGAGACCTTGGGATCCACGGTGGAGCACATGACGAAGACGCTGCCGGGCGGCATGCTGGCGGCCACGCCGTCGGCACCGAAGAGCACGCTTTCGGTCTGCGCTGCGTTGACGACGACCGACACCACGACGTCGCTGGCGGCCCCGAGCTCGGCCAGCGTGGNGCAGGCATGGCCACCATCGCGGGCAAATGCCTGCGCCGCTTCCGGGCGCACATCGAACACTTCCAGCGCGTAACCCGCACGGCGAAGCGACTTCGCCATGCCCAGACCCATTGCGCCAAGGCCCACTACACCAACACGGTTCATTTCAATTCTTTCGAGAACGGTTCAGATCAGGAAGTCGACGACGGCATCGCTGTTCGTCAGCATCATCAGATGGCCACCCGGCGCCTCGAGCACAGGCCAACCAGCGGCACGCGCGATGGCCGCGTACTTCAGATACGGCTGCGGATCCCGGTCACTGGCCAGCAGGTATCGACCAGGGAACGTGGTCACGTCGGCCTGCGGCAAGGTCACGGGTTCGGCGAAGCTGCGCAGCGGTTGCGGTGTGAGCTGGCTGGCGACCGCTTGCTGCATCTGCGCCGAAGGCAACTGGAATTGCGCGGCATCGGGCGGCGGCATCCACCAGCCTTCGCCCTCGGTGGTGGCGGCCTTGACGTAGCGTTCGGCGGCCTCGGGGGTGGTGAGCTCCAGCATGGGCTTGCCGGCTGTGGAAATCACCGCTTCGAGCCAGGCGATCTCCACAAGGCGCGAACGCAGACGCTCCAGCAGGGCCGGTCCGAGCAGTCCCGCATAGGAGTGCAGCACCAGGGTGACCCGTTGCAGGTCGAGCGCTTCGATGAGCTGCGCGACATCGTTCACATGGGTATCGGCGCTGATGTCGCGGGTGAGTCCGGCACGGCGGTGCGCCAGGCCGCTCAGCGTGGGCGCGTAGGTGCGGCGTCCCAGGCGCTCGAGCTTGCCGGCGACCTCGTGCCAGCACCAGCCGCCATGCCAGGCGCCGTGCACCAGCACCACGGGACCGTTGTTCTTCGTGCTCATGGAAAGGACGTCCCCCCGGGCTCAGGTGTTCTGGGCCTGGGCCGCCATGCCGTCGGGGCCGAACCCCGCGCCCACGGCCTTGGCCTTCTCGGCCAGCGCGGCATCCCACATGACGCGACCCGGCGTCTTGCCACCCAGGACAGACACCAGCATCCCGCCCGTCACCGGGTCATCACCATCCAGGCTGCGGAAGGCGCGGTGCACGAAGGGCGGCACGCTGATGGTGTCACGCGGGCCCAGGGTGATGGTGTGTGTCTTGCCCGTGGCACCATCGATCCAGTCGAGTTCCCAACGGCCAGCCTGCACGACGAAGACTTCTTCGCTGTCGTGCCAATGCATGGCCGCGCCGCAGCCCTTCGGCGCGACGATGTAGTCCACATGGAAATTTTCCGCCGCGGCGATGCTGGGCCTGAAGTTGGGGTCGTCGGTGACGCCGGAGCCGATCACGCTGTACAGCGTGCGCTCGTGGCCCTTCACGTAGGTGTCGACGAAGGCGCGCGGGCTGGCGGGAATGCCGCCCCAGCGGGCCACGCGTTTGGCCATCTCTTCGGGCGAAAGGGCTTGCGAAGGGGCGACATATTCGTTCCAGGAGTCGATCAGTGTTTGCTTGTTCATGGTGTGGTTCCTTGAGCGGTTCGGTTCAGCCTTTGACCGCGCCTGCGGTCAGGCCGGTGATGATCTGTTTGGCGGCGACGAAGGTGAAGATCAGCGGTGGCAGCGCGATGAGCACGCCGGCGGCCATGATCTTTCCCCACTCCACGCCCGTGTCGGTGATGTAGTTGGAGATCGACGCGGGCAGGGTTCGCGTGATCCGATTGGTCAGGATGAAGCTCAGGATGAACTCGTTCCAGGCCAGGCGGAAAGTGAAGATGGCGGCCGCGGCCAGGCCAGGCTTGATCAGGGGCAACACGATCTTGTAGAACACCTTGAACGGGCCGCAACCGTCGATGGCGGCGGCCTCTTCCAGCTCGATCGGCAACTGGTCGATGAAGCCGTACAGCAGCCAGATGGTGAAGGGCAGGTTCAGGGCCACGTACACCAGCACCACGCCGGACAGCGTGTCGCCGATCCCCCAGGCGAACCAGATCACGAACACCGGCACGGCCAGGACGGCGGGGGGCAGTGTGCGCAGAATCAACGTGGAGTAGCTTAGTGGCTCGCGTCCCAGGAAGCGAAAACGCGCCATGGCATACGCGCACATCGTGCCCAGCATCAGCGTGATGAGCGTCGCGGACAGCGAGATCTTCAGGCTGTTGAGCATGTAGCGATCGATGTGGTTGTCCTGCACCACCGAGCGGTAGTTGTCCAGCGTCGGCGCGAACAGCCACGACCACTGCGTGTCGAAAATCTGGGTTTCGGTTTTCAACGACGTCATCGTCATGATGACCAGCGGCAGCAGGCACGACGTCGCAAGCAGCGTCAGCATCAGGTAGTGCAGCGGCGAGCCGCGCGGCACTGTTTCGGGTTTGCTCATCGACGGGCCTTGGCTTTCAGGGGATTGGAGATCAGCAGGATGGCGACGGACAGTGCCGAAACGATGACCAGCAGAAGGATCGACAGTGCCGAGGAATAGCCGAGCTTCTGGCCGATGAAGGCCGCCTTGAAGATGTGCAGGGAGAACAGCTCGGTGCTCAGGCCCGGTCCGCCAAAGGTCATGACATAGATGACCTCCAGTCCCCGGAAGCCATCGATCATTCGCGCCAGCAGCGTCACGATCAGGATGGGCTTGAGGATCGGCAGCTTCACCCGGACGATCTGTTGCCACCAGTTCGCGCCATCGATGCGGGCCGCCTCCATGACGCTCTCGTCCAGGCCTTGCAGGCCGGCCAGCACCATGATGATCACGAACGGCGTCCATTGCCAAATGTCGGTGACCACCATGGCGGTGAACGCCAGCACCGGGTCGGCCAGCCAGGCCTGGGGCGACAACCCCAGCCACGAGACCGCGTGGTTGACCGGCCCGAAGTTGGCGTCGAACAGGTAGCGCCAGATCAGGCCCACGCAGATCGGGGCGATCATCATCGGCAGCACGAAGATCGTGCGGAAGAAGCGCATGCCGCGCACGGGCTTCTCCAGGAACAGCGCGAGCGCCACGCCCAGCACGAGTTCGGCAGACACCGCGATCAGCACGAAGGCGACCGTGATGCCCATCGACGTCCACACTTGCCCGGAGGTCAGCATCTCGACGAAGGCATCGAGTCCGACGAACCTGGCGGTGTCGAACTCGGTGCCCATTGACCAGTCGTAGAAGCTGAGCTGCACCGCGCTCAGAATCGGATACATCAGCCCCGCCAGCATGACGAGCACGGCCGGCAGGATGTAGATGTAAGGCGTCAAGCGCGCCAGGCGAGCGGAAGTCATCGAACGCTTGCCTCAGCTCTTGAGCCAGCCGCCTTGGCGAACCGCATCTTCCGCAGCCTTCACGGCAGCGTCGAGTGCCTGCTTGGCGGGCTTGCGGCCGGTGATCACATCGGGAAGTGCCTGCCCGAGGATCTGCTGGCTGATGTGGTCCCACTCGGGGATCAGCGGCCGCCAGTCGGGGTTGGCGATCTTCAGGGACTCGCGCAGCGCGGGCAGCTCGAGGGCGTACTTCTTGCCGACTTCTGCGTTGTCCAGCGTGCTCCAGCGGTTCATGTTGCCGCCCGACAAGGCGATCTTTACATCCGCTTGTTTGCTGGTCATCCACTGCATGAAGAGGAAGGCCGCGTCCTTGTTGCGGGCGTTCTTCGGAATGGCCATGGCGAAGCCGCCGCTCTGCGCGGAGTGCTGCGTGCCCTTGGGATGCACCGCGTAAGCGACCTTGCCGGCGATGCGGCTCTTGGCCGGGTCCTGCACGGGGCCCATGATGGCGACCGAGTCGAGGTACATCNCGGCCTGGCCTTGCAGGAACGCGTTCTGCATCTCGCCGAAGCCGTAGCTCGGAATGCCGGCGGGGCCGGTGTCCACAATTTCCTTGAGGATCTCGGCGGCCCGCACGCCCTGCGCGTTGTTGAACGCGGCGCGCCAGTTGCTGTCGAACACTTCACCGCCATTGGGCGTGAGGTGCAACAGCCAGGCGGCTGTGATCTGGTGGCCCGTCTGGCCCCGCGAGGTCAGGCCACCGATGCCTTCCTTGTCCTTGATGACGCGGCAAGCCGCCAGCAAATCGTTGTAGGTTTTCGGAACAGCGATCTTGTGCTTTTCCAGGATGTCGGTGCGGTAGGCCAGTATTCCGGTTTCCGCGCCAAACGGAATCCCGTACGGCCGTGCGCCGGGGCCTGGCAAATACATCTTGGGCCCACCGACCAGGGCGTTCGTGTCCCAGTACTTGCCGATGATGTCCTTCTGGTCCCATGTAGGGTCGGCGAGAGTCTTGTTGTTGAAGTAGCCGTCCAGCGGTTCCAGCAGACCCTTCTTGACGTATTCGGTCTTCCACATCACGACGTAGACCGCCACGTCATAGTCGCCGTTACCACGCTTGCCCATCTCGAGGACTTGTTTGTCCTTCATGCGCAGGTACTGCATCTTGTCGCGTCGACCTTGATGCCCGTCTCGGCTGTGAATTCGGCAAACAGCTTCTCGGCCTGGTCGTAGTGGGGATGCGCCGGGTAGTTGATGACGATGGTCTGGCCCTTGTACTTGGCGTAGCGGTCCTGTGCCATCGTGTGCGCCCATGGCCCCAGGGCGGCGCTCGCGGCGGCCCCTTGAAGCAGTTGACGTCTCTTCATGCTGGTTGTCTCCGGTTGGTTGAATCAAAGGCCGAGGGATCGGCCATGCTCGCCAGGCTCAAAGGCGTAGATGCTTTCGAGCGGAACGTGGACTGGAACCGTCTGGTTGATGAGCCCCATGTGGTTGCCAGGTGCGGTGAACGTGACGCTGCTGGCCTCGTCCAGCAGCGTGCAACTGAGCACGCTTTCCGTGCCCAGGTACTCACAGACATTGACCCGCAGAGAGAACCCCAGGCCGTGGTCGCTGGCGCCGAGCTGGATGGCCTGCGGTCGAATGCCCAGGACCACCGATTGACCGATGAAACGGTGTGCAGTGGCCTTCATGGATTCAGGAACCTCGCAGCCGAATCCTGTGCCCACGAACCGGAGCTGTCCCTCCACATCCTTCACCGTGGCGTTCAGGAAGTTCATGGTCGGGCTGCCGATGAAGCCCGCCACAAAGCGGTTCAGTGGGCGGTTGAAGACTTCATCGGGGATGCCCATCTGCTGGATGCAGCCCTGGTCCATGACCACGATGCGATCGGCCAGCGTCATCGCCTCGATCTGGTCGTGCGTGACGTACACGGTCGTCTTGCCGAGCCGGCGGTGCAGCATGGCGATCTCGATGCGCATGTGGCCGCGCAACTTGGCGTCGAGGTTGGACAACGGTTCGTCGAACAGGAACACCTTGGGCTCGCGGACGATTGCGCGTCCCATGGCGACGCGCTGGCGTTGACCGCCCGAGAGTTCCTTGGGCTTGCGGTCCAGCAGGTGCTTGATGTTCAACACCTGGGCAGCGGCGTCGACGCGCTGGGCGATGACGGCCTTGGAGGTGCCGGAGAGCTCAAGCGCGAAGCTCATGTTTTGCGCTACGTTCATGTGCGGGTACAGCGCGTAGTTCTGGAACACCATCGCGATGTCGCGGTCGGCCGGTGTGGCGGCCGTCACGTCCCTCCCATCGATCAGGATGCGGCCCGAGGTGGGTGACTCCAGGCCGGCAATCATGCGCAGGGTGGTCGACTTGCCGCAGCCCGAAGCACCGACCAGAACAATGAATTCACCGGCGGCAGCGCTCAGGTCCATCTCCTGGACCACCTGGACGTCACCAAAGCTTTTGGCGATTTTTTGAAGTTGCAAATAGGACATCAGTACGCAGCCTGTCGGGTAGAGGGGCCGGCGAGCTCAAGCTCGTCCGAATGAAAGGNGAGTTCGATCTTCAGACCCGCCGGGTCGTGCAGGAACACCTGGTGCAGAGGCATGCCGGGTACCGGGGCCTCCCGCCAGTCGACGCCTTGCGCCGCGAGGTGCTCGCGGGTTTCTTTTAGCCCGGTCGCGCGCAGCGAGATGTGGTTGAGCTTGCCCGTGGGCAGCGATCCGGAGGGCTCGGATTCACCGAAGGGCGCATTGCCCGCGAGGTGCACCAAGGCCTGCTGGCGCGCATACAGCCAATGACCGGGGAACGAAAACGACGGGCGATCACCCTCTCGGAGCCTCAGCACGCGCACGTAGAAATCCAGCAACGCCGGCAGCTGGGCCTCTTGTACGCGCAGGGTGAAATGGTCGATGTGCTGGACGTGCATGACGCACCTCGCATGATATTGATATGGTCATCATATGAATTGAGTGAGCCATTCACATCTGGGTTATCCCTTATTTCGTGGGGTCGGTCAGGGGCGCTGCGCGTCCGGCGCCAAGCCGCTCATGAGCACGCGAGCCAGCACGGCACCTTCCTGGCGCCAGAAGGCAGGGTCGGCTTCTTCGATGCGGCGGATGGCGTTGTTCATGTGGTCGAAGGCAGCCGCCCGCGCCGCTGCGGCGTCGTTCGACTCGATGGCGGCCAGGATGGCCTGGTGTTCTTCTTTCACCTCGCGCGCGAAGTCGCCACGTCGGGCTTCATTGGCCCGCGTCACCCGTGTCGCACCGTGCAGGAACTGACTCAGGTACTGCAGCGTGCTGAGAAGAAAGGGGTTGCTCGCGGCGTCGGCGATGGCCCGGTGGAACGCCACGTCTTCCTGCACGCCATCACCGCCCGCCTTCACGGCCCTGTCCAGGGTCACGATGGCCTGGCGGATCTGACGAACGTCTGCCTGGGTGCGGCGCTGCGCCGCCAGCCCAGCCACCTCGGCCTCCAGTGCGCGCCTGACCTCGACCATCTGAATGACCGCCTCTTTCGAGACCGCGTAGCTCGCATCAAAACTCAGCGGTGGAATCGTCGCCTCCAGCACGTACACGCCGCTGCCTTGGCGCGATTCCACCAGGNCCACCGACTTCATGCGCGACACGGCCTCTCTCACGACCGTGCGGCTGACCGAGAACTGCTCTGCCAGCTCGGGCTCCGTGGGCAGCCTGTCGCCCGGACGCAAGCGCCCTGAGCGGATCTCTGCGGACAAGGCATCGGCCACACGCTCCGAGAGTCGGGCACTGGGTGCTATTGCGGGAAAGTGGGTCGGGCTCGACATAGAACTTGTCCGCAAATAGTAGACTCACGTTCTGAGTCGCAGTTTGTGCGACGTCGAGGCGAGGTTGATGGTTGCCAAGCGGGTTGACTCATGGGTTGTGACGGACGATTTCTGGCAGCGTGTCGAACCGCTGATTCCACGACGCGAGC
>G312J29652_10000161_pt1 | contig 14699 bp, 17 predicted proteins | sample EareggfetidaYelm_FD_29652 | JGI IMG/M metagenome (IMG submission 29652) | reverse complement strand
CCAGCCGCTGGCGGCCAGCATGGCTGCGGCCAGGGTTTCCTTGAGCGGCGCGTCGCCCGTGTCCGCGCGCCAGCCGCGCTTGAACAGTGGCTCGCCCGAGGTGTCGATGTAGAGCGTGGCCTGGTCGGCGGCCAGGTGCAGGTGGATGCGCACATCGGGCCGCCGGGTGTCCACGTCGGGCCGCACTCCGCTTTTGGCGCGAAAGCGGTCGGCCACGGCGTCCTTGATCTTCAGGCCGGCGTAGTTCAGGCTGGGCAGCGGGCTGTGCTGGGCCGTCACTTCGACCTTGAAGCTCTGGCGCGCGGTGAACCACTGTTCCCAGGCCACGTCGCTGGCGGCGGCGTACAGGTCGTTTTCCGAGCGGCACGGGCGCTGGGCCAGTTGCACCAGCACGCGCTGGGCCATGCGGCTGTGCAGGTTCAGCCGCAGCGCGTCGCGCCAGGAGGCTTGCAGCAGCACGCCGCCACGGCCGATGAGCAGGTCTTGCCCGGTCAGGCCGGTGATGCGGTGCACCTCATCGGCCAGGTAGTTCTCGACGCCTGCGGCGCAGGGCAGGAAAAGCGGCAGTGGGTTCATCAAAGCGTCCGGCGCAGATTGGCCGGCGCGATCTTGAGCGCCTCGCGGTACTTGGCCACGGTGCGGCGCGCGCACTCTATGCCCTGCTCTTTGAGCAGGTCGGCGAGTTGGCTGTCGGACAAGGGCTTGGCCTGGCTTTCCGCAGCGACGAATTGCCGGATCAGCGCGCGCACGGCGGTGCTCGATGCGTTGCCGCCGGTTTCGGTGCCCAGGCCCGAGCCGAAAAAGTATTTCAGTTCGTAGGTGCCTATCGGGGTGGCCATGTATTTGGCGGTGGTCACGCGGCTGATGGTCGATTCGTGCAGGCCCAGTTCGTCGGCGATGTCGCGCAGCACCAGCGGCCGCATGGCCAGTTCGCCGTGGGTGAAGAAGTTTTTCTGCCGCTCGACGATGGCGCGCGAGACGCGCAAGATGGTGTCGAAGCGCTGCTGTATGTTCTTGATGAACCAGCGCGCTTCCTGCAGGCGTTGCTGCATGCCCTGGTGGCCTGCGCCGCCCTTGTGGCCGCGCAGCGCGCCGGCGTAGATATCGTGCACGCGCAGGCGGGGCAGCACGTCGGGGTTGATCTGCACGATGAAATGCTGTCGGCCGTCGCGCCCATTGGCGCGCCCGGTTTTGCGCACGATCACGTCGGGCACGATGACGTTGCGCTGCACATTGGCAAAGCGGCGCCCCGGGTGCGGCTCCAGGCGGGCGATCAGGGCCATCGCGGCGCGGGTGCCCTCCTGGCTGTCGCCGCAGACCTGGGTCAGGCGGCGCAGGTCGCGCCGGGCGAGCATTTGGAGCGGCTGCTGGCAGATGCGCAGGGCGGTTTGCACGGTCTGCGGGTCGGCGGCCGGCTCCCGCTCCCGTGCCAGGGCGTTGAGCTGTAGCGTCAGGCATTCGGCCAGATTGCGCGCGCCCACGCCCACCGGTTCCAGGCTTTGCAGCAGGCGTTGGGCGACGGTGAAGCGGTGCACCAGTTCTTCGATTTGCTCCGGGTTCTGCGGGCCGGCCAGGGCGCCGGCCAGTTCTTCGAGCGAGTCTTCCAGGTAGCCGTCGTCGTTGAGCGATTCGATCAGGAAGTACAGCGCGGCGCGGTCGATTTCGGACAGGCGCAGCGCCAGCGCCTGGCGGTGCAAGAAGGCGGCCAGCGATTCTTCGCTCTGGGCCAGTTCGGTGGCTTCGATCCCGTCGCCTTCGGCATCGTTGTGCTGGCTCGCCGGCGCGTCGCCGCCCCATTCGGCATCGCTGGGCGCCATCTCCACGCTGCCGTCGCCGCCCCAGTCGGGCTCGTCCGCAGCGCTGCCCGGGGTGTCGGCGTCAGGGAGCGTTTCGGCGCTGCTGCCGGTTGCGGCGGAAAAGAGCACTTCGTCGGCGCTGTAGTCATCGGCTTGCGCTGGCGTGTCGGCGCTGTCCAGGCCGAACTCCTCGCGCGGGGCCTCGTCGGACATGCGTTCGAGAAACGGGTTTTCATCGAGCATCTGCTCGATTTCCTGCGTCAGTTCGAGCGTGGACAGTTGCAGCAGCCGGATCGACTGCTGCAACTGAGGGGTCAGTGTGAGGTGCTGCGAGACGCGCAGTGACAGACCGGGCTTCATCACATCCTGAAATGCTCGCCGAGGTAGACGCGGCGCACCTCGGCGTTGTCAACGATCTGTGACGGTGTGCCTTGCGCGAGCACGCGGCCATCGCTGATGATGAAAGCGTGATCGCAAATGCCCAGTGTCTCACGCACGTTGTGGTCAGTGATCAAGACACCGATGCCGCGTGCCTTGAGGAAACCGATGATACGCTGGATCTCGATCACGGCGATGGGATCGATGCCGGCAAAAGGCTCGTCGAGCAGGATGAAGCGCGGCTGCGTGGCCAGCGCCCGGGCGATCTCGACACGCCGGCGCTCGCCGCCGGACAAGGCCAGCGCCGCAGAGGCGCGCAGCGGGGCCACGCGCAGTTCTTGCAGCAGTTCGGTCAGCCGCTCTTCGATGGTCTCGCGGGCGAGCGGTTGGCCATCGGCTGCGCGTTGCAGTTCCAGCACCGCGCGCACGTTTTCTTCGACCGAGAGTTTGCGAAAGATCGATGCCTCCTGCGGCAGGTAGGACAGGCCCAGGCGCGAGCGCCGGTGAATGGGCATGCGGGCCACGGACTGGCCGTCGATGCGGATGTCGCCGGCGTCGCTGCGCACCAGCCCCACGATCATGTAAAACGAGGTGGTCTTGCCGGCCCCGTTGGGGCCGAGCAGCCCGACGACCTCGCCCTTTTGCACCACCAGCGACACATCCTTGACCACCTTGCGGTTGCCATAGGATTTGGCCAGGTGCCACGCCTCCAGGCGGCTTTCGGCCTCGGTGGCGGGGCCGTCGACGGGCACGGGTCGAGCGCTCACCGGGGGCTGCCCAGGCTGTTGTCGGGGCGCAGCACCGGGGCCGACGCAGGCGCAGCCGGTGCTGCGGCGGCCGGCGGCGGGTTCTTGGGCGCAAGCACCGCGCGCACGCGGCCAGCCGGCGCTGGCGCAGCCTCGGCGGCGTTGCCGGCCGGGGCCGATGGTTGGCCGTCCACCGTGAAGACCTCGGTCAGGTGGCTGTAGACGATCACGGCGCCGGTGATCTGGTCGCTCAGCAGCGCAGCGCGGTAACGGCGCAGTTCGGCACGGGTGCTCAGGCGCACGGTGTCGGCCTTGCCGTCGTATTCGATGCGCTCGCTCTCGCCCTCGATGAACTCCTCGGGCGCCCCGACCGGCCGGTCGCGCTTTTGCCGAAAGAAGGCGCGCTTGCCGGCTTCGGCCGTGACCAGGCCGTGCTGGTGGCCATCGGCATCCTGGCGCATCTCCAGCCGCGCACCACGCAGCACGATCGAGCCTTGGGTCAGCACCACATGGCCGGAAAACACGCTGGTGCGCGTAGGCTCATCGTGGCGCAAAGCGTCAGCCTCGATATTCATCGGCTGGGTGCGGTCGGCTTTTTCTGCATGGACGCGCCCCGAGGAGCCGGCCAGGGCGGCAAGCAGGAAAAGGGAAAGGAGGCCAGGGGTCATGGGCACGATAGTTGCTTGGGGCTGGTATTGTACCTGCTGCCCGATGGCCCCGATGGGTGCCTGGACGAAAAAATGCTCGCCGCACAGTGCGCGCCGGAATGATGACCGCATCGGCGTCGCGGCGGCTGCGTAGACTTGCTGCACCNAGCACATCACGCCGCCGTCAGTGTGGTCAGACCCTTGGGATTAAAGATCCTGAACGATTTGCTGCATGCCCCCGCACTTGAGCAACNCCCGTAACAATGCCTGTATGTTTGCCTTGGGCGAGTCTTGGAGCCAGATCAGCCGGGTTCGTGCCCGGTTGTATTTCGGAGGCAGGGGATGGACGCTCAGGCGCGATCGATCGACATAGGTACTCAGCACACTGCGCGGCATGAGCGCTACTCCCATGCCCACCGCGACGCACCCAAGGATCAAGTGATAGGAGCCGACTTCGACGATGCGCTGCGGTTTCGTGCGCGAGCGGGCGAACCAGTCTTCGATGCGTTGGCGATGGGGGCAACCTGGGTGGAAGGCAAGGATGGATTTCGACGGAATGTCCTTCGGTGACGCGATGGGAGGATGTTTGGCCTCGGCCACGATGACCAGTTCTTCTTCGTAAATCGCCGTCGCATCGAGCCGCTTGTCGGAAATCGGGTCAGCGATCAGGGCCGCGTCAAGCTTGCCATCCAAAACCAGTCGAACCAACTCGCGCGGGTCGTTGGAATAGAGCTCCAGCGACACGTCCGGGTACATCTCGTGGTAGAGGCCCAGTGGCTGCGGCAGGCGCACGGCGGCAGTGCTTTCCATCGCCCCCAGCCGCAGGACGCCTTGTGGCTGGTCGTTGCGCGTGGCCTCCGACGCTTGCTGCGCCAGATCGAGCAGCCGCTCTGCATAACCCATCAGCACTTTGCCGCCCGGCGAAAGTTGCAGCGTGCGGCCTGCGCGGATGAACAGCGGAACACCCAGCTTTTCCTCCAACTGTCGCACCCGCACCGTGATGCTGGACTGCGCACGATGCAGGGCTATCGCCGCCTTGTTGATTCCCCCTGCCTGCACGACTGCGCGAAAAGTGTGCAATTCCGACAATTCGATCATATCGGTTTCTTCGAATGCTTTGTTTCAAAAAATTCATTTTACACGATAGTCTTGCCTGCCTATATTCGGGATCGACAAGCAAATGCGATCTGCGCGTATCGGAGGTGATCATGAAAATCGGCGTCATCGGTATCGGCGTCATGGGCGAGCCTATCGCCCGCAATCTGCAAAAGGCAGGGATGTCCGTCAATGTGTATTGCCGCACGCCCGCTACGCGCCATGCGCTCGAGGAGAGCGGTATCACCGCAGCGGACTCCGCCATGGAAGCCATCCAGGCGAGCGACATGACGATTTTGCTGGTGCCCAGTGGTCAGGAGGTCGACCAGGTGCTCGAACGCGATGCCAGCGGTTGCATCCCCTTCAGTTTGTCGGGAAAGACCATCATCCTGATGGCAACTGTCGCGCCTTGCTACTCGCAGGCGCTGGCAAACGCTGTCATTGCGGCTGGTGGATGTTATATCGAAGCGCCTGTATCAGGCTCACGCAAGCCGGCAGAGACCGGGCAACTGGTGATTCTGGCTGCGGCGCCGCATGAGGCTTGGATAGCTGCGGCCATGCCGGTGTTTGATGCGATTGGCAAAAAGACCGTGCGCTGCGGCGCGGTGCCGACGGCCATGCGCATGAAACTCGTGAACCAGTTGCTGCTGATCGCTACCTTCGAGGCCATTTCTGAAGCGACGCACTTTGCCCGCGCATCGGGGCTGGACGTCAATCTGTTTCTGGAAATGGCATTGGCAGGCCCGCTTGCCAATGATGTGCTGCGCATGAAGGCGCCGAAGTTGCTGGCGGATGACTTCGGGCAGCAGGCGCCGATTCGCCATGTGTTCAAGGATATCAGTTTGGTCTGCGAAGAGGCGCAGCAGCGCGGCCTGTGGCTACCCATTGCCCTGGCCAATCGCGAACTGTTCGGGCAAGCCATGCAGAGGGGGCAGGCCAATGAAGATGCGATTGGCATCATCCAAGTACTGCGCAACAAGGTGGCGTCATGACCACCACGGCAACTCCATCATTCACACCGGCGCTGAACAAAGGGGGCGTGTTGTGCGCTCTGGCGGTTGCGCTGATCTGGTCGGGCTGGTCCGTTGCCACGCGCCTGGCGATGAAGACCACCCTGGCGCCAGCTGATGTGACCATGTTGCGCTTCGGGGTTGCCGCGCTGTTCCTGTGGCCCATCCTGCTGCGTCATGGCGTGGGCTTGCGGAGAATAGGCGTTGCCAAGGTTTGCATCATGCTCGTTGGTGCCGGTGTGCCTTTCATGATGGCGGCATCCATTGGCATGCGCTTTGCGCCGGCATCTCATGTGGCCACCTTGATGATAGGTTCGATGCCTATCTTCGTCGCGTTGCTGTCCGCGTTCTTGTATGGCGAGCGGTTCAGCCGTATGCAGGTGTGCGGCTTGCTCACGGTGGTTGTTGGCGCGGCTTGCATGGGCGGTTATGCGCTGATCGCTCATCGGGCCGCAGGCGAATGGCGTGGCGACCTGCTGTTTCTGTGTGGCGGATTGCTCTTTGCCAGTTATACGGTGGTGCAGCGGCGCTCCGGCATCAGCCCCTGGCACGCGACAGCGCTGGTCAATGTGGGTTCGGCGTTGATCTTTGCGCCCATTTATTGCCTGCTCCTGAGCCCTGCCATCTTCACTGCGCCACTGCAGGATGTGCTGCTCCAGGTGGTGGCTCAGGGAATCTGCGTTGCCATTGTCGCCATGTTTTTTTATGCCGAGGCGGTACGCAGGCTCGGGGCGTCGCGTGCTGCGATCTTCGGCGCGCTGTCCCCTGCGCTGGCAGTGCTGCTCGGCATGCCCGTGCTCGCCGAGTTTCCGAGCGCTGTGAGCCTGGCGGGGATTGCGCTGGTGATGGTTGGCGTGGTGCTGGTAGTGACGGGGGCCAAGCCAAAGGGGGCTGACCGCGCCGGAAATATCTCAACTGACCAATGAACAGGGACAAAGATGGAAACGTTACTGACGCCCATGATGAACGGCTGCGATGGCACGGCTGAATTGCGGGCAGCCATATCGCATGCATTCGTGGCGATCACGGACTACTACCTGACGAGTCAGATTTACGTCGGCAAGTACGACAAGATTTGAGAGCTGGATTATTCAACCCGGAGAACGAGAAAACCATGCCCCAATTCTGGCAACTGGCGGATTCGAGCAAAACGGAGGCGGAGTACCGCGCTGACTCTCGGCCAAAAGCTTTGCAAACGCTGCCGTTGGATTCGCTTCAAAGAATCTTTGTCCAGTACCGCTTTTTTACGAAAGAGATCGCCCGATCGCCTGATCTGAAGGAAGAGATCCGTGTGGGCTATGAGAAGAGCAAGACTGCATGGGATCAGTTCTGGGCCAACATCTTTGATGCGGAGCAGGCCAAGTCTGACAGTGCAGTGTTGGAATCGCCGACGCCCACTTGAGCGGTTCGGCGCGACGAATCATCATGCGCGGGCCAGCCGGGGGAGTGGCGCCGATCTCGTCCCTGTCCTCCAGGCCGATCCGTTTGATCCGCCGTGCGATGTGCAAAGCAAGGTTCATCGCACGAGCGTCGCTTCGAAGATGGCAAGATGGAACGGCCACCGGATGGGCCACCCCGATTCAGGCATTCGACCCGAACGAGGCCACCCAACGCGGTGGCCTCGCTGCTTGTGCAACCCCATCACGGCAGCGCGTCATCAGGGGCCACTGGCCGGGTGTAGGCCGTGACCTGGACGCCGGCACCGCCGCCCTTGTTGATCAGCGGGATGAACTCGTCGGCGTGGACGTTGATTGGCACCTTGGTGCTGGCCGATGCGCCCGGCAGGCCGTCGTCGATGCCGTGCTTGTAGATGTGGCCGGCGACCGACACCAGGTCGGAGAACATCGAGTTGCCCACGGCTGCGGCCACCTCGGCATCGGACAGCGCATCCAGCCCGACGTAGACCACCGCGCGCTTTCGGATGATCTGCATCCAGTCGAAGATCGGCCGCGGGTCCGCGAGGTCCGAGTAGTTCGGGGCCAGGAGTTGGGCGATCTTGCCGGTGGTCAGTTTCTCCAGCAACGGCAACAGGCTGGCGACGATCTTGTCGAAGTAGGTGCGGTCGTAGCGCACCGCGGAGCGCAGCCCGTCCAGCACCGGGTCGTACACGCGCACCTGCGACAGGTATTGCTCCAGCGCCACCACGCGCTTCTCGCGACCGACCATGTGACGGGGAATGGTCTTGTCGTTCAGGCGCCCTTCGAGCTGGACGATGATCTCCCAGGCCTTGGGCTCGGCCTTGGCGAAGAAGTGCTGGGCGTACTCGATGAACAGCGCGTCTATGTTGACCACGTGCCGCTGGATCAGCAGGTAGTCGGGGCGCTGTCCCAATTCCACCAAGGCGCGGGCGATGATGTTCACGAAACGCCAGGCGAACTCGCGGAGCGCGGCACTGTTGCCTTCGCCAGAGAGTTGGCCCGCGATGCGCGTGGCGACTTCGGAGATGCGCCCGAACCGGCCCACGGCGTTGTAGCGCGCGGAAATATCCGGTCCGCCCAGGTGAAAGACGTAGAACTCGCCCTCGCGTCCGGCGCGCTTGGCCTCGACGTACATGCGCTTGAGCAGGTCGGCATCGCCCTTGGGGTCGAAGACGATCACGACTTCGTGCTGGCCACCCACCTTGCGCCGGATGTCCTGGGTGATGAACAGTTCGGCCAGGCGGGTCTTGCCCACGCGCGTGGTGCCCAGCACCAGGGTGTGGCCCACGCGCTCGCCCAGCGGCAGCGTGACGTCGACCTCGAGCGGCTCGATGCCGTGCAGGCGCGGCAGGCCACCCACCGGCGGTAGCGGGCGCACCGGGTTGAGCGGATGGTCCCAGGCCAGCGCCCTGGCGAGCCCGAACACCGGGAACGGCGCGAACTCCAGCCGCTCCTCCAGCCGCCGGGTCACCCGGTAGCTGGCCGTCGGCTCCACGTAGCGCCGGAATTCGGGCCGGTAGGTCTGCATCAGCCGGTGTGTGTGCCGCTGGTCCCAGCGGAATCCACGGCCGACGAACAGCCGCTGCTGGCTCACTGGCACGTTGCGGCTGGTCATCACGTAGCGCGGCAACCTCCTGATGTTGCGCCGATAGCGCAGGATGGCCCAGGCGTCGCGCAAGCGGATCGCGCCGAAGGCCAGGAAGCCCAGCGCGCTGCCCAGACCCGGCAGGGGACTCAGCGCGAGCGACCACGGTGCCGCCACGCAGAGAAACGCGGCGACCGCGCATACCGCAACGGTGTAAAGCTCCACCGCTGGCCGCAGCAGAACCTCGATGGCGTGCGGCTGGGCCATCGGGCTCGGCTCACTGCTCGATGCCCGTGGCGGTGATCAGTGCCGGGTAGTGGTGCAGGTTCAGCCTTTCGGCAAACTCGTCGCCGGAGGCCGGCGCCAGGGTCAGACCGGGCGCGAGCCTGCGCAGTGCGGCCAGCGCCTCGGCCGATTCGACGTTAACCACCAGGCCCAATGCGCCCAGCTCGCGCAGCGCCGGTGCCCGCAGGCGCAGCCAGGCGCGTGAGCGGTCGTCGTCGCCGACCAGGAACAGCGGCATCAGCCCGGGGGCACGGATGACCCGGCGTGTCACCTCGCCGGGCGACAGCCGCGCCGAGCGCACCGGCAGCATGGCCGCCTCGCTGCCGGCCTGGGGCGAGGGCGGCGTGGCTGGCGCGTGGGGGGCGTCGATGCGAGGCGGAACCAGCCCTGCTTGCCCGGTGCGCGGCTGCGGGTTCAGTCCCTCGTAGTAGGGCAGCGCCGACGCGCCNCCCCGGTCCTCGACCACGATCAACGGGGCGGATTGGGCCACCGTGGCCGTGGGGATGATCGACGCCAGAACCGCGACGGCGATGGACGGGGCGATGGCATGGTGTTTCATGGGAGGTTCCTTCTGGCGGTGGCGTCCAGCCGGGCGTCGCCGAGCACGCGCGCCAGGTGCTGGCCGACACTGTGGCGGTAGCGCGCGGCCGGCGTGCCGCCAGCCGGCCGGTGGTAGCGGCCGATGGTGAGCAGCCAGTCGTCGCCGGGGTTGTGCTGCTCGCGCAGGATCTCGGCGGCGATGCCGAGGTTGCGATACGGGTCCAGCAGGTCGCAGGGCTGCCCGTAGCGGTGCCGCTGGTAGCCCAGGTTGATCTGGCCCAGGCCGGCGTCGATGCGGGTGGGCGGCGCTTCGCGCAGGGCCTGGTGCAGTCCGGCGCAGGCCTCGGCGCGGGTGGCGAAGCGGCGTGAGGCTCCGGCGACGTTGAGCGTCCAGGGCCAGGGCACGAGGCGGCCGTTGAACCGGGTGCCGCTCTCCTGCAAGGCCACGGCATAGAGCACGGACGACGGGATGCCGGCGCGCTGTGCCGCGACCCGATAGGCCGGTGGCGGAGCCTCCTGCGCCTGTACCTCGGCCAGCTAGACCCCCAGCAGCAGGAGCATGGCGTGGCAACGGATCAGGGTTGCCGCTGCCATTGCTCGCCTACCTGGCTCACGACGGCAGGCAACTCTCCCTGCAGGCCGAGGGACAGCCAGCGCCCGCCATCGTGGTTGAGGGTGATCTGCCGGGCGCGCACCTTGGCCGGGTCGATCCGGGTGCGGCGTGCCCAATCGCGGATGCGCGCATCGTCGGCGCGACTGCCCACGACGTAGACGTCGAACTCGGCACCGGACGCCTGGAGCTTCTGCACGGCCTGATCGCAGGCGGGGCAGGCATCCTTGACGAAGATGGCGGTGCGGTCGGCACCCGGCGTGGCGCCCGAGGTGGAGCCGGCCGCGCCAGGCAGGTTGACGCGCTGCATGCCCGGGTGCAGGCGCTGCCAGGCGGCGTCGTAGGCGCGCTGGTAGGCGAGCGTCTTCTCGACGCGGTGGGCTTCGGCCTGGACCTGAAGCTCGGCGTAGCGGCGGCGCTCCTCGTCGGAACGTGCCTCGATGCCAAGGGCGGTCAGCGGGTCGAGGTTGGGCGAATAGACGCCCAGCGGTCCCTGCATCAGTGCGCGATAGCGCGCCCACTCGTCGGTGCGCAGTCCCCAGTCGCGAGCTTGCTGCTCCTCGCTGCTGGCGGTCACCGCCGGGCGCTCGCGGCTGGGTGTGATGGTTGAGGATGCGGTGGTGCTGGCGTTCTGGGCGAGCGTGGTCTGCGAAAGTACGGCGACCAGCAGCGGGGTCAGGAAGCGCGGCTTCATCGGTCGTCTCCCTACCGTGGCGGAATGGAAACCCGGCGGGTTTCGCCAGCTTGCCGGAACACGGCAGAGGTGCCGTCAATGGTTTCCAGCCGCCAGCCGGCTTCTTCTTCGCCCACCCGCAGCAGACGCACTTGGGCGAGCGCGGTCGCGCCGGTGGGAAGAATCGACACGAAGCGTTCTCCGGCCCGCAGTTCGACGCCGACCACCTGAAAGGACGGTTCGGTCGGCTTTGACGGGACGGGATCGGCGGCGCGTGGGCGCACCGTGACCGCAGGGATTTGGCGCTGCGCCGATCGGGTCTCCAGTTGTGCCACGCGGGCCTGCAAGGCTTGCAGGCTGTCGGTGGTCAGGCGCTCGCCCAGCGCCTGCTTGATCTCTGCCAAGTGCTGCTCCAGGGCCTGACGGTCGGCGTCGTAGCGCGCCTGCGGCACGGCAACGGGTTGTTGCTGGTGCTGCAGCTCGACCTGTTGGGCCAAGTCGGTCACACGTCCTTCGAGTGCCGTTACCTGGTCGACGGGNGCGCGGGATTCCGTCTGTTCGGTCAGGTTCCAAAGCGCAACGTGGCCCGTCACGAGGGCCGCGCTGACGATCAGGAACCAGATCGCGCTGGCCACGTGCAGCAGCGTCGTGCGCCGACGATCCGAATTCGGTACGGTGATGGTCATGGCTGTACCTCCTCGACAAGCGGGATGTCCTCGGATGGGCCGCCGGTGCTCGACAACGGCGGCCGTGGCAGCGCAGAGACATCCGGTGCGACACGGATGAAGCACACTCGGCGCTCGCCTTTATCGACCTGCAGGTTCCAGGCCGGCCCGGCCAAGGCCCGCAGCGCGTCGCGCAACACGAGCGGGCCGAGCCGGTGGTGGGCAGCCGGCAACGGCAAGGCGAGCAGCGCATCGGTACCGGACCCATCGCAGAGCATCTGCGACGCTGGCACGCAGCGTGTCGGGGATCGACACCTCGATCAGCTGCAGCAGCAGGTTGCGCTGCGCGGCGTCGGGCGTAAGCTCGACCAGCGTGTAGCGGCCGTAGCATGCGACCGGGATGAACTGCGGCGCCTCGGTCCCGGGGGTGGTTCCATCGGCGGCGTCCTGCGTGATCGGCGCGATCGGCGCCGTGGCGGTCGCGCAGCCGCTGGCAAGGGTTGCGGCCAGCAGGCTGGCACCGGCCAGATGCAGGATGGGGTGATTTGCGGGCATGGTTCGGCTCTTCGGTTGCGATGAGCCGATACCTTGGCCTTGCGCTGCTGCCCGGTCAGCCAGGAATGCGAAGTCCGTATTGCCGGTTTCCAGAGGGGCGAGCGGGAAGTCACCTGCGTATCGTCCAGGTGGCCGTTGGAGGCGCAACNCCCGCCACGCGCATAGCGGCGACTGGTTTGCCAGTCATGGCGGCGATTTGCAATTAAATCGCAATATGGGACAAAAAATGGTATATTGCGCGAACCAACTGCGATCTCCCGGCCAAACCATGTCCCAACACCTTTCGGATGTCCTGAATGCCTGCGAGCGCATGGGCAAGCTGAATGTGCGTGGCGAGGAACTGCGCGCCAGGCTGTCCCAGGCCAGCCCCGAGGCACTGCGCAAGGCGCTGTATCGCCAGCAGCGGGCCGGGAGGGTCGTGCGCCTGTCCCGTGGCTCGGACCACTGGCTGATCGTGCCGTTGCAGTACGCCGCGGCGGGTAGCCCGCCCTTGGAGGCGTGGCTTGACCCTTACCTGCGCAAGACCCTGGGCACGCCGTATTACGTCGGGCTGCTCAGCGCGGCGGAAACCTACGGCGCCTCTCCGTATGCCGTCATGGTCACGCAGGTGATGGTGGAGAACAAGCGCCGTCCTGTCGCCGTGGGCCGGCACAAGCTTGTCTTCCACACATGCTCGCGCATCGAAGCGATGCCGACCCGCTGGCACGAGAGCGCCGACGGCCGCTTCAAGGTCAGCACGCCCGAGTTGACCGTGCTGGACCTGATCCAGCGCGAGAACGTGCTCGGCGGCATGAGCCGGGTGCGGGAAGTGCTGCGCGCGCTCTGGTCGCACTGCACGCCGCAAGGGCTGACACAGGCGTTGGATGCGGTGCACAGCGTGCCAGTGGCTCAGCGGCTCGGCGCACTCCTGATGCTGGACGAGCAGACTGCGCTCGTGGCACCGCTGTCGGATTGGCTGCAGGAAAAGCCGACACGGTTGATCGCCCTCGAAGGCTCGCTTCCCCGAGGTAACGAGCGCACCGACAACATCCATGCGGACTTCAAGGTCTGGATGCCCCCCCAGCAAGGAGCCAACACGTGATGCAACAAACCCACTTGACGGCTTGGCAGGCTCACGCGCCCTGGCCAAAACGCAGCCAGATCGAGCAGGATCTGCGGCTCTCGCGTGGCGTGGCGGCGATCTTTGGCGACGATGTGCTGCGTGAGCACCTCGCGATGCGCGGTGGCACGGTGCTGCACAAGGCCCACCTGGCGCCTGCGGCACGCTACTCCGAGGACATCGACCTGGTGCTGGTCAGGGCGATGGACACCGACACACTGGACCGCCACCTGCGCCGAGTGCTGGCTCCGGTGTTGGGCCGGCCCAGCGATTCGCTGATCGCCGATGCCTGGCTGGCGATCCGCAACGTGCTGCGTCCCTCAAAGATCCTGCGCACGGCCTACAAGTTCGTNCCGCTGGGCCTGCAGCGCGAGGAGACCATCAAGGTCGAGGTCAATCTCAACGAAAGCGCCTCCTTCTATCCCCTGGTCGATGTGGCGCTGGATGTGCTCGACGAGGACGGCGACCTCATGCAGGCCATGGCGCGCTCCTACGACATCAATGAAATGCTGGGCACCAAGACGCGCGCGCTGATGCAGCGTGAACAAGGGCGCGACCTGTTCGACCTGGCCCACGCCTGGCAACTCAGCGAGGCCGGCAGCACGCCTTACGCCGTCGATGGGACCAAGGTCATGCAGGCATTCACCTGGTATCTGGAGAAAGAAGGCACGCAATTCAGCGCCCAGGAAGCCGACGCGCATCTGGACGCGCGCCTGGGCAAGGCGGGCTTCCGTCACGACATGGACACGCTGCTGCGGCCCGGCCTGCCGGCCTTCGATGTGGATCGGGCAGGCGAGATCGTGCGCGAGGCGTATTTCCAGCATCTGCCATAGGCAAGAGCCGCCAGACCGTGGTTGTCACGCGATTGATCGCCGGGGAGGGGAGGGTGCTCATTCTCTGCCCGGCCAGCCTGCGCATCAACTGGGAACGCAAGATCCACGCGGTGTACCCGCAGGCGGTGGTGGGCATCGTGGGCGAGGACCGCCATGCCACCCTGTACGGCTGCGACTGGGNGATCGCCAACTACGAGCGCCTGGGTGACCTGGTTCGAGATCCAGAACTGGTTTTCGAGGTCATGGCCATCAATGAGGCGCACTATCTCAAAGAGTCAAAGAGCACCAGGCCGGGCGCACGCGCAACGCCTTCGTGCTGGCAACCCGCATTCCCCGGCGCTACGTCGTCACCGGCACCCCGCTGCTCAACCGGGAGGTCGAGCTGCTCACCTTGCTGCGCATGACCCGGCACCGCCTGGGCAGCATGTCGCTGCGCGGCTTCTGCAAGGCCTACTCCGGNTCCAAGGAGCGCCGCGCCGAGCTGGCCGCAGCCCTCAAGGGCTGGATGCTGCGCCGGCGCAAGGACGTGCTCAGGACCTGGCACCAAGGCGCGCCAGGTGCGCTACATCTCACCGCCAGAAGGGCTGGACGCGTACCAGGAGATCTACCGGGACATGTCGTTGTACGTCATGCCCAAGATCGTCAAGCTGCGCCAGGCACTGGAGGCCCTGAAGACCCAGTTCCTGATCGAGACAGTCGAGAGCCTGTCCGAAGGCGACAAGATCATCATCTTCTGCGAGTACATGGCTACTGTGCAGGCCATG
>G312J29652_10000154_pt1 | contig 14766 bp, 11 predicted proteins | sample EareggfetidaYelm_FD_29652 | JGI IMG/M metagenome (IMG submission 29652) | reverse complement strand
AACGACAAGTATGTAGAAGAAGAGGACGCTTACAGGCACAGCAAGTGGCTGAATTTTATGAATAAAAGATTAGAATTAGCCAGAGAATTGCTCACAGAAGAAGGCGTCATTTTTATTTCTATCGACGACCACGAAGTCGCACAGCTTAAAATGCTTTGCCATAAAATATTCGGAGAAAGCAATTTCGCAGGGCAATGGAGTTGGTTTAAATCGGCTACGCCTCCGAATTTATCCCTCAAAATCAAGAAAAATTTGGAGTATATTTTAGCGTATGAGAAAAATAAAAACAACGTTAAATACAGAGGGATTAAAAAGAACAGCGCAAGCGACGACCCTTTTACAAAACCTCAAAACACGCCAAAAACGCTTACTTTTCCCGCAGGCTCCATTAACTTCAAAATTGAAAAAGGAGAAATAAAAGCAGGCATTTACGGCACCGATAAATTTCCGAATAAATTGGCAAACGACTTAATAATAGAGAACTTTACCAATCAAAATGCCGCCGTTTTTGAAAACAGGTTTATTTGGACACAAGAAAAACTAAACGAAGAGCTGAAAAATAAGACCGCAGTAAACTGTTCAAAAACCATTGTCCTTTCTTATAAAAAACAAAATTACTCGGAAGAAGCGCCTCCCAATTTAATTGATGAAAGCGCAGGCGTGGGGACAACGGAAGAAGCAGGAAAACGATTGTTCGAAATGTTTAATTCCAAAGTATTTGATTACCCCAAGCCCGTTTCGCTCATCAAATATTTAATCAGTTTCAAGCCTCAATTAAAAGAAAAATCTATTATTCTTGACTTCTTTGCAGGTTCGGGCACAACCGCACAGGCCGTATTGGAACTCAATAAAGAAGACCGGGGAAACAGGCAATTTATTTTGGTCACTAACAATGAAAACAATAACGGAGGCGGCAAAATATTAGACGATGTTTGTTACCCGAGAATTTCAAAAGTATTCAAAGGCTACCAAAACAACAAAGGAATAAAAATTGAGGGATTAGGGGGCAATCTAAAATATTTTAAAACGTCTTTCGCGGAAAATACGCAAAGCAGAGAGCAAGCAAAAATAGACATTGCCGACAAGTGCACGGAAATGCTTTGCGTGAAAGAGGGTATCTATAATTTGAAAAAAGAAACCGCCGACTGGAAAATATTTGAGCAGCACAACAGGCACTTGGGCATTTATTATGATTTTGCAGGTTTGAATTTGACTGCCTTAAAAGACGAAATGAACCGACTGAAGGGCGAGAAAATTCTGTATTGTTTTACCATGGAAAGAGAAATAAACGCGCGTGATTTTTTAGGATGGGAAAACACAAGACTGGAGGCCATTCCTCAAAAAATATTAGACGTTTACAAGCGGATTTTTAGCAACGATTAATAAACTACGGCAATCCTTAAGTAAACGACATTGGTTAATCATTTATATGCAACGAGCGGCAAGGGAACCGCCACAACTACCGCCACCGTCAGAGGCGTAACGAGGTCAATACCAGAATCGATAGATGCTAAATTTTCAGGAAATGATAAAAATACTGAACGAATGGATTATGGCGGGCAACTTGGCGTGGGCTTGGAAATAAATAAAATCTTTTTCAGACTTCAGTATTCTTTGGGATTAGTAAATGTCCTTTCCGTGAAACTGGCAAATATTGACACGGACGACGGAGATACCATAAAAAATCGCGGTTTTGGTTTATCGGTTGGTTATTGGATAAACAATGCCAAATAAATAAGTATTTTTCTTTTTAAGAAAAGAATGCGCGAAATCAAAAAGGGTTTCGCGCATTTTTTTTAGCCCCATCGAACGGGCAATTCAGGATTTGCCAAATAACTCTCACAGCAGAGGAAACTTCTTATTTCTCCCGACTTGCAAGATGCCCGCAACGGCAAGCTTCCCAAGCCCCAAGGCCGCAGGCATCCCGCAATGGCATGGGCTTGGAGTCTAAGCGGAGACGGGGCGACGGCATTCACGTTATCCATTAGCCATTATTTATAATAATCTGTAAATCAACAATATAAACTAATTTACGAAAAATTTAAAAAATCGCTTTTGTTTTCCGCGGCTATTCTTTTACCTTTGCACTCCTTTTGAGGGGTACGGGTGCGGAATTATGTCTTTCAAAAGCAACGGGCAAAAAATGAAACAGCTTACGGGTGTAGCTCAATTGGTAGAGTAGCGGTCTCCAAAACCGTTGGCTGGGAGTTCGAGTCTCTCCACCCGTGCGACTAAAAAAAGGAATTGAATTATGAAGCAAATAAAGAATTACCTGATGGATTGCGTGGAAGAGGTTCGCACCCGGGTTTCATGGCCTAAGTTTCTTGAGTTGCAAAGCAGCGCTATTTTGGTANTGGTGGCTTCGTTTATTTTTGCGTTGATAATCGGGTTGGTAGATTTTGTGTTCAGCAACGGTCTTAAATGGTTTTACGAGCAAATATAGCAATGGGCGAGTTAAAGTGGTATGTGTTGCGCGTCATAAGCGGTCAAGAGAAAAAGGTAAAATCTTACCTTGAGACGGAGATTGAACGCTCAAAACTCACGGAATGGATTCCCCAAGTTCTGATACCGAGCGAAAAGGTATTTGAAATGAGGAACGGAAAAAAGCGCGTCCGCGAGCGGAATTTTTTCCCCGGCTATGTATTGGTTTCCGCCGATATGAGTCATGCAGAGGCTTATCACACGGTAAACAGCGTCCCCGGCGTACTGGGTTTTTTGGGAAATTCGGGAGCTTCCACCTCCACTAATAAAGAACCTGTGGCTTTGCGCCAAAGCGAAGTGAACCGCATTTTGGGCAAAGTAGATGAAGTGGATCAGTTTGAAGAAAAACTGGACACGCCGTTTATAAAAGGAGAGGCGGTGAAAGTGATGGACGGCCCTTTCAGCGGATTTACGGGAAATGTGGAAGAGATATTTGAGGACCGAAAGAAATTGAATGTGACGGTGAAAATTTTTGGACGCAGCACCCCCGTCGAGCTGAGTTATATGCAAGTAGAAAAAGTAGAATAAAAAATTATGGCAAAGGCAGTAACAGGATATTTGAAATTACAAGTGAAAGGCGGCGCGGCTAATCCGTCGCCCCCCATCGGGCCTGCATTGGGTTCCAAAGGCTTGAACATCATGGATTTTTGCAAGCAGTTCAACGCCCGTACGCAAGACAAACCCGGACAAGTATTGCCCGTGTTGATTACAATATATAATGACAAGTCATTCGATTTTGTAATTAAAACCCCTCCGGCGGCCATTTTGATAAAAGAAGCGGTCAAAATCCAAAGCGGTTCAAAAGAGCCTAATAAAATGAAAGTAGGCACTATTTCTTGGGATCAAGTAAGAAAAATTGCGGAGATAAAAATGCCCGATTTGAATGCTTTTAAAATAGAATCGGCCATGCGCATGGTGGCGGGCACGGCTCGCAGCATGGGGGTTACGGTGAGCGGAAAAGCCCCGTGGTTGTGATTGGCTTTCAAACAGTATCTTTAAAAACGACAAAAGACTTATAACTATGGCACGCCTAACGAAAAACAGAAAAGCATTAGAGGGAAAATACGATCCTGAAAAGGAGTACTCGCTCGAAGAAGCCGCCAAGCTTTTGAAAGAAATTACGTTCACCAAGTTTGACGCTTCGGTGGACGTGGACATTCGCCTCGGCGTGGATCCTAAAAAGTCTGACCAAATGGTTCGCGGCGTGGTGTCGCTTCCTCACGGGTTGGGAAAATCGGTGCGCGTGTTGGTGCTCTGCACTCCCGACAAAGTTCAGGAGGCGAAAGACGCCGGCGCCGAACACGTGGGATTGGACGAATATGTAACCAAAATTGAAGGAGGCTGGACGGACATTGACGTTATCATTTGTACGCCCACGGTGATGGGGAAAGTAGGCAAATTGGGGAAAGTGCTCGGGCCCCGCGGCTTGATGCCCAACCCCAAGTCGGGAACCGTTACGCTTGAAGTGGGAAAAGCCACCAAAGAAGTGAAAGCAGGAAAAGTAGATTTTAAAGTAGATAAACAAGGCATTATTCACGCCGGTATCGGCAAGGCTTCCTTCAGTTCGGATAAATTAAAAGACAATGCGGCTGAACTTATAAGTACCGTGGTAAAACTAAAACCGTCTTCATCGAAGGGCACGTATGTTCAAAGCATCGCCCTGTCTTCCACGATGAGTCCGGGCATTAGAGTGGATAAAAGTTCGATAGCAGGACTCTAAAACGGCGACTTGCTTTTAACAACTAAACCAAATGACAAGAGAAGAAAAAGGAAAAGTAATAGACGAGTTGGCGGGAAAATTTTCGGCCAACAGTCACTTTTATCTCACCAACGCATCGGGGCTGACGGTAGAGCAGGTAAATGCTTTGCGGAGGCTGTGTTTCAAGGCGGGCGTGGAGTATAAAGTGTATAAGAACACGCTCATTCGCAAGGCTCTTGAAAAGGAGAGCGGAAAGTATGAGGCGCTTTTTGATTCGCTGAAAGGTTTTTCGGGAATTATGTTTTCGAAAGAAGCGGGGAATGCGCCCGCCAAAGTAATCAAAGAGTTTAGAAAGAAAACAGAAGGCAAGCCGCTGTTGAAAGCCGCGTCTATCGACCTTTCGTTTTATATCGGCGACTCCCAACTCGACGCGCTTGCCAATTTGAAAAGCAAGAAGGAATTGTTGGGCGAAATTATCGGGCTGTTGCAATCTCCCCCTAAGAATGTATTGTCGGCTCTCTTGAGCGGCCAGCACACCGTGGCGGGTCTTGTGAAGACTTTAGAACAACGTAAACAGTAATTAAAAATTAAACTATTATCAATCATGGCGGACATCAAAACAATCGGCGATCAACTGGTAGAACTTACAGTAAAAGAAGTGAGCGAATTGGCAGCTTACTTGAAAGACACATATGGCATTGAACCTGCAGCGGCGGCCGTTTCGGCAGCGCCCGCGGCCGGAGGAGGCGCGGCGGCAGTCGCCGAAAAGACGAACTTCGACGTGGTGTTGAAATCGGCCGGCGCCAACAAACTTCAGGTGGTGAAACTGGTGAAAGAGTTGACCGGGCTTGGCTTAAAAGAAGCCAAAGACGTGGTGGACGGAGCGCCTAAAACCATTAAAGAAGGGCTTCCCAAAGACGAAGCCGAAAATCTGAAAAAACAATTAGCCGAAGCCGGAGCAGAAGTAGAATTGAAATAATTCTTGAACGCCCGCGCGAATAGCCAACAATAAAAACCCTCGTTTTCAAGTTTTTTGAAAGCGTGGGTTTATCGCTATTTGTGCCCCTTGTACTTTTTTTTGTGTGTTGACGTTAATTTTTAAATTCATTGAACCTTGGCAAAGAAGACAGCAAACAATCGAATAGACTTTTCTTCGATAGAAAAAGTTATTGATTATCCCGATTTCCTGGATATTCAACTGCAATCATTTAAAGATTTTTTGCAAATTGAAACTCCGGCCGAACGCCGCCAAAACGAGGGCTTGTTTAAAGTTTTTGCAGAGAACTTCCCCATCACCGACTCGCGCGAAAACTTTGTGTTGGAGTTCGTGGATTACACCATTGACCCCCCTAAATACAATGTGGACGAATGCATAGACCGCGGACTTACGTTCAGCGTACCCCTCAAAGCCAAACTCCGCCTCACCTGCAACGACGAGGACAACGAAGATTTTGAAACCATCGAGCAGGAAGTGTTTTTGGGAAATATCCCCTACATGACCGAGAAGGGGTCTTTCGTTATCAACGGCGCCGAGCGCGTAATTGTATCGCAACTGCATCGTTCCCCCGGCGTGTTTTTCGCCATGAGCAAACACACCAACGGAACCAAATTATATTCCGCCCGCATCATCCCGTTCAAAGGTTCGTGGATTGAATTTGCCACCGACGTAAACTCGGTAATGTATGCCTACATTGACCGTAAAAAGAAGTTCCCCGTGACCACGCTTTTGCGTGCCATCGGTTACGGAACAGATAAAGATATATTGGATTTATTCGGACTCTCCGAAGAAGTGGAGGCCGCCGACGGCGATATTTTGAACAAATGCGTAGGCCGCCGTTTGGCCGCGCGGGTGTTGAAAACATGGACCGAAGATTTTGTGGACGAAGATACGGGAGAAGTGGTGTCGATAGACCGCCATGAAGTGCTGTTGGAACGCGACCACAAAATTGAAAGCGAAGACGTAGCCACCATCATCTCCTCGGGCGTGAAGTCCATCATTCTTCACCGCGAAGACGTGAACGTGGCCGATTACCATATCATTTTTAATACGCTTGCAAAGGATAATTCCAATTCGGAAAAAGAAGCCGTAGAACAAATCTATCGTCAGCTTCGCAATACCGAAGCGCCCGACGAGCAAACCGCCCGCGATATTATTCAGAGTTTATTCTTCAGCGAAAAACGCTACGACCTCGGAGAAGTGGGACGTTACCGAATCAATAAAAAGTTAGGTCTCGACTTGAGCTTCGACCATCGCGTATTGACCACGGAAGACATTATTTTGATTGTAAAATATTTGATCGGATTAATCAATTCCAAAGCGTTGGTGGACGACATTGACCACTTGAGCAACCGCCGCGTACGCACGGTGGGGGAGCAACTTTATACGCAATTTGGAGTGGGATTAGCCCGCATGGCACGCACTATTAAAGAGCGCATGAATGTCCGCGACAATGAAGATTTCAAACCCGTGGATCTCATCAATGCACGCACGTTGTCATCGGTTATCAATTCATTTTTTGGGACCAATCAGCTTTCGCAGTTTATGGATCAAACCAATCCGTTGGCGGAGATTACGCACAAGCGTCGCATGTCGGCGCTCGGGCCGGGCGGTCTTTCGCGCGAACGCGCAGGCTTTGAGGTTCGCGACGTGCATTATACGCACTATGGCCGTCTCTGTACGATTGAAACCCCAGAGGGACCCAATATCGGATTGATCTCATCGCTTTGCGTACATGCCAAAGTGAATAAAATGGGCTTTATTGAAACGCCTTATCGCAAAATTGAAAATTCAAAAGTACGGGGCAAGAATGTAATTTACCTCACGGCCGAAGAGGAAGATACCCACAACATTGCCCAAGCCAATGTGCGCCTGAAAAGCGGCGGGGAAATTGAAGACGAAAAGGTGAAGGCGCGTTTTGAAGGGGACTTCCCCGTAGTGGAGCCCAAAGATATAAGCTATATGGACGTAGCGCCCAATCAAATCGTTTCGATTGCGGCTTCGCTCATTCCTTTCTTGGAGCACGACGACGCCAACCGCGCGCTCATGGGTTCGAATATGCAACGTCAGGCGGTGCCGTTGTTGCGTCCCGAAGCGCCGATTGTGGGCACGGGTTTGGAAGGAAAAATCGCGCTCGATTCCCGCGCTCTCATACAGGCGGAAGGAAGCGGCGTAGTGGATTCCGTGGATGCGCGGAAAATCACCGTGAAATACGACGTCAGCGAGCAAATGCAAATGGTGCGTTTTGAGGACGAATATAAAACGTACAGCCTCATTAAGTTCCGCCGCACAAACCAAGACACTTGCATCAACCTGACTCCTCTCGTGAAAAAAGGGGATACCGTGCAGAAAGGACAGCCGCTTTGTCAAGGCTACGGAACGGCAAACGGAGAGTTGGCGCTGGGACGCAATTTATTGGTTGCCTATATGCCTTGGCAAGGTTATAACTTTGAGGATGCGATTGTGATTTCGGAGCGCGTGGTGCGCGAAGATATTTACACCTCATTGCATATTGAAGAATTTGAATTGGAGGTGCGCGACACCAAACGCGGCGAAGAAGAATTGACTTCAGAAATCCCCAACGTGAGCGAGGAGGCCGTGAAGCATTTGGACGAAGCGGGAATTATCCGTTTGGGCGCGGAGGTGAAAGAGGGCGATATTTTGATTGGAAAAATCACGCCGAAGGGAGAGACTGACCCTACTCCGGAGGAGAAACTTTTGCGAGCCATCTTTGGCGACAAAGCCGGCGACGTGAAAGACGCTTCCCTGAAAGCGCCCCCCTCGTTGCGCGGCGTGGTAATCGACACCAAACTATTCTCCCGCCCTAAACGCGACAAGGATGTCCGCAACAAGTCGAAGAAAGAATTGGAGGCTCTTAAATCCAAGTATTCCAAGCAGCTGCTGGAATTGAGGGGGTTAATGGTGAAGAAATTGGCTGCCTTGTTGAGCGGTCAAACGAGTCAGGGCGTACGTCACAAATTTGGCGATGAACTGATTTCCAAAGGCGTTAAGTTTTCTGCTAAAGTGATAGACAATAATTTATTTCCCGAAAAGAATATCTATCGCGACGAGAGCAATTACAACGTGCCCGAAGAAGTGAATTTGATTACCGACGTGAGTTTGGAGGGATGGACTCTCGATGAAAATATCAATGCGATGGTGAGCGAAATCGTGAAAAATTATCTCAATCGCCGCAACGTTATTTCAGGCGAGTTTAAGCGCGAACGCTACAACCTTGAAGTAGGCGATGAGTTAGCCGCGGGCATTGTTCAGTTGGCGAAAGTGTATATTGCCAAAAAGCGGAAATTGAAAGTGGGGGATAAGATGGCGGGACGTCACGGAAACAAAGGCGTAGTGGCACGCATTGTCCGCGCCGAAGACATGCCCTTTTTGGAAGACGGAACGCCCGTCGATATTTGCTTGAATCCGCTCGGCGTGCCTTCGCGCATGAACTTGGGGCAGATTTACGAAACCGTGTTGGCGTGGGCAGGATTGAAACTTAACCGCAAGTATTCCACGCCGATTTTTGACGGCGCAAGTTTAGAGCAGGTGTCGTCTGAATTGAAGGAAGCCGGCCTTCCTGAATTTGGGCGCACATATTTATACGACGGTTTGACGGGGGAAAAATTCGATCAGCCCGTTACGGTGGGCATTGCCTATATGCTCAAGCTGGGGCATTTGGTGGACGATAAAATGCACTCCCGTTCGATTGGGCCGTACTCGCTTATCACGCAACAGCCGTTGGGCGGAAAGGCGCAGTTTGGCGGTCAGCGTTTCGGAGAGATGGAGATGTGGGCGCTCGAAGCCTTTGGCGCCGCGCACATTTTGCAAGAAATAGACACCATTAAATCGGACGATGTGGTGGGCCGCGCCAAAGCCTACGAATCCATCGTGAAAGGAGAGAATATGCGCAAGCCCAATATCCCCGAATCGTTCAACGTGTTAGTGCACGAACTGCGAGGACTGGCGCTTGAAATTACGCTCGACTAATTAATTTGCGGATCAACTAAAAAATCGAATATGTCTTTCAAAAAAAATAAAAAAATAAATAACGAGTTCTCCAAGATTACCGTAAGCTTGGCGTCTCCCGAATCCATTCTTGAAAGTTCTAACGGCGAGGTGACTCAGCCCGAAACAATTAATTACCGCACTTATAAACCCGAAATGGAAGGGTTGTTTTGCGAGCGGATTTTTGGCCCCGTAAAAGATTGGGAATGTCATTGCGGAAAATACAAACGCATTCGCTACAAGGGCATCATCTGCGACCGTTGCGGGGTGGAAGTAACAGAGAAAAAAGTGCGCCGCGAGCGCATGGGACACATTAAATTAGTGGTGCCGATCGCGCATATATGGTATTTCCGTTCATTGCCCAACAAGATCGGGTATTTGTTGGGATTGGCCACGAAAAAATTAGATCAAATTATTTACTACGAACGCTACGTGGTAATTCAAGCGGGCATCAAGGAAGAGGAGGACATCAGCCGAATGGACTTTCTTACCGAAGAAGAGTATCTTGAAATAATGGATAAGCTCCCGCGCGAAAATCAATTATTGGAAGATACCGATCCTAAAAAATTCATTGCCAAAATGGGCGCTGAAGCCTTAGAAATGTTGCTTTCGCGCTTGAAGCTGGATGAGCTTTCTTATGAATTAAGGCATCAGGCCGCCACCGATACTTCGCAACAGCGCAAGGCGGAGGCGTTGAAGCGTTTGAAAGTAGTGGAGGCGTTCCGCGACGCGAATACAAGAATTGAAAATCGCCCGGAGTGGATGTGCATTAAAATGGTGCCGGTGATTCCGCCCGAACTGCGCCCGTTGGTGCCGTTGGACGGAGGACGCTTTGCCACTTCCGATTTGAATGATTTATACCGCCGCGTAATTATTCGCAACAATCGCCTCAAGCGCTTGATTGACATTAAAGCCCCGGAAGTGATTTTGAGAAACGAAAAACGCATGTTGCAAGAAGCGGTGGATTCGCTCTTCGACAACTCGCGCAAAGTGAACGCCGTCCGCTCCGACGGAAACCGCGCCTTGAAATCGTTGAGCGACATGCTCAAAGGAAAACAAGGACGCTTCCGTCAAAACTTATTGGGCAAGCGCGTGGACTACTCCGGGCGCTCGGTTATTGTGGTGGGACCTGAATTAAAATTGCACGAGTGCGGATTGCCAAAAGACATGGCGGCCGAATTGTTTAAGCCCTTCATCATTCGCAAATTGATTGAAAGAGGAATTGTAAAAACGGTGAAGTCGGCAAAGAAAATTGTGGACAGAAAAGACCCTGTGGTGTGGGACATTTTGGAGAACGTGTTGAAAGGGCATCCTGTGCTTCTCAATCGCGCCCCCACCTTGCACCGCATGGGCATTCAAGCCTTCCAACCTAAGTTGATTGAAGGAAAAGCCATACAGCTTCACCCTCTCGTTTGCACGGCTTTCAACGCCGACTTCGACGGAGACCAAATGGCCGTGCACGTTCCCCTTGGACAGGAAGCTATTTTGGAGGCGTCTATTTTGATGCTTTCGGCGCACAACATTTTGAACCCCGCCAACGGAGCGCCTATCACGGTGCCTTCGCAAGACATGGTGCTGGGCTTATATTATCTCACCAAAGGACGCAAAGGGGAAAACGGCGAAGGACATCGTTTCTATTCTGCCGAGGAAGTGGTGATTGCCTACAACGAAGGAAAATTGTCGAAACATGCGGTCATTAAAGTGCGCGTGCCCGTAAAGGACAAAAAGACGGGAGAGATAGCCAATAAAGTGATTGAAACCGCGGCCGGGCGCGTCATCTTCAATCAAGTGGTGCCGGAGGAAGTGGGCTTCGTCGATGAATTGCTTACGAAGAAAAAACTGCAGACTATTATCGCCGACGTATTCAAAGTTTCNGGCCAGGCAAAGACCGCGAAGTTCTTGGACGATATAAAAGAACTTGGATTTAAGATGGCTTATCAAGGCGGTTTGTCCATGGGCTTGGGCGACGTGAAAGTGCCCGATGAAAAAGCGCTTTTGGTGCAGAGCGCCCAGAAGGAAGTGGACTCCGTGTGGAACAATTATATGATGGGATTGATTACCGACAATGAGCGCTATAACCAAGTGATAGACGTGTGGACGAGAACCAATACGGTGCTCACGAACACGTTGATGAAGCAGTTGGAAGAAGACCAACAAGGCTTCAATTCTATCTTTATGATGATGCACTCGGGCGCTCGCGGTTCGCGCGAACAAATTCGCCAGTTGGGCGGCATGCGCGGGCTGATGGCTAAACCGCAAAAGAATTTGGCCGGTTCGGTAGGTTCGATTATCGAGAACCCGATTTTGTCGAATTTCAAAGAAGGATTAGACGTATTGGAATATTTCATTTCTACTCACGGCGCCCGCAAAGGATTGGCCGACACGGCTCTTAAAACCGCCGACGCAGGTTACCTCACGCGCCGTTTGGTGGACGTGGCGCAAGACTTGGTAATTACCGAAGAAGATTGCGGCACCTTGCGCGGCTTGCTCGTGACGGCTCTCAAAGACAATGAGGATATTGTGGAACCTTTGTCGGAGCGTATTTTAGGGCGCGTATCGGTTCATGATATTTATGACCCGCTGACCGATGAATTGATTTGCGGAGGAAATGAAGAAATCACCGAATTGATTGCCAAGAAAATTGACGAGACAAGCATTGAAGAAGTAGAAATACGTTCCGTGCTTACTTGCGAAACCAAGTTCGGTTCGTGCGCAAAATGTTACGGGCGCAACTTGGCTACGGGCTGGATGGTACAAGCAGGAGAAGCCGTGGGCGTAATTGCCGCGCAGTCTATCGGCGAGCCGGGCACGCAGTTGACGCTTCGCACATTCCACGTAGGGGGCACGGCTTCCAACATCTTGTCAGAAGCCAACATCAAAGCAAAGTTTTCAGGCAAATTGGAATTTGAAGGAATACGCACCGTATCGGCCACGGATAAAGACGGCAAAATGTCGAAAGTAACGATGAGCCGCACGGGAGAAATAAGAATCCTCGACCAAGACGGACGCGCGCTTATTACCAACAGTATTCCTTACGGCTCCTATTTGAAAGTAGATGAAGGGCAGACCGTAGAGAAAGGCGAAGAACTTTGCTTTTGGGATCCTTATAATGCCGTTATCCTTTCCGAGTTTGAAGGAAAAGTTTCCTACGAATCCATTATCGAGGGCATCACCTTTAAAGAAGAGTCGGACGAACAAACGGGGCACCGCGAAAAAGTAATTACCGACACGCGCGATAAAACCAAAAACCCCGCTATCGTGGTGACGGGAAAAACACAAACTAAGGCTTACAATATTCCCGTGGGCGCTCACCTCACGGTGGACGAAGGCGAGGATATTGCGCCGGGGCAAGTATTGGTGAAAATTCCGCGCACGATGGGCAAGAACCGCGACATTACAGGCGGCTTGCCTCGCGTAACCGAGTTGTTTGAAGCACGCAATCCCTCCAACCCCGCGGTGGTGAGCGAGATTGACGGCGTAGTCACGTATGGCGGAATCAAGCGCGGCAATCGCGAGATATTTATTGAATCGAAAGACGGAATTCAGAAGCGCTACTTGGTGCCGCTTTCGAAGCACATCTTAGTTCAAGACAATGACTTTGTGAAAGCGGGGCATCCGCTTTCGGACGGCGCCATTACCCCTTCGGATATATTGTCCATTAAAGGGCCGACCGCCGTGCAGGAATATTGGTAAATGAAATTCAGGAAGTATATCGCCTGCAAGGGGTGAAAATTAACGATAAACACATCGAATGTATCGTCACGCAAATGATGCAGAAGGTGGAAATCATTGACTCCGGGGATACTACATTCTTGTCAGGCGAATTTGTGGATAAATTTGAGTTCCGCGAAATGAACGATACGATTTTGGACAAGAAAATTGTTACGGATTCGGGAGACTCCCAACGTTTGAAGGTGGGGCAATTAATTACGTCGCGTGAATTGCGCGATGAAAATTCTTCGTTGCGCCGCAAAGACATGAGATTGGCGGAAGTGCGCGATGCGTTGGCCGCCGTTTCGCGCCCGACGTTGCAGGGAATTACGCAAGCCTCGCTCAAAACCGAAAGCTGGCTGTCGGCGGCTTCCTTCCAAGAAACCACCAAAGTGTTGAGCGAAGCCGCAATACGCGGAAAAGTAGATCACTTGGCGGGCTTGAAAGAGAACGTAATTGTGGGGCACTTGATACCTGCGGGAACAGGTCAGCGCAAATTCACCAAGATATTGGTAGGCAACGAAGAGGAGTACGAAAAACTCAGAGAAGCCACCACGGGCGAACGCAAGCGCGAAAAAGAACACGCATAATAAAGCGGAGGAGAGCAACGAGTTAAGGCGGATGCTCTCCTTTTTTTTATACGTTTTTTGATTTAGTCGAAAATTTAAAATCTGTAAAGATGGCCTCCAAGAAAGAAGAAATTATTCCTCAACCCAATCAGTTGGACATTGAGTTGGGCGAAGATGTGGCAGAAGGAATTTATGCCAATATCGCCATGATTGCTCACTCCAGCAGCGAATTTGTCATTGATTTTATCAGCCACATGCCGGGCATTCCCAAGGCGCGCGTGAAGTCACGAGTCATCACCACGCCCGAACATGCCAAGCGTCTGCTCTTTGCTTTGAAAGATAATATCAGCAAGTATGAAGCCGTATTCGGCCCCATCAAGGATTCCGAAGGCGGACCAAGATTTCCCGTAAACTTCGGCGGTACCGTGGGGGAGGCTTAGTTGTCCTTTTTAAAGACTGCGGAGGGGGTGTTTTTAAAAACTTGTCGCAAGCAAATCCCCCATAACTTCAACCGTTAGTTTAATGTTCAGCGGGTTTAATGTTCAATGGCTTTTTTATCGCTTGTTTTTGATTTAGCGCTTCGTTTGGTTCTTTAAATTCGTCCATTTTTGCGGCTGGTTTAGCGTCTGCCTGCTTCCGAGCTTCCTGTTCTGACTAATGTTTTATATTGTCGTTGAAAATCAGGCGGTTGAAATCCATAGCCCGAGCGGAGGAACAGAGGAGGGGTATAACAAACAAAAAGCAAGGCCTTGAACAGACCTTGCTTTTTGCTCAATCGCAATTTGGGTTAAAATCGGAAAGTAACTCCTGATTGCAACACTGATAATCCTGACCACCCCCCTTCCATGTAAATGGCAGTGTTTTTGTCGAGGTAATAGTTGCCCGCCAAAGTATGCTACGAAATTGCCGACTGCTATTGTATGTCTCTGGAGGAGTGCCTGCAGAGCTGGTTGCGGTAGANTTGAAACCTCTGTGCACCAAACCGAGTCCCAAATAGAGGTCTAACTCTTCTGCTTTCACGTTCAGGGCTTCATTGAGAAGGCAGGCCAAGATTTCCCGTAAACTTCGGCGGTACCGTGGGGGGGCTTAGTTGTCCTTTTTAAAGACTGCGGGAGGGGGTGTTTTTAAAAACTTGTCGCAAGCAAATCCCCCATAACTTCAACTGTTTGTTTAATGTTCAGTAGGTTTAATGTTCAATGGCTTTTTTAGCGCTTGTTTTTGATTTAGCGCTTCGTTTGGTTCTTTAAATTCGTCCATTTTTGCGGCTGGTTTAGCGTCTGCCTGCTTCCGAGCTTCCTGTT
>G312J29652_10000152_pt1 | contig 14798 bp, 14 predicted proteins | sample EareggfetidaYelm_FD_29652 | JGI IMG/M metagenome (IMG submission 29652) | reverse complement strand
CGGGAGGCCGCCGCAGTGTTTGCCGCTGCGGTCGCCGAAGCAATGTCCTGCTCCGCGACCGTTGATTCTGTTCTTGCCGCCGCTCTTGAGTGCGCTCACGACGGCACCCGAACAGCCATTGACGCGGTGCTCGCGGCGGCCGTGCCGGGGGAGGACTGGCGCGCAGCTATTCCTGTGCTTCGTGCGGCGATCACACCGTACGACACCGTTGGCGAGCACTACGCGCTACCCGCGCAGGACTCACGGCGCCCAAGCCGCCTGCGGNCCATCGAAGAACTTCCCGTCGCGCTCGGGTTTCTGAAAGTCACAAGAGGAGCCGCTCGCGAAGGGATCCTCGCCGCGACAAACTACGGACGTGATTCTGACTCCATCGCCACGATGGTAGGGGCACTGGCCGGAGCTCTCGGCGGTGAGGCGGCAGTGCCAGCCGAATGGGTTGAGCGGGTCGGTGAAGCATCACGCCTCGACCTGCGCGCAACAGGGTCAACAATGGCCGGTGTCGCTGAAGAAATCTACGCATCTGACGCCGCCCTCTTTGCTCATCGTCACAACGTGTTTTCCGCTTTGATACAGCCCGCGGGAAACTGAATCTCGTGCGAATAACCTGGATACAACCCGAAGATCTCATCCGCCACGAACTGTGGCAGTCGTGTGCTGAGGGACGTGACACCGAGTCGATCTCTTCGCGCTGGCGTGCAGCCGGTGGCACAACGGAGATCCCTCACGCAGGTGCATCCCCCCTCTCTGAGACATCACCCTCGCTGCGCACCCTCGCGGAAGAACTTCTCCACGAGTTGGATGCCCTCCCTGACCCCACCGCGAAGGACGAACCCAGTGACTGGGCCGACATCCACACGCTCATTGCGGCCACACCCTCCTCCGGTCACCGCCCACACGACTACTCCGAGCGATTGAACTCGGCCTGGCTTGGACGAGCGATTGGTTGCGTTCTTGGCAAACCGGTGGAGAAAATCCCTCGGATCGGTATTGAAGCGATCCTTCGCTCAGCGGGCAGATGGCCGCTCGATCGGTGGATCACCGCGGTGGGTGTTGACCCCGCCGTAACCGAGAGGGGGCCGTGGAATAGGGCGAGCCGCACGACAAGCCTCGAAGAGAACATCAATGGCACGCCCGAAGATGATGACATCAATTACACGATCATGGCGCTTCGGGTTCTTGAGAATCACGGGCTTAGCTTCACGAGCGACGATGTTGCCTCGGGGTGGCTCCTGGACCTGCCCGCGGGCCGAAGTTTCACCGCCGAGCGGCTTGCCTACCGAAACCTGCTTCAGGGACTGAACCCACCCGCGACCGCACGAGTGCGTAATCCGTTTCGAGAGTGGATTGGTGCCCAGATCCGCACCGATCTTTACGGGTGGGTGATGCCGGGCAATCCGCGAGGTGCCGCCGAACTTGCCTGGCGCGATGCGGCTGTCAGTCACACGAGGAACGGACTCTACGGGGCAATGTTTGTTGCCGCGATGGCATCCGAGGCAATAACCGGCTCCTCCATCGAGAGAGTACTCGACGCGGGCGAGTCGGTTGTTCCCCCAACAAGCCGGATGGCTCGAGCAATCTCATTCGGACGTCACCTTGCCGCACACACCACTGAGCCGAGCGATGCCTTTGCCGAGATTGAACGGGAGTTTGCGGGATACCACTGGGTTCACGCTCTCAACAACACCGCCCTTGTTGCCTACGCGCTGTCGGCGGGTGCGGGTGATTTTGATCGGTCGATTTGCCTCACCGTCATGGGGGGTCTTGATACTGACTCGAACGGTGCTACCGTCGGTTCTGTGGTAGGTGCACTTGTGGGAGAGCAGGGGATTTCGCCGCGCTGGAGTAAACCCCTCAACGGGTGCGTATCCACCTCGCTCCCCGGCGAGCACGGTGTCACATTTACCTGTCTTGCTGAACGCACCGAAGCCGTGTTCTCCACCCAATAGCCGGTCATGCCTCGTAAGCCAACGATTGTCGAAGTAGCCGCCAGGGCGGGAGTTTCTGTTGCCTCGGTGTCCCGGGTCATCAGCGGCATACCGACCCGTCCCGCGACTGAAGCAAGAGTTCGGGCAGCGTCTGCAGAGCTTGGCTACCGCCCGGATGCAACGGGCCGAGCGTTGAAACTCGGCCCAACCCTCCAGGTGGCGTTTGCAATTGATGACATCGGAAACCCGGTTTACACGGAGATGTTTCAGGGCGTCGAAGCGGGGTTAGCGGGCTCAGACGCGCGACTGCTTGTTGCCTCAACCGGGCACAACCCGAGTGACCTTGTGTCGTTCGTCAAGAGTCTTTCTCGGGGTGCCGCTGACGCTCTCATTATCAGNCCGCTGCAAAGCTCTCCCGAGCTTGTCGCTGCGCTCCTTGCAGCTCCGGTGCCGGTTGTTGTTGTTGGTGACCTTGGTGACGGGGTTCCTCTCGACACCGTTCGAACAGACTCCCAGGGGGGAGTTGTTATCGCGCACCGGTTCCTTGTCACGGCCGGGTACACCCGGATTGCGTTCGTCAACGGCCCCACCGATACCGCGCCGGGGCGTGCGCGTTTCGCGGGAATTCTCAAGGCCCGCGACGAAGCGGGTGTACACGGGCCGACCATTGATGCGGGAGCCTTCACCGTCGATGCGGGAGAGGCGGCCTGGGCGCAGTTGGAAGAGCTGACCGGTGTGGCGCAGCCGGATGCCGTTCTAGCCGCCAACGATCTGCTCGCACTGGGAATCATGCGGGGCGCTCGCAACGCAGGCCGCGTGGTTCCCGACGACCTGGGGGTGGTGGGGATGGACGACATCCATTTTGCTCGAATTTCAAGCCCCTCGCTCACGAGTGTGTCGCTCGGCGCGCGGGTCCGTGGGCAACTAGCGGCTGAGTTGCTTCGCGAACGCCTTGAGCGCCCGGCGAGGCCGCCGCGCGAGGAGCTTGTCAGACCCTCCCTGGTTCTTCGCGAATCAACCGCTCATCCACGCTCCGGCCACAAACTACCCGAGAATACGAGGGGCTGACACGGCTGTGATACATCCTGCTGAACATCTTTTCGCCCGGTCTGAAAAGGACCCGGACGAGGCAAACACCAACGACACCACCCCTCTTCTTCCGCGGACCATTGACCTTCCCACGGTACTTCCGCTCAACGGTGTCATAGACCCGGGGCGGGGTGACACCGCCAAGATTTTCGCGGCCCCCGATAATCCAGACGACTGGCCCGCCTGGCGGGAAGCGCTATCTGCGTGGCGGGCCGAAGCTCACAGAAGACTCGGCTATTCCGGTGAGCAGTATGAGCGGCCAGCAACCGCGTGGGCTCGCACCGCATACGCGGTCGCGCAGGTATGGCTCTGGGATGAACGCCTCTTCAACCACGAGCGTCAGGAGTTCACCGTCGAGGAGTTTCTTGATTCGCAGCGAGATTTTGGCGGCCTCGACGGTGTTGTCCTGTGGCACGCCTACCCGGTGATTGGCATTGACGACCGGAATCAGTGGGACTACTACCGCGATGTGCCCGGTCTTGGTGAGTTGGTTTGTCACCTTCACGAGCAGGGGCTCAGGGTTTTTGTTGACTACAACCCCTGGGATACCGGCACCCTCCGGGCCGCGCGCGATGACGCTGAAGAACTCATGGCTCTTGTCACCGAGTTTGGCATTGACGGCGTGTTTCTCGACACCATGAAAGAGGGCGATGCGCGACTGACGGCTTCTCTCGCGGCCGCTGCTCCTCCGCAGGTTCTTGAGTGCGAGTCACGCGTTGCCAATTCGGGAGTGGCCGATCATCTGCTGAGCTGGGCACAGTGGTTCGCCGACTCCCCAGCACCCGGGGTTATGCGAGCACACTGGTACGAGCGGCGGCACATGATGCACTCGACCCGGCGCTGGAACCGCGATCACAGTGACGAACTTCAGTCGGCATGGATGAATGGGACGGGCATGCTCGTCTGGGACACGGTGTTCGGGTCGTGGGTGGGGTGGAATGATCGCGATAAAGCAACGCTCCGCCGGATGCTTCGTGTGCAACGAGCATTCAGCTCGCTGTTCATAGACGGGGAGTGGGCACCGCTCGAGGGGGCCACGAGTGAGGCGCTCGCCTCGGGCGTGTATGTGTCGCGGTGGAGTGACGGGAACCTCACGCTGTGGACACTCATCAACCGTGGAGATGAACCGTGGCAGGGAGATCCGCTCCGTGTGTCCTGCCCGGTCGGGGGGCGCCGAGTGGATGTGACGGCCGGTCGTGACATCCACTCGGTTGTGACTATTCCAGGGCGAGGTGTCACCGGGATTCTCGACTGCCCCGACAACAGCACCGTTGACGGCTTAGAAGAACTCATGGTGTCCGCTGCCGCGGATCCGGCAGCGGTGTGTCTCGGCGAGATCAGCAGCACGTTTCCCGCGCGTGCAGCCGACCGGATCATCCCCCCTTTCCCTGCGGGAAGCAACCACGCCACGCCACGCGACGGGTGTGAGAACCATCCCGACTCGCCCCCCTGTGGGACGGACTCGGGCGATCACCACCATCGCCGTGAGAAGAGGAGCGGAACCGTATCACCGGGTGCAGGCACGACGGTGCTCGTTGACTCTGGTGTTCGCGACATCCCGATGACCTACCGTCGCCGCGAGACCGGTTTTTTTGATGGGGCACCGTACGTGGAGGAGTGGAAACCGCTGCCGCCCAGGCTTCACGATATCCGTCGAGAGATAACACGGGTCACAGTTCCCTCTCCCGTCAGGGTTGCGGCTCGGGAGGTGAGTGTCGCCGAGTTTCAGGCATTCTGTCGCGAGAGCGGCTATCAACCCAGGACTGCCCACCGGTTCCTCGTTTGCATCTCCGAGTCTCCCGACGCCCCGGTGACGGGTGTTTCACTCCGTGACGCGCGCGCCTACGCGGCATGGGTCGGTGCCCGACTCCCCACCGAGTATGAATGGCAACTTGCTGCCGACCTTGCCGGTTTCAGACGCCGTGCACCCGCGGTGTGGAACCTGACAGAAAGCGAACACAGCGACGGTATCACCCGGTTTGTCATGCTCAAGGGAGGCAGCGACTATCGTGCTTCAGGCTCCGACTGGTACTTCGATGGTGGTGTGCAGGATGCCACCTTCACAGCAAAGTATCTTCTCCCGGGTTTGGGAGTAGAGCGTTCCGCAAACATTGGATTCCGGGTGGCCTGGGATGTGAGCGTATGACAATTTTCGCAAGACGAGTCAAGGAGCACCGATGACCGCACCCCTGGCAGGTGTCCGAGTTCTCGACATTTCAACACTGTTCGCGGGGCCTCTGGCGGCAACATTTCTTGGTGACTTCGGGGCGGATGTCATTAAGATTGAGCACCCGACGCGGCCCGACGCGGCCCGCGGTCACGGGCCGGCAAAAGACGGTGTCAATCTGTGGTGGAAGACGCTTGGACGCAACAAGCGCACTGCGACACTCAACCTCGGGTCCGCGGAGGGAGCTGAACTGTTGTGTGCGCTCGCAGCGGAGGCGGATGTTCTTATCGAAAACTTCCGTCCCGGAACGCTCGAACGCTGGGGGCTTGGTCCCGATGTCTTGCACGCGGTAAATTCTCGGCTTGTTATTGCCCGGGTGACCGCGTTCGGACAGGTCGGTCCCTATTCATCCCGCCCAGGCTTCGGTAGCCTCGCCGAAGCGATGAGTGGCTTTGCCGCGTTGACCGGTGACCCGAACGGCCCTCCCACGCTCCCTCCGTTTGGTCTTGCTGACGGGGTTGCTGCCCTGGCGACCGCCTACGCGGTTGTGGTTGCTCACCGGGCCGCTGAACGCGATGGTCGCGGGCAGGTTATTGATATGGCAATCATCGAACCCATCCTCATGATGCTCGGTGGTCAGATCACCGCGTACGATCAACTCGGCACGGTGCAGCCGCGCACGGGTAACCGCTCGGTCAACAACGCGCCTCGTAATGTTTACCGAACCGGGGACGGCGACTGGGTTGCTGTGTCAACGAGTTCGCAGTCCATCGCTGAACGGGTTATGGAACTTATAGGTTGTGGTGATGTTATCCACGAGCCGTGGTTTAGTTCGGGTCATTCGAGGGCGCAGCACGCCGATGAGCTGGATGCTGCGGTGTCCGTGTGGATATCTGCCCGCCCGACCACCGAGGTCATGTCCGCATTTGAAAAAGCTGAGGCGGCGATTGCGCGGGTTTACGATGTTCGCGGGGTGATTGCCGACCCCCAGTACCAGGCTCTTGAAACGGTGGTGACTGTTGACGATGACGAGCTGGGCCCGGTAAAGATGCAGAATGTTCTGTTCCGACTGTCGGAAACCCCCGGGCATATCCGATGGGCCGGACGAGCCCACGGGAGTGATACCGATACCGTCCTTGCCGGTATCGGCGTGAGTGAGGATCGGATTGCGGCCCTGCGGTCGAGGGGCATCGTATGAGCAACGGATCTCCCTCCGTGGCCCCTGTTACCGGCCTTTATGTGCCGGGTGATCGGCCTGATCGTTTTGAGAGGGCAGCACAATCTGGTGCGGATCTCATTATTTTTGATCTTGAGGATTCTGTTGCGGCTACCCGCAAGAACGCGGCGCTCGACAACGTCATGGCGTGGCTCACTCAGCGCGCTGCCTGGCTCAGCGAGAACAGGGATGCCCCGGACGTTGAGGTGCGCGTTAACGCGAATGCCGATCACGAGGTTGAAACTCTCGCTGCCGTTCCTGCCAGCTTTGGGTTGAGGGTTCCCAAGGTGCACGACCCCTCCGCGCTCGATCGGATTGCCGAGCTGTGCGGGGGGCGAGCGGTGACAGCCCTCATCGAGTCCGCGGTGGGAATAGAACACGCAGCCCGCACTGCGGCGCATCCCTCTGTTGCCAGGCTCGCTCTCGGTGAGTCCGATCTCGCGAGCGAGTTGGGTTCTCGTGANCCCGAGGTGATGGACTATGTCCGGGCTCGGGTTCTTGTTGCCGCTCTGGCGTGCGGACTGCCAGCACCCATGCTGTCTGTCTATCCCGACACCCACAATCTGGATGGTTTGCGTGCCGATACCGAGCGTGGCAAACGCGGTGGATGGTGGGGGCGGGTCGCCATTCACCCCGTTCAGATTCCCCTCATCAGGTCAGTGTTTGCACCCAGTGAGCAGGAGCGTGAGTGGGCTCGCTCGGTCGTGTCAGCGGTGGCCGATGGCGGTGTCACTACGTTAGACAACGGTGAGATGGTTGACTCGGCAATGCTCGGCAGGGCACACCGTATTCTGGAACTCTAGTGTTCTGTGTCTGAGGTTTGTTTCATTAGTTGGGTGATGGATTCGAGGGTTGTTCGGGGTTTTGGTCCAGATTGACGTGCGCGTGGAATCTGGGGTGCGCGCTCAACTAGTTCTTTACGAAGGGGCTTTTATGGGTTGCGTAGTTATCGCACACGATGTGCACCTCGAGCTCGGTGGACATTTGGTATTGATCTTGGTCAGGAACTTCTTGAACTCAACCGCGTGGTGACGGCGATAGATGGAAAAGATCACGGTGCGATCCCCGATATTGCATGCCCGTCCAACAGCACGCTTATGCGGCGAGTCCGCAACCAGGCAGTGTCAGCGACCGGGTTAGGTTTCCACCGGTAACACGGTTGAGAAGCAAGCTTCAGAACCCGACACGACACCGTGACAAGAATCCCGATCACGGGCAAACTCGCTCACGAGCGAGTAGATCATTTTGGGAAGCCACCAAGCCTCAGGTTCGCTTGCAACAGACACACCACTGCCTTCCTGAGGAGATCGTTCTCCTGCCCCCGCAGCCGGCTCCGCCATCGCAGCTCACGCACCTGGACAACCTCGTCAGCCTCTGACCAGGACAGCTGCCCTCTCAATACCAGCCTGCCCCAACCAGTTCCTCAGCGACGCCACCGATGTCCTCCCCACGCCTGGGGGAACGGGGTGAGTTTTTCACGTCCACGTGAACCAGATCCCCTGAGATTGGCTCGCTCGTATCGCGCGGGCTTTGTCTTAGGTATCCGCACTTCTTGGTGGTTCGGTCAACATGCCCCCACAACGGCACCCGATAACCGGGCAAACCCTACTTGGAGACCGTTGACTGCGACACATGCACGTGATACCCGACTCGGTACGCACCCCAACATCCTCGTGACACGCAACACGAGCATGAGTAACGTAGGACACGAGAACCTCCTGACATCGAATGAGTAGTTCTACCCCATATTCGATTAAGGACTCGATAGTTTGCACTCTGCTAATTTCTGAGCGTAGTTGTGTAACTGTAGGCTTGCCCCGTGGTCAGGGGATCGTCGTTGGGTGGTGGCGGTGCGGCGTGGTGCCCGGCATGAAGCTTTCCAGTTTGACCCTCGCGGGGCTTCTTTTCATTTTCGTTTCGCGAGCGCGCAACGCGATCGCGGTGCCGGGTGCGAACACGCCCTCCGCGTGGACCGACCGGATTCGGGCGGTGCTGCCCGAGTATGAGTGGCCCAACCGGATTGTTGTCCTACCTGCGCTGCCGCGATTCGGCAACGGGAAAATCGACCGCGCCCGCTTGATTGCGGATGCGGATGCGGAAGCGGGACGATCTGTGGCGAGAAAAGGACGCGTATGACGGTCACTGACCCGACAGCATCGAGATGGTCGTTCGCGCGCTACGCCGCGGCGCTGACCAGAGGGCCAGCGGAGTTGCTCGACTTCGTGGTGCCGCTGTGGGCGGGCCTCGCCCTGCATCTGGATGCAGCGTCGATCGGTCTTCTTGTCGCTGTCGAACTCGCGGTTTCCTTCGTTGCCCGTCCGATCGCAGGCTGGCTGGCCGACCGGGCGGATCGACGATACATCGCCGCAACCGGGGCGGTCGTTTACGGTCTTGGAGTCGCGGGGTATGCGCTCGCCACGGAGGGACTCATCCCGATAGCCTTCGCGGCGGCCGCTGTGAGCGGTGTCGGAGGGTCACTGCTCTGGGTTGCACTACGGGCGATTGTCAGTGAGCAGCACGGATCGAACACCGCCGCCTTCGCGAGCCTGATGGCGGCGGAAGAGACCGGTGCTTGGATCGCCTTCGTTGCAGGGCTTTCCACGCTCGGCTTCATTGGCTACAACGGCCTCTTCCTACTCGCGGCACTTGCCTGCACGATCGGTGCGGTGATCCTGGCCGTCATGCCAAGGCTCACGGACGCGCCGCCAGAGAAGGCCACCCCCGGCCAGGCACGTGCGGTTGTGCGTCGCATCACACCAATGCTGGCCGCGGTCGTCGGATCAATGACCGCAGAGACGGGCATCGCTATTCTTCTGCTCATCCACCTCCAAAAGGAGTTCGACCTCGGCGTCATCCAGGCAGCCTGGGTTTTCCTCCCCGGCGCGATCGCGCTTGCGGTGTTGCCACGCCCCTTGCACGTGGTCATCGTCCGGATCGGTCGACGCAGAGCGCTGGCCGCCGCCGCGGTCCTGAGTTCGGCCTTTGCAGCCGGGCTGGCCTTTGCACCGAGCCCGCCCGTCATCGGGATCCTCTGGGTGTTGAGCGCCGTCGCCTGGGCCATCGTGGTGCCCGTCGAGCAGGCCGTGGTCTCCGAGTCCGCCGACTCACTGTTTGGAACAGCGATGGGTGCCTATGAGGCCGCCGCGCTTGCCGGTGGCGCAGTGGGAACAACTCTCGCCGGCATCGCCTACGAGGCAGGATCGTGGCAGATCTCCTGCCTGGTGTTCGCCGCCATCGCGCTGCTCGGTGGCTTTGCGGCTCCGTTGGCCTTGCGAGTGATGGATGTCGCGGACAAGCCTGCGCCGACGGCGGACGAAGCGAGCGAGGCATCGTGATCGACACCTCCGACATCTCTTGGGTTAGGGGTGAGTTCGCGGATTGGCCTTGCTGATCGGATCGCCCTAGATTTCGGCAGCGCTGGTTTCTGGTTCGATGGGGAGCCGCTCGCGCTCGAAACGCTTCCGGAGGGAATTCGGCGCGTGCCCGAAACGGCGCTTTGTCATTGCCTCGAACTCCTCACTCCCGTCGTTGGGGAGTCGTACGCCTCCGTGTATCTGCTACTTGTCTTCGCGAGCACATTCGCGACCGCATTCGCACACAGGTTGATCGTCGCGGTTGATGATGAGACGAAGTATGTGCGACCTCGTGACTCGACCGACATGGAAACCTCAGAGTCGGTCAGGGCCGCACTCGCCGCGCTCGGAAAAGGACGGCCGCGGGGTACGATCGTTCTTGTCTCGCCGTTCGACCCGGTTCTGGCTGCAGCGCTAGCGGTGGGATACCGCTCGATGCCCGTTGTCCGCTACGAGCTCCACGGTCCAGAGCCGGAGGATTGCGATCTTCTTGCCGCCCATATCCGGACGGCTCGATCGGTACAGGACGAGGCCATGAGTGAGATCGTGTTCTCGGGCGTTGGATTGGTATCGGCCTACGGGACGAACAACGGAAGGGGGATCCCGGCCTTCCTCGCGGGACTTGCTGCGGGGCGGTCGCCGCCCGTCGCCTTCGCACGCGACGGGGCAATCCGACCCATTGAGCGCGCCCTGGTCGAAGGTAGTACCCCAGACGCTTGGCTTGCTTCGGCGATCGCCGAAGCCCTCTTGAACGCCGCGTGGCCAGATGATGCGGAGTCGCCACTTCTGCTGCACGCGGCGGAATACCTCTCGCCGAACTCGCGGCATCCGTCGCTGAGCTCGGTGGTATCTCAGCGGCGGCATCCGGCACCGAGATCATTTTTGAGTGCATGACTCGCGCTCTGGAGGAGGCGGGTGTAGTCGGCGTTGACTACGTGCACGCACACGCGACCGATACGGTTCAAGGTGATGCCGCCGAGGTCGAAGCGATCACTCGTCTCACCGCCAAACGGGGAATCCCGGACATCACCGTGTCATCCCACAAGGGTGCCCTCGGCCACCTCTTGCACGCCTCCGCCTTCCCCGGACTCGTGGCCGCCATCGGCGCGATCCGCGATGGACTGCTTCCGACGACGATCGGGCTTCGCGAACCGCTTCTTGCCAGGGGGGTCCACCTTCCCGTCGAGGGTCCCGCTTCCGTTGCGCCCAGGCCCGTCGAGCACGTCCTCGTGAACGCCTTCGGCTTCGGCGGCAATAACGCGAGTGTCCTACTCCGCCACCCTTTTCCGCTTTGAATACGGAGTATTCTAGGGAGAATTGATACTAAGTGGAAAGCAGGAAGATGACAGAAACTGTTCTCAGCGTCCGTGACATACAGAAATCGTATGGATCGGGTTCGGGTCGATTTCGGGCGCTCAAAGGTGTCAGCCTCAATCTCGTTGAGGGTGAATCGCTTGCGATCGTTGGAAAGAGTGGATCGGGGAAATCTACCCTCCTCCATCTCATGGGACTGCTAGATATTCCTGACGAAGGCGAGATTCTCTATCGCGGAAAGAGCCTCTCTGCACTCACATCTCGAGCGGCCGACATCCTGCGTAATCAGGAGTTCGGGTTTGTCTTCCAGAGTTTCCATCTCGACCCTCACTCGACGGTTGCCGAAAACGTCTCCATGCCGCTCGTGATCGGCGGAGTGAAGAAGGATCGCCGCCGTCGTGTCATTGAGGTCTTGGACCGACTTGGCCTCGCGGATCGCGCCGACGAGCGCACCAGTGTGCTCTCCGGTGGCCAGAAGCAGCGGGTCGCCATCGCTCGTGCCGTGATCGCCAAACCTCGGATCCTCTTCGCCGACGAACCTACGGGTGCCCTCGACTCCACGAATGGGGAGACCGTCTCGCAGCTTCTTTTCGATCTTAACAAGCAGGAAGGGATCACGCTGGTCATGGTCACGCACAGCCCGGAACTGGCATCGACATGCGTCCGCCAAGTGGTGATCTCGGATGGCCTCCTCCTTTCAACTTCCGGGGAGGGAGCGGCCCGATGAGAACAATTGATCTGCTGCAGTTCTCGTTAAAGAGCGCGTTTCGTCGGCGGGGGCGAGCGATCCTCTCGATCGTCGCGATCGTGATCGGTGCCTTCACCTTCACCATCACTAGTGGCCTCGGCAATGGGATCAACTCGTACATCGACGCGCAGACCTCGGCAATCGGTGCCGAGAACACGGTCAGTGTGACGGCAACCTCGTCGATGGCACTGCTCAGCGAGCGGTTCGAAAAGTACGATCCGGATCTTGTGTCAGCGGTCGCCGGAACCGGTGCCGGGATCCTGAGCCAGAGTGATATCAACACGATCAAATCCACCCTTGCGAGTGGCGACCGACTCATCACCTCGGTCCAGACGAATCCCCAGTACATTCACGCCCCCAACGGCGAGAAGTACCGTTTCATCTACAACGGTTTCTGGCCGGGAAAAAAGGTCAACCTTGTCGCCGGAACCCAACTCGATGATAAGAACAGCGCCGCACAACTGGTCGTTCCCGCTTATGCGGTCAAACCGCTCGGTTTCGCCGATGCCACGTCGGCGATTGGGCAGACGGTTTTTGTCGGTGTCCTCGGGGTTGACGGTCAGGTGCGCGACATTGAGGCCGAGATTGTCGGCGTGCAACAGCGCGCACTGATTGGCGGAAACCTGCCCTTCGGCAACGAAGCCTTTGACGCCCTGCTTCAGGACTACTCGGGTAAGGGCGCAGGCGGGGCGAAGTGGTANCCCTATGTGCTCGTTGTGACCGATGATGTCGANCGCGTCGTCAACGATATGCGTGACAAAGGCCTCTCCGCCGCAACGGCCGCCCAGATGGTCGGAGACTCTCGCACGATCGTGACCGGAATCCTGCTGGTGCTCAACCTGCTCGCGGCGATCGCGATCGCCGCAGCCATGTTCGGCATCGTGAACACACTCCTCATGTCAATCCAGGAGAGAACCCGCCAGTTGGGTCTGTTCCGCGCGCTCGGTATGCCTCGGCGTNCCGTGTTCACCTCGATCGCACTGGAAGCGGTGGTTCTCGGGCTGATCGGTAGCCTGATCGCTGTCGCTCTNGCCGTCGGCGTCGGGCTGCTGCTTGGCCCGCTCGCGTTGGAGGCGGCTGCACTCGATCTACCCGGGCTGGCCCTGTTCCAATTCGATGCCGGGAGCNTGANTGTCNTCGTCATCGGTGTGACACTGGCTGCAACGGCCGCTGCGGTCATCCCCGCGGTAAGAGCCGCGCGGCTCTTACCGATGGATGCGCTCCGCGAGGAACTGTGAAGGGAATGTCGATGACCGTTCTTCAGAAGTGGTGGGCGCGCACGGTTATCTTGCGCGGGGGGCAGGTACGTTCTCCGAGAGGGAACTAGAGTGCATAACCCAGAAACGGTGAACGAGGGATTCGAGTGATAGTAGCGATCATTGCGGACGAGGNGGCCTTCTGGTTGTTCATCGTCGCGGGCCTGTGTACGCGGTATCTCCTGAATTGGCGTGTCGCAGGGGCGATCCTGCTCGCGTGCACGCCGATTATCGACCTGGNGTTGCTCGCNCTCATCGTGATCGACCTGCGCGGCGGAGCCCAGCCGCACTGGAGTCATGGGCTTGCTGCGCTCTATCTGGGCTTCTCCGTTTCCTACGGGAAGCGGCTCGTGCAGTGGGCGGATCGACGCTTCACCGCCTATCGGGCGGGAGAGCGCCCTCCGGCCAAGCCGAAGCTGTACGGCGCGGACAAAATCCGGTACGAGTGGCGAGAGACCGGTATCTTCTGGCTTGGATCGCCGTGGCCACGCTCATCCTCGTGGGCTGTGTCTGGCTCGCGGGCGGGCCGGAACGGGCCGGAGAGCTGTTCACCTGGGTCGGACGGGTCTTATTGGCCGGGATTGTCTCGCTGGTTTTCCCGATCAGCTACATGATCTGGCCGCGCCGCGCACCGGAAGAACAGCGCGTCCACGACGCCTGATTCCAGCCGGGTCGGTTAGTGCTCGTTCGAGGGCCAGGATGCCCGCACGCACGCCTGTGCGACGACGAGGTCCTCCCACCCCATGCCGACGCTCTTGAAGAACCGTGGACGCGAAAAGTCAACCGTTGCCTCGCCGTGAACGAGGGATCCGAGCGGGATGAGGGTGAGCGGTCCGCGCTCGGCGATCGCCTGGATGATGTCCCCGGCCTCTCGCAGCGCGGTCGCCGGATCCTCAACAACCGTCTGCGCTCGATGAACAAACGCCGCATCAACCTCGCGTGCCTCCGGTTCGTGCGATCCCACGGCAACAACCAGCGCGCGTGCAGACACCTCGGTCGGCAAACAGGGGAGTTCGTGCGGTTGTTGCGCAGACGATAATGTCGGCGTCCGCGACATCCTCTGGTGCACCGGGGCGGGCCGCGAATCCCTCGTGACGGAGTTTCTCGACCACCTCACTCACTCCCGCGCTGGCACTCGAACGGCCCACGATCGTGATGTCGGTGAGTGGTCGAACGCATGCGAGTGCGTGGACGTGCCCCCACGCCTGTGGCCCCGAGCCGAACACAAGAAGTCGGGATGCCTCGGGCGCCGCAAGGTAGCTCGCGGCGACAGCAGAGAGCGCGGGGGTGCGCAGCGTCGTGAGCGCGGTGCCGTCCAGCAGCACTCGGGGGGTAAGAGTAGCCGCGTCGATAAGGAGGTAGAGGGCCTGAATCCGTGGCATCCCCCGCGCTGGGTTGTTGGGGGCAACGGTGGCGACTTTGACGCCGACACTCTCGGATGTTGCAGCCGGCATGAGCAGCAGTTCGCCGCTGGCGACGGGCACGACGGTGCGAGTTGCCGCCGACACAGGGTCGAGTCCCGCCGTGATCGCCTCCGTCAGCGCGGTGATCGCTCGAGTGAATCCGACCGCTGTGAGGATTCGGTCGGCATCGAGCCAGGGCAACGACTCTGTCATCGCAGCACAAACCCGGTGTCGAGTTCGTCGTGCGGGTCGAGCCGAAAGACGTGGGTTCCGGTGGCGTGTGCAAGGCCGGTGACCTCGGGAATTATTGCGCCGGATGGCCCGTCA